>Ga0209367_1003193_pt1 | contig 22156 bp, 13 predicted proteins | sample WorMetLIZISLAND2_FD_187412 | JGI IMG/M metagenome (GOLD analysis project Ga0209367, IMG submission 187412) | Marine gutless worms symbiont microbial communities from Max Planck institute for Marine Microbiology, Germany - Olavius geniculatus... ... | reverse complement strand
CCGCCAAGGCAAAGCTATTCGCCAGGTGGCGTCACCATCTTTGCTTTGCCAGCGGCTCCCTTATGCCCCCTTTAACGCAATGGTAACAAAAATTTCAAAGTGATCCAGAATCCAGGATTCCTGTCGGATCACCCCCAAAATTGAATCACTTGTAGCTTATGCCATGCCCGACATACCCTCAAAATTTCAGAAAGATCCGTCCATAACTTTTTGAGTTATCTTGCTGACTCACAGACAGACAAACAAACAAACAAAAACCGGCAAAAACATTACCTCCCTTGCGGAGGTAATTAATATAGAAATCATGTTCTCGGGATAAAACTTTCATCCAAAGTTTCACGGTGAAACTTTCATCGACAGTTTCATGATAATATTTTCGAGATTTCCCAGCTGTAAAATTTTGAAGTACAAAAATACGATTTTTTACAAATACGCAAAAAGTAAGTAAAAAAAAGTTGTACATATCTAGTACACTTTAACCATGGCGGGGTCCGTGGCCCCCTTGCTTTGCGCCGCCATTAAAACTATCTAAGCTTTATTTTATCCATTTTTTTGTAATTTCGATTGAGGCCTACCTTTTAACCTATTATATGTAAGGGCCTACTGTATTCGATGTAGCACACAGGTCACAATTGCTGTCAACTTCAAATATCTCAGTTAAAAATTCGATGTAGGTCTCTCCAGATGTTAAAAATATCACGGAATCTCATGCACAAAAATCTGATATCATGCTGCTAAGGCTGCGTAACTCGAGATTTGGCCAATTGACCCCGGGACTCAATTTCCGGCGACGACTTAGCCTATTAGGTGTCGCGACACACCCGGTGTTACCACCATAGCACTATAAGATAATTCAAACAACTCATCACATTGGCGTTGCCATTGGCCATGACACTGCAGTGCAGTGCGGATTAATTACTTCAATCTACATATTCGACACTCGTTAACCTAACCATGTTGCATCCATTGTTTTCGTTACTGTTCTTTGCACTATACGCTAATGTAATGATTAGTTTAGTTGCCTTATTAACGCGGGGTTACAAAGTTAGCCTACGAACTGCTCTGGTTTGGTCTACACACACGAGACATAGGCCTACTGTGCAGGCTACTCGTGGTAAGTAGTCCCCCGAACCACGTACGCCGTTCGCAACCGCCGCCGCCGATAAGGCCTCGGACCGCTACGTGCCTTGACGTGAAAGTCTTCTCTGAGCGACTTTGATGTAGAAGAAAGTAAAAGTCAGTGACGCCACTGAGTGATGTAGCTTCAACTTACGCTGAACCATCAGATACAGCGACAGAGTGACACAGCAACCATTAATATATCGTCTACACTTAGGATTGATAATCAGTGTCAATGCAACAATTGAAGGAACTCCGGTAATATCGGAACATTGGGCATGAGAGTAGCGGACAACAGCGTGTGTAGGCCTACGTTCTGTGCAGACAACTGTAAACACTGCTGATAGTCGCCACGTTTGTACACGTACAGCGCCTCAGTCTGTCGTGACAATCGTGACTACAGACCGATGTCTCGCGCCACGAGCTGACGATATGTTGTAAGAATGATGTTCAACCGCAAACTTCTGCAGCAACCCAACCAGCTCTGACGTGCTGAGTTTAGTAGTACACTAAAGTTAGGGTTAGGGTTGGGGGAAGCGATGAAACGGCTAACGAAATGATATGATCAGAGATGGTAAGTGCTTGCCACAAATCATCCAGTGAAGAGTTTAACCTCAAGTGCACAACTGCTGGAACCGCATTCTCTAACTTCACGCTGGTACCGCTGGTATGAGCTTTGAGACGCTGGCGGAAGATGAACAACGACTCGGCAGAATGATGCCACGTTGTCCGGCAGGTCGTTCCAAATAGCCGGGAAAGCCCGGTTGGCGACGGTCATCAACCTGAACGGAGGCGGTGCCAGACGGATAGTGCAATATGGTAGCAGAACGAAGAGGTCATAGTTATTTTCATGCCTCCACCTCTGGTAGGTATTGCAGTGTCATTTTATGCGTTTCCCTATTTATGATTATATGACTTTATTTTTGTTTCATGGGCAGTTGTCGCCAGTCCCCAGTTAGCCAGGTCAGAAACGGAGCCTTCCCTACACGGTCCTTAGAAATGGGCAGAACCGCTGACATCCTCATCGCCACAAAATTAAATCGTGTACAACTCGTGTGCTATTTCATATGCTTAGGCCCTATACTGTGCTCAAGTACAAAAACAAACAAACAATCACCAAAGCTTAATTCTGAAATTTCCTCCTAATCAGGCCAGCACTCTTTGTACACTTGCCGGCGGCAACACGGTACATCGTTGTACCTTATCGTTCTGGTATGCGGTGACGGCAACGAACTGCGATTCCGAAAAGCAGAACGTGCGCAGAGCCCCGCTGGACGACGCCATCTTGATGACGTCACGCGCCAGCACAACGTGAAAACGAGGCTGGTACTTGTGCATCGAGTTCAGAATTGTCTACAATAACATCACAATAGCAAACTTTACACGATTATACTCACGTGGTTTAAAATGTAACCCGTAACTTCTACCGTCCGACCGTCCGACCGACTTCCGGTCGTGGAAAGAAAAGCGATTTCCAAAAACGATTGCATTCCCATACATGCTACGGTAACGCTGCTATATCGAACGCTGCACTCAACGTTAGGATACGATACGGTAATTCGGCGCACATGGGTAATGGCTGCAAGCAGAAACTATGCATACGAAATTGCGGCCAAACCGCTGCAGATAGAGACATGGTTACTATTGACGGTCTATAGAAAGTTCCGTCACCCTATCCAACGATGCCATCGTCGAACCGCTACGACGTACCGTTTAGCCATAATACATGCGTTACAGACGACAGCCAGTCGACGACAAACAGACGATACGTCATGCACGTTGTGTCGGTCATAATCAAACATAAAACGCGACGGTGCTGAAAACAATAATGTCGTCGCTACCGCGGACAGTAATTACAGCAAATAGGACTGTCAGACGCGACTTACAAATCCGTTCTTGTCGGCGATATTGTTGGTGAGCTTGAGTTTGTGGAACGAGACCGGTCTGCTCATCCAATGTTCGCCGCTCGCCGGTGAGTCCGGGTGAATGTACATTCGCTTCGGCAGCTCCGGATCCGCCTTTCCAGCCGCCACCCAACGCGAGTTGTGAAACTTGTACCTACACAATTAAAGTGCAGCAAAAACTACCAGCGTTCACACATCTCAAATCTCCACAGAAAACGGTGCTGCCACCTAGCAAAATACAATCGATTGGCCTATATCGACTTTTGTACCTCGAGTCTCGCCCCAACCGATCAAAAATTTTGTCCAAATGCGTTAAAAAAATTTCTTAATACAGATTCAGACTCACAAACTTGAACGCTAAATTTGATCGCCATTAAAATCGGCATGATTTGTTCTTGGACTTCTCAGCATCTACAAAAAGTATCGTCAAAATCGCTTCACGGCGTGCTATTAATACACTGCAAATGCTGTCACCTTGTACTTTGTTTTGTGAACAGTATAAAATCTTAGATTGTGATCCAGAATACGCAAAAGACTGACACTCGCTACTAAAATCTTGTAACAGTGTGCATTCTCGGACCACAATTCACCCGTTCACAAAATTTTGTCGCAATCCATTCGCAACAGTTTGTGCAATCCAGCTGAGTGACAGATAGTTTACTTAAGCCTACTAAAACATGCATAGACTATAATAAATATAGACCTGCAGTCATCAACTGGGGCAATGTCGACCAAGAGCAGATACTTGCAGCGTTTGTCCAGACCCGACACAGATACCCTGAACGGTGGAAACATGCGCCTGTGCGAAAACATAATAAACATACGTTAGAGCTCGTTCGTAAATATATAGAAACAAATAATAAAAGCATTTGTAAATGCAGAATAAAAGCTAACCGTATTTACGTCGGCCGAAAAATTAAAACCTCAAAAACGTATCTAATCAAAGCTTTAAAAAAAGTTCGTAAACTCAGAACGCCGAATAGCAAACGTACGCATTTTCGCTCCACATATAGAGTAAAATAAATCGATTTTTCAAGAGACAACATGTTTGCCATCTCAGAGCAAATAAATCTAAAGAAAAATGCATTATTATTTTTGCATGTTATATTTATTAATATTAATTACCATATTGCTTTTTCCTATTTTTAAAAAAAATCGCTTGTTAAGGTTTACCTGCCAGATTTGGTGATGACCATCTCTGTGCCGAGGGCGTTAAATCTGTCCCAGAGTTCCTTGTGTTCCAGACGCACCGACACCGAACCACCGTCCATGACGTCAGAGCAAGTGACGTCAGAGTGAGTGACGTCAGAGTCGATAGTGACGTCAGCGGCATCACTGACGTCAAGATTCATGACGTCAAAACCAGTGACGTCAGAGTCGGCAGCAATATCGACAGAAGCAATGACGTTAGAGTTTATGACGTCAGATTCTGTGATGTCAGAGCCATCAGTGACGTCAGAGGCGGACGTGAGGTCATAGAATGATGACGTAGCGTCTTCCAGGTGACACAACTGCTGTCGCGTTTCTTCGTCCACGGAAGGCAGCAAAGCCGCATCAGCAGCACTGACAACAGTGGGACTCTCACGTAGCGCAGACAACAGCAGCGTTGAATGGCGCCGGGCATCGAAGCCATGACGACGAGCTTCTGACGAAGATGAATTAGGCCTACTCTGAAGTAGAGTTCTCACGCTGTGATCCGTTAGGCCTGGACGCTGTCCCACTACCACTGCTACTCCTGATGATGATGGCGATGAAGTGGTGGCTGCAAATAGGTTTTGCTGATGGCTAACTATGGCCCTTTCCGACATTGTGAGTGATACACCGTAAACCCTATAGGCCTACACAAACAATTAACTTGAAACATGCTGTATGCCTGCTGTATGAACAGTGCTACTGAGTTTTTAACTCTTCTGTTTTTATTGTTTTAGTAGTTTTGTTCTCGCTATGTTTGGTTGCGGTTTGACAACTGTGTGCAATAAACAAATATACATATACACATAATATGACGGTCCAATGACGACATTCTGCGGCCGTCCGTCCGCCTTAACTGAAAATTGGCACACCTGTTAAGCTACTCCTTCTGTCGTGGGAAACGTTGGCACCAATTCCGGTTTATACATCTTTATTTACCATAAACGCCAGCACAATTAAAATAAACAAACTTTATTAAACTTAACTATTAACTAATGATATTAATGACCAAAATATCAGTCTTACTGTCTTACTGTTTTCCAGTTAGGAACCGGGAGCCCGTAGCCTATGATGAGAGACACGGGCAAACGACAAGAAGGCAAAACGCATATACTGCGGTTTATCACTAATGATCGTAGCACATTAAAGGTTTTTTTTAACCTAAAGCGCCATATAAATTTACTTTTACTTATTTACTTACTTACTTGTTTCGGTCTACTAACATGCACCTCTAAAGTTCTAAACTTACCGCACTAGCTTCTTATCAACAGAAGTGCACTATGACCAGTTTCTCAAATCTGATAGTCTGTATATATGTAGCTCGTTCACACTTGATGATGCGTCTGAAAAGCTGTCAGCTATTATGTATCTATACGCGCGTCACACGTCGTCATAACGTGACGTCATCACGAAGTCCCGCCCACGGCGCCCCGACTCGTCCAATCATCACGCCGCGTGCGACGACAATCATCGACTCGGAGCGCTGCTATTGGTCAATCGTTTTGACGTGCTTCGACTACTCGAGTTCGTCATTGCGCGCGACGACTTGTTGAAGCGTCATGTAGGCCTAGTGCGTGTCTTGAATTCGACGCATCTTGGCAGTTGGCACCATAAATATAGCGACACTATGTTGTGCTCAGAAAAAAACACCTACTCTCGTTTTTTGGACGACCGTTAAGGTCAAGCCTTAGTTGGGTACGATGTGTCGTCAGTCTGTTTGCCGTCGTCTGTCACGTATGTATTGTGGCTAAATGGCGCGTCGTAAAAGGTCGGCGATGGTACTGCTTGATAGGGCGATGATGAGTTTTTATAGGCTGTAAATAGTAACCACGTCTCTATCTGCAGCGTTTTGGCCGCAATTTCGAATGCAAAGTTGCTTTTAGCTGCCGTATCTTATTTTGGCGTTAATTGCAGCGTTCGATATAGCAACGTCACCATAGCGTGTGTGGGACTGTAGTGACTCTCTGAAATCACTTTCTTTTTGTGACCGGAAGTCAAACACTGGCCTTCGGATGTAGGCGGTACTGTCGGCGGCGGCCCACCCTATATCGACAGTTGGGTTTTTTGTCTTCCACGTTTAGGACATATATCTTCTTGAAAAATGTTTGGATTTATACAACATTTCCAAAAAAATGTTTAGAATAATTCAAGTATTCTATATCGAGGTCAGAGAAATATATTTATTGCTACCGGTGACGTAAGTTTGACGTCATATATGCATTTATTTGTAAAATTATTATTGAGCCACCGTATTGAGTCCGCTGTGTTCGCCAGATGGCGGCGCCATTTTCGGCGGAGATTTGAGATATCCGATCGCTTCTAATTACAGCCGTTTTCCCACCTTATCTGGGGAGACATTTACAGTTACCACCTTTTCCTTGTTTTCCGTCTTAAAGCCGCGGTCAAATGCATGGCTGGGATAACTAAACCGAAGTGAAGACGCGTAATGAAATTAGTGTCATGCAGTCTGCCAGTCAGTCAACCATCACACTGTCTAGGCCTTATTGGAGGTGAAATCACGCCCGTAACCAAAAGGAGTTCAATGAGTTAGATCCAGCTACCCCTCTCCCCAACCCTGTCAGCCGGAACGCCGAAACCCTGCATTAAAAGTAACTAAAAAACGACGCCATCGAATGCGATTTTAAGCTCCAGAACGATGAAATTGCGTTTGCGGCCAAGGCTTTGCCCTAGACCCCACTGCAGGGGGAGTTTACAGCGCTTCCCGGGCCGGTAACTGGATTAACGGAGAATCGCCTGGTAGTTGAGTCGTTGACACAGCTGCAGCGGATGAGACGCGCCGTTGTCCGTGTCTGTAATTGTTCTATTCACGACGACCTCGGCGTGGCGTCAGCTCGACTGGCGTCAAAACGCACACCGCGCGATGCTTTTCGTCCGTTTATTGCATTAGAGGCCTGTCCAGTGCCAAGCCAGTCAAACGCCGCAGCCGAACGCCTTGTCTCACAACAATTCTCACACTGCATGGCCACGTCTATAGCACAGTCAATGATCCTTGCTACTTCTATACAATGTGAGACCACTTCTTAAAAACTATGCCGTGGGGGCTGCGCTCTTTGAGATTAGAATAATGTCGGTTCTGTATAAAAAAACTGAACGGAGCCCTGTTTCGGTTCAACTCAACTCTGCTAAACAAGTTCTCTCCTCTGCTGACAAGTACGCCTTTAGTAGCAATATGCAAATAAAACTTCAAAATTTGTATTTCTAGCTGCCTCTTCTGTTACAGTGGAAAGCTGTAAGAGAAGTACACTTTCAACAGAAATAATAAACGCCAGGCTTCTAAAAAATGTACAATGTAAAGGCGGTGTACATAGCTCTTTATAGAACCCATCTCAGAGCTACGGAGCGTCACCTGCCGTATGGGGGCACGCAATGTTACCTGCCACCTGACAGGTGAACGCGCCCCGCCATAGCCCCAGCCAGAGAGGCCAGGACTCGATTTACTTACCCCAGAGGGACAGAAGGCTGAGTTGAGCTAAGCGGCTGGTTACATACCTAAATGGTTTACCTGTTCGCAGGCAATTACCCATCCAAGTGCCAGCTCGTTATAACAGTTAAAATACAATGTTTTTTCGTGTTTTATTAAAGTTAAAACATGTTTCATTTTTTTTACAATTAACAAGTTTATGTTTCTAATATCTGTGCAGGGGTTGCTACAAAGGTGGTGAAACATTTTGCTAATGTTGCTACTTACTATACATTATTTTGACTGTCGTGAAAAAATCACGAATTTCTGCTGCCGACAGCCATGTTTAGCTTTGAATTTGGGGGTTAGATAAAGGTAGGCTACTGATTTGCTCTGCTTTACCAACACGGCACCAAAGCGCCGCGCTTGCGCTACACAGCTCAGACGTTTCACCGGTGGTCTGTCAGCTGCTGTTGTAACTTCTCTCGGTTGTTGAAAAGTGCTGAAATGAAGTTAGCGGCGCGTAGGCGCGACATTATTGCGCGATTGTGTCTTGTATCGTCCGGTCGTTGGTCGTTGTTAACTAACGTTTTCACTGCGTTCAACTCGTTTAGAGACAAGCCGCGGCCTGACGTCATGCGCGAACACACGATCGGTAAGGATCCAAAGCTCATCTGAAACTGTATAGCTTAGGACCTACTTTGATTAGTTGCAGAACACGCCTCTGAATAGTTCGAAGTTTACGGTTCTGACCACAGAACCGAATATTTCTGCACTTCTATCAGGCAGTAGCCTACAGTTGTATAATGCCTAAATTCCATTACACCGGCTTTTGCCAAAATTTGACCAATTTTAAAAATTCTCTCACTGGCACATTCTATGGAAAATATTCTACAAGACGATTGCAAAATCGTCTGCAATTTATCGGCGTCGCCACACTACCTTGTGAATATTAATATTGTTGTGCGGCTTACTGTTTTTGTCCACCCTGTACAACGCCTTGATTTACAGCTCGTTGTGCAACTTTCAGGGCAACCATTATCTTCTCAAATTCGGCAGATATGCGCTCTATAAATTTACCTATACTTATTTTCTTACTCACCGTAAAATTTCTTCGGCTAGAGAGTGACTCTAGCTGAAGAAGAAATTCCAAATAGAGAGTTTCTAGTCTCGAGCTGTATTTCTATATTAGCAGCCAGCTAAAGCAACGGATAGAATGCGTGTTCCGTGCATCGTGTCACGGCGTGTCGCGGCGCAGAAATATGTCGTGATTGAAGCTAATATCGCCTCGTTCTGGGCGCCTCTAGTCTGCGGCGGCGCCACTCGCAGTTTGTTAACGAGCAGCGAACTAGCTACTACTTGACCCATACATACAAACAGACAGAAGCAGGAAAGGACAAACAGGGGTGAGAAATAGATTAGGGGTGTAGTGCTAAAAAGTAGGAAACCTTTAAGGCTTTGAACTATGTAGCGTAATACAAACTGTGGTGATTGATTGAAGGGCTCTCCGGTGATTTGGACTTTGTTTTGAAGCTGTCTATGCTTAAGCGGCACCTGAGCGGCACCTGCACGGTTAGAAAATTGGTCCTAAAAAAACTAGGCCCCTCAGTTGTTACGTTTTTCAAAAAAAATTCAAAACTCCAAAAGTCCAAATTATAGTTTTTTTTGTAAAGTTTGGTTTGTTCTATTTGTTGTGCAACTTATAATACCAGTGAAATTTAATTTCATATTTTATTTTAATCGTGATTTGTGAGTTCTTATGTGACGTCATTTACTTAAAAAGGCGTGATATGAAAAATGGCGTATTATGTACGATATCTTATTTCTTTTTTTCGTCTTCAGATTCGTGTTTTTTCTGCTTTCTTTGTACTCTAGAACTTTTAAAAAAATTTAAATCGTAGCAACTATTAACTAAAAACTTCAAAAATTTAAAATAAGTTCTTAAGGTTTGTGTCTGGTCTTCTTTAATGTACACTATAATTTTCAACACTTTTGAAGCTTAAAATTATAACTTGAAAGGCTAAAAAGTTTTTTCCCAAAACAGTTAAACTTTTTTTCTAGCCAGCAGGCGTCCCCTACTTCTCTTAAAGGACTTATACCGTCTTTGTCAGGCACGCATGCAGATAGTCGAAGGAAGCACGACGCTGAAATTAGCACTAACGAGTGTGGGTCGACTAGTTGGACCTACACCGACGTGTAGATCGCAGAACGTGTTGTCATGAGATTGCGTGATAACATGCATGCCAACATGTTGTACGACTTGTTGTTTTTTTGAGAATACCACAAAAAACTAAATTCCACTTGGATTCGTTTGTTTTCTAACATGGCAAAATGTTGTCGATTTGCTGTGTAGGCTTTCGGCGATTTTTGTCGATACAATTTTTGTGTACGTACTTTTATATGCAACATGTGCATTGTAGTACAGCTTGTTGTTCGACTTATTGTCACAAAAAAATAAAAACAACTAAACTCCACCTAGATTATTTTGTTTCCTTTCATGTCATGTCAAAATGTTATCAAGTTGTTGTACATGTAGGTTTTTGACGTTTTTTTCAACACAATTTTTGTGGACTTTTGTACAACTTGTGCATATGGCAGCTTGTTGCACAGCTTGTTGTCTAACAAATTTACAACAAGTCGAAGAAGTGGAGTTGTGCTATATGGTCTAAACTCGGTTTGTTTCGTTTCGTCGTGAAATTGCTGTATACAGCGTGTTTTACAGCATCTTAGAACACGTTTACAACAAATTATAAAAGGCTTTGTGCTATATCCTGCATATGCAAAATTTTTCACTGCTATTCCTTGTTGCGACAGGTCGAATAGTGGTCAAACTCCACCATAGTTCGCTTCGTAGACTGTAGTGCAGATTGATCAACAAATTCACTATGACAAATGAAAGAAAGTGGAGTTTGGGAGTTTTGCGTCGTTGTCGTCACCATATATTGCGCGAATCGTTAGCCAGGAGGTAGCAGTCACTGCACCGCCTGCAGTAGGCCCTACTTTGCGTGTCCAACCGACCACCTCACCTGAACTATTGAACGCCACCTACCTGGGGAAGACGTGTGTAGCCTCTACTCGGATGTCGCCCGTCACGTCGACTTGCCTTATCATTGTTTTAATGACTTTCATGATGTTGATGTAGATGATGATAACAGAAGTCGAGATACACGTAAACAGGGCTGAAAAAAACTTAGATTTTTTTTGAAAATTAGGTTTTTATGTTTTAAGTTATTTAGGTTTCATAGGTTTTTTAGGTTACGACCCAAGAAAAAAGTGTTATACATTTTCTTATGAGTGAACGACATAATGGCGTGACAACCATTATAACTCAAATATGAAGATTAAAGTATCAATCATGGTTGGTCTATTGTTACATTGTCTTGCATTCCTTTTTTGTTTGTTTTACTGCCTGTCATGGAGAATAAACTTCATCATATCAATTTTTCAGCCCTGCACGTATAGGACCCTACACGTAAAATTTCATCAAGCTATAAGTACAGCGGTTTATGTGTGATTGTGGTAACGAAGCTACAAACAGGAAAAACTAAGTCACGATGCTGAAAACAATACTGTCTTCACTAGGCCTACCGCGGACAGTAATTAATAGCGCGATGCCAAAAGAGCTTAATGGAGTATACTGAACGATAAATTTTTATGCATAGCCTAGCTGGTTTTATAGCTATCATCGAATTCGTCTATAGGCCAACGCATCTTTGGTTTGCTGTCCTGTGCTTCGATTCATGCAATTTTCAAAAATGTTATAGTCTTAATATTCTGCTAAGTATTGCAGTGAGATTTCGCTTGTGTTTTATTGTAACATTTTTATTGTAAAATACGATACAGTACACATTTTTTTTCTCGCTATGACCTGTATTAAAACAAGTATGGCTACTGGCGTCATCGATGATCGGTCCTCTAGCTTCGGGCAATATTTTTCCACCTTCGGGCAAACAATTTCTAATAATGACCAGGCGCTCGGCGGTCAATCACTATTTGTACAATAATGACTCTGGCCGGCGTCGATGGTAATTATAGTGACGCGAGAGCCAATCCAAACGCGCGCGAGATGCGCGCAAAGTTGACGTGTCGGACGTCGCATCCGACGACGTGCGTAGCGTCCGTACACGCAGGCGGACGCAAGGAAACGAAGCCTAGGACACGTGACGTCTGCGGAAACAAGGGCGAAACGAACAAACAAACGAACACGTCACGTACTTTGACACTCCCATCATACAGTCATCATCATCATCATCATCATCATCATCACCAGCAGCAGCAGCAGCAGCATTAAACTTTATCCCCTACCGCTTACGTATGTGACTGACTGACTGATGAACGTAAACAGTAGGCCTAATTGGAGAAAGAAGACGTATGAAGATTTCGAATAAAGCAAAATGTACGAAATGCTCTAGCGTCCTGTTCTATCATAATCATCACCATCATCTTTTTTCTTCTCTATTTTTTTCTTCTTTTTGTGGTTTTTTCATCTTTTTCTGCTTTTTCTTTTTTTCTCTTTATTTCTTTAAGTTTATTTTTTCCTTATTTTTATGTTTTTCGTCATCATCATCATCATTATCACGGCTGCTATCTGCTGTCGCTGGACAAGCAAACAAGAGTCTTTTATCCGTCGTCGTCAGATCGTCATTAAACTTTCACGACCAACAGGCGCCTACGTCCTACGTGTTGACTGCTTCTGTTGTCGTTGTTGTTGTCGATGAAGCGCACGCCAGAGCGGACCTCAGAACAGAGTTCGCTCTGCCAGCGTGATGACGTAAGTAAGTAAGTAAGATTACTTAGAAAGGCGCAATTTAACGATAGCCACAATGCGCCGCGTTCTCAACGCCCGAACAAAAAAATGTCTTCAATTGCTGTTTAAACTGTTCAAAGTTAATGTCAGTTTGTCTCAGATGAGATTATTATAATCTATAATCGGGATATCTGGCGCCTACAAGATGGCAGACTGTTCCACAGCCTCGGACCTGCAAACAGCAAAGCATCTGTCTCCATAGCTGCTGCAGGTCCTTCTGTCGACACATGTCCTTGAGTTGGCAGAGCGCAGCTGACGACGACCTTTGGCGGAAACCAACTGACAGTCGGCGGCCACGTAAGGTGGAACCATACCGGACAGTGGCAAGTAGACCAGAGTGGCCATCTTAAAGTCCACCCGACGCCGAACCGGAAGCCAGTGCAGCTCCTGTAGCACCGGCGTTATGTGGCCATAGCGTCGAGCCCCCGACATCAAACGTGCAGCCGCATTCTGAACAGACTACAGCCGGCTCATCAGAACATCGGTGATGCCGTAGAACATCGAGTTGCAGTAGTCCAGGCGACACGAAATAAACGCCTGGACCAACGTCTTGACGGCGTCTTGACGGCGTCTTGACGAGCGGTCGAAGCTGCCGTAACTGGTGGTAGCTATAGTAAATCAATATTGACATTGACATAATGACATTGACATTGTTAGGCCTAGGCCTACTCCTGTACAATGTTTGCCCATACGACCTACGCTTAGCCACAATAGGCCTACATCCGTTACAGGCGACGAAGTAACACTAGGCTAATGTCACACTATCGGACGGACGACAACGGACAGACAGCTATAACGACAGACGCGACAGACGACAATCATACCATAAGCTCGACCGAAAGTACGATCGGCTAAAAACTGCAGCAATATTTTTTGAGGATGCAGGTAAAATTTTTAGGGATGTTCTTTATGGATGGACAATGAACAGCAATCGGATGCAATTTTTTTACTCCTTAGTACGTAGGCCTATCTAAACCTATTTGATGCGTGTGAGGTGACCCCAAGCGGCGTTATCGCGCACCTGTAGTGCTAATTGGCGCGTTGTTTTCACGGACGGACACCGGCGCAGACGACACGACACGACGACACGACGTAAATTGAGCTATTTTCTTGTCAGTGGCTTGTGCGTGATGGTCATTAGGCCTATGTTGTCGGTGACGCCAGCTAGACACGCACTTTGTTCAATATTAGTTACAGCCGACTAATGCCTAAACTGGACGTCTTCCGCGTGGGACTCACCCAGATAGGGCCTATCTACTGCCTTGAATGTGGTCTGGCAGAAACGCTTGTAAGACTCTTCAACTAGAATGGATCGGACTGGATTAGTTGGACTTAGAATGCTGCGGTCGGATCAGTTTGTAGCCTTGTTATACACGGCTCAGATTTCAGATACTATCGTAGATTGAAAGGCTTAAACATGGGCTAATCAGTTTGCCGTCCGGAAATTCCATCTAAGTTTGTTAAGAGTCGAGACAAATTGTATCACAGAGAGCTGGAGTCCAATGTGAATTAACATTGATCGATTGACATATTTGAGCCCACTACTATTGTCCTCTGTCTTCTTAGAAGTTAGAGCACTGCAAATCTGCAATGTTCCACGCACACCCAGTGAGAAACGTTAAGTTATTCACCAGGATCGGATTCTGTTACTTATTTTCAATTTCAACTGCAAGTCTAATCGTTCGCAGAAAAGGCTTGTTTTGTTTTAGTTAACTTCCGCTTTACTTTTTTGTGTGATTTTTTTTCAGTCTCAGGCGCAAAAATTGGAATACCTGTATTAGCTTTACCGTGTGCGTATGGTGTCTGGGTTATTACGTAAATGATTAGGCAACATATTCAGTATCGGTACCTGTCTTTACCCATTGGGACAAGTGTCTAATGTCTTGAGTTCATTTCTAGCATTGGGTCTGTTATTTGGTTCCAGTAAGATGCTTTGTACCTTTTGAATATTTTTTATATCACAGTGCAGCACGGTAGTGTTGACACTGTTGTAAGCGCGATGAACGTTAAGTATGGGAAATGGCATTTGGGGGTCCTGTAACTCCGAAACCCTTTAACTGATTTCCATAAAATTTGGCAGCAGTGATCAGCTTTTTTACTCTTAACATTAATAAAACTGTTCTACAACTGAAACTGTACAGGACTGTTTGTGGCTGACCAAGGATGGCTGAATCTGATCAACATATCAAGAGAATCCTAAAGCTTGTATCTTATATACACAGAAATGTTCTTATGTTTACATAGATATTTGATACCTGGTAATTGCTAACTGATTCGGCTTATGCAAGTGCTTGAATGTGAATATGCAGACAATATGAGCGTTTGTAACATCTGCCGTGGTCGGTTTAAACGTCGTCTCATTGGAAGCAAACATCATGGCTATTGCCGAAGAAGCATCAAGTGCTTACTGCCCAGTGGAATGACTGCTTTGGATGCAGCCCGAAAATGTTTAGCTTATCAGGTATACTGTGTGATAATATCTTGCTTAAAATCGTCTGTAATTGGTGGAGGCTTGGCCCGTAAACACACCAGAGTAATTTCTAGTTACTCAAAGTTATCCGTATGCAGTATCAGACTGTGCTTGAACTATGTAATTGTCGGATCAGTCACTGATCTGTTTACTCTTGTAGCAGTATGTACGAAATGTGATTACGATGGTAAGTACAGTAATAATAGTAGTAATGATGATAATATTCATATTTGTATTGCTCTCAGTGCTTTTGAAGTCACTGAGTAGCCTACTTAATATATAATCTCTGATCGATCAGTCAATCTGCAATTTTAAAAGTGGCCTATGAGCCTCAGATACCACAAGTAGTTGAGACTAAATCATCAGCATTGTTGTTGTCATTGCCATAGGACAGCAGTGCATTACACTGTTATGTTTCTTTACAGAAAGAACTTGAGTTAAAAGCAGTGTTTTAGTCATATGTCTCAGGTGGATTTGTTTAGTAGTTGGTACGATAGGTGGAATAGTGGCAGGAGTGGACAGTAGTCACATCAGTTCTATTTCTATTTTTCATATTTTATGTACAGCTTGATGTATGCAAATCTTTCAAAAATAGAAGCATTGTTTAAAATTTAGATTGCTGTTTGTATAAGTAGGCCTACAGTATTGTTGATACAGTTGTCAAGATTAACTCTACCGCCATCAAGCTATTTGCGCTTAAATTGATTGTGTTTCAGCATTGGTCAATGTCAGCACTTGTCTGGAAACTGACTGTACAGTTTTTTGTCAAAAACTGACTGACTAAGGAAAATATGAAACCGTAAGAATGCTATATACAAGCACTGTTTATTTTCGTATTGCTATATTCTGCATTATGTTCAACAATGTGCAGCTTTTGAATTTAGTGTGTGGTATTGTAGGTTCCTGACGAAGGTTATGTTTGTGATAAATGTTATTATGGACTTGAGTCACAAGTCAAGACAGCTACTACTACAACAAGTACTATGTCTCCTACATCTACGCCGCACAACAAGTGTTGAAAGGTTTCAGGTAATCTTGGTTTATTTTCATCCATTTCATCACAGTTCACTTTTTTGCAGCAAAAATTGACAAAAAATCAGTAAAAACCCCTATTTTTAGGGCTCAAGGTCATTGATGTTGACATTCTTAAGAAGCTCTTCACCAGTGCTTGTTATGACAAGCAGCATGTCTGTGCCTATTAGCAACCATTTTTACACTAGACAAGCAAACAGCAGATAAATAACTACTTTTTAGAGGGGTACCTCTCTTTGACAACTTTTACCCCATGATGACACTGATTTAAAGCCAACCTCATTGTGTATGCTGCTGAAGAGTTGTGCCTTTAAACATGCAGTTATTGTTGATACTGTTTCGTACGTGTCTGCTGTCATTGTCTGGATTTTGTTTGCTGCCGTATACATGAGGTTGTTGACCGACTGTTTGAAGTCATTCAGATTCACTGGCTTTTAATAAGTGTTATTTAACTTGCTGTATTAAGTTTGCAGTGGAGATCTGGCTTGTGTCAGAATTTTTATGGTGTGCAGATAACAGAGTACTGGTCTATTACTTACACACTGAAGTGAGTAGTTTCTTTCACACATAGGATTTTGAGTTTTGCTGATGCACATGATTCATTTAGCTGCGCATGGGCAACAGCGACAGCAGAAGCTGCAACACTTGCACAGATCACAGCAGCATGTTGAGCATGCAGCACTGCATGGTTGTCGCCTAACCATGCACTCGAGGGAACTGGTGTCATTCTCTGGCAGTGTGAATTCTTGTAGGATTGCCTGTCGCACACATGAATTGTCACTCTTAATCTTCTGGAATACTTCTTTATCTGCATCTGCTTTACCGCGTGCATACCATGTTGCACTGGCAGGTTTTCCGTCACAACCTGCTCTTCCAAACTCTTGCCAGAAGCAGAGCAGAGACGATGTTGGGCCCCAGTGCACAACCCTGCGAATGTCTGGAATTTCGATACCCATCCCAAATGCAATGGTACAGACCAGTACTCTGATGACTGAATTTGCTTTCGCAAACTCTGTCAGCGTGAAGTGTTGCAGCAGTTCTGATATGTGTGCATGATACATGCCAATGATGCTGTGTTTGTTGTCCTGAATGCTGTTTGAGTATGCTTTTTGCCCTAGACTGTACATTATTGAAGTATAAATGTCAGAGATGCAGTTGATAGATTTTGCAAAGACCAGTGTTTTGGGGCATTCGGTCTGGTTTGCTGCGATGTCATTGATTAGCCATGCCAAGTCTATCTCCACTGATGCTGCACTGCTGATCACTTTAGTGTAAATGTTTTGTTGGTCGGGTGGTATTGACTGGATCTGGACATCGTCTCGGCTGACCTGCAGATGCTGCAGGATGTCTTTGACGATGCCTGCAGTGACAATCGCAGACAGCCCAAGCAGTGGTGTGCCAGACAGGCAACTCCATATGCTTGCCACTTTTCGGTACTGTGGCCGAAAGTCAGCTCCCCTATACAGTAACCACAGCAGTGATTTGCACTAGTTACACAAGAAGTTTGAACGATTTTTTTTACACTGAATACTGAATTGATATGCAGCAAAAATGTTTACTTCAGCTCTGTTGTTAATATGGTCGTGGAAAGTAACAAATAATTACATGATTAATCATGTGATTGTTCATTGAAAATTTATAAAAATTAATAAAAATTGTTATCATTAGATTATCAATTGATAGTTAATTTTGGAACAGTTAATAATTAAAAATTGTTAATATCTCTAGTTGTTATGCATACCATTTAGACAGGCAGTGCACTTCTTCCACGGCCAGTAGGCAAACTCTGTGCCGATAGGACTTGGCAGCTTTCAAGGCCTACTGCCCACCTTCTAGTAAGGACTCAGAGGATGTGAAAATCAGACTTGCTGTGCCATCTGTCACACCTGACATAATGCAACGACTGACTAGTTAGAAGTCACAATAGCACTGATAGTCGTAACTGGTTTTTCAGGTAGTTGACTTCAGGCAGTGTGTAATTTGTGCAAATCTTGTCAGAATGAGTATCCCAAAAATTCTTTTGTTGAATATGACAAGTGTTTCCATTGGTATGAATAATGATATGCTAATGTTATTGAAGTGCTGCATTTTCATCCTTTGCTTAGAAAGTTTTTTATCGCTGTTTGTGGCTAATTTTTTGAGGCTGCTGGTGAGATATAGTGTGAATAGAAGGGTGCAGGAAGATCCCCAGTAAAAGTTTATCATGAAATGTTGCAATTTGCAGCCATTTACGACTTTACATTAGTGTGAACTCATAGGATTATGACTGATGTGTCTTTATGTGAATGACTGTATTGTATACTATTTTGAGTGTCTGCTATGACAATTAACACTGTAGACAATGTTGTTAATTTGCATATCATGTATAGATTTCAAAAATATGGTTCTCATGCCTCCTGGAAGGTTGTGGAATTTTTTCCTGAATTTTCTAGGACCTGGAATCTCCTGAAAAATGAGTTTGGTCTTGGTAAGTCTTGTAAATTCACGATTAATAAAATACGTAAAGTCCTGGAAAATGAAAAATAAAAAACGAAAAACCTGGATATTTGATTAATTTTGGGGGGTTAAAAATAAACATTGTGTGGCACTAACAAGTCTAGCATGGTATACCATTAACCACTTACTTACCGAAATACAGTGATGCAATAAATTTTGAAATATTTGATGTTTCATATGCCATCATACCATTGATTACAGCACTTAGGCAAGCGTTTTTTTTTATTTCACCATTGGCAGGCTCCGAGAAGGTCCTGAAAGACATTTTGATTATTCTGGAAAAGTCCGGAAAATTTAGACCCTATACAAGTAAAATTGCTATAACTATTGAACTGTCCGCTGTCACCATCGGCTAACCCTGGTTTTACTCTTAGTTGAAAGGAAATGTGGCGATTGAGTCAACGTCTGTAGAGGTGTATAGGAACAACACTAAAACTTTCGGACTGTCAAATTTTCTGATTATCGAGCTGCTCCTCTCTAGACAGTCATTAATTTCAGTAGTGCGGTTGGTTAGGAATTTTTTCTACAAGAATATTTACTGGTCGGACCTAAGTGACTGCTATTGCCAGTAAATAGACCCTGTCACAGTATATGTAAAACTACTGAGATACAAGCGATCAGTGCCATGGTTTGTTTTTAATTTCAACTTGAACATGGCCTATAGTCTAATCACTAAACTGCACTAATTCACCTACTTACTTGCAGAAATCTGAACCATAGTCGACATTTCCGCAGCATTTCCGGCGTCTGGTTTTTGTTTGTTTGACGACTAAAAAGTTCAATATTTGTTGTTTTTGCTTGGCATAGTGCCAAACGACTTGAAAAGTAATGTTTTACATAATACTTGATGTTTTTAGCTAACTTCTACATGCATTTTGGGCGAATATATTGACGAATTGTTAACTGATTTGGCTTATGCAAGTCTTGAGTGTGAATATGCAGGCAATATGAACGTTTGTAACATCTGCCGTGGTCGGTTCAAACGTCGTCTCACTGGAAGCAAACGTCGTGGCTATTACCGAAGAAGCATCAAGTGCTTACTGCCCAGTGGAATGACTGCTTTGGATGCAGCCCGAAAATGTTTAGCTTATCAGGTATACTGTGTGATAATATCTTGCTTAAAATCGTCTGTAATTGGTGGAGGCTTGGCCCGTAAACACACCAGAGTAATTTCTAGTTACTCAAAGTTATCCGTATGCAGTATCAGACTGTGCTTGAACTATGTAATTGTCGGATCAGTCACTGATCTGTTTACTCTTGTAGCAGTATGTACGAAATGTGATTACGATGGTAAGTACAGTAATAATAGTAGTAATGATGATAATATTCATATTTGTATTGCTCTCAGTGCTTTTGAAGTCACTGAGTAGCCTACTTAATATATAATCTCTGATCGATCAGTCAATCTGCAATTTTAAAAGTGGCCTATGAGCCTCAGATACCACAAGTAGTTGAGACTAAATCATCAGCATTGTTGTTGTCATTGCCATAGGACAGCAGTGCATTACACTGTTATGTTTCTTTACAGAAAGAACTTGAGTTAAAAGCAGTGTTTTAGTCATATGTCTCAGGTGGATTTGTTTAGTAGTTGGTACGATAGGTGGAATAGTGGCAGGAGTGGACAGCAGTCACGTCAGTTTTATTTCTGTTTTTCATATTTTATGTACAGCTTGATGTATGCAAATCTTTCAGAAATAGAAGCATTGTTTAAAATTTAGATTGCTCTTTGTATAAGTACAGTATTGTTGATACAGTTATCAAAATTGAAACTAGAAAGCAATCAGAGACCGCAGACCTCCGCCAACGCCATGTTGTTCGCCAGGTGGCAGCACCTTCTTCGGTGTAGCAGTGGTTTCCCATATGCCCCATTGAAAGCAATGTTAACAAAAATTACAAAGTAATCCAGAATCCAGGATTCCTTCCGGATAACCTCCAAAATTGAATCACTTGTAGTTTCTGCCATTTCCGACATTTCCTTAAAATTTCTGACAGATCCTTCCATAACTTTTTGAGTTATCTTGCTGACGCACAGACAGACAAACAAAGTCTGGCAAAAACATAACCTCCTTGGCGGAGGTAACTACCGTCATCAAGCTATCTGCGCTTAAATTGATTGTGTTTCACCATTGGTCATTGTCAGCACTTATCTGGAAACTGACTGTACAGTTTTTTGCCAAAAAACTGACTGACAAAGGAAAATATGAAACCGTAAGAATGCTATATACAAGCACTGTTTATCTTCATTTTGCCATATTCTGCAGTATGTTCAACAATGTGCAGCTTTTGAATTTAGTGTGTGGTATTGTAGGGTCCTGACGAAGGTTATGTTTGTGATAAATGTTATAATGGACTTGAGTCACAAATCAAGACAACTACTACTACAACAAGTACTGTCATTGCTATTGCTATTGAACTGTGCGATGTCACTGTTGGCTAATTATTGAGCTGCTCCTCTCTAGGCAGTCATTAATTTCAGTACTGCGGTCGGTTAGGAATTTTTTCTATAAGAATATTTGGTAAAAATTTACATTAGCTCTGCCACCCCAGATTGCTTCAGAAGTGACTGAAATAGGTAGAATTAATGTTGTTATGATGTAACAAATCATGATTATAATATTATGATGTTAAATTTGATTTGTATTATAAATTGCACAACAAGCAAAAAGATTAAAATTTGGACTTTCTGTCCTTTCTAACATTTTTTAAAGTCTAGAAACCTAGGGTGCATACGTAAGGTGTGTGTAATCATGCAAAGCTGTGCTGAGGAGTGCAGTGACAAAGGAAGCTTGCTTGTGTCTTATTGCTTGAGAATGCTATCTTAATGTTTGACACAACTAACACAAACTAGTTTGTATGTTGTGGAGATACAGGTGAAAGTTGTTTTGAGGTGAAGATTGAAGCTGACAGTGATTCTGTGATAGACTATCCACATGAGGACACGCCCACTATGGGTATGTCACACTTTCTTTCATTAGGCCACTTATACATAGCAACAAGAGGCCTTATGTTTTCAGTTTGTTTTGTATTTCAGCGAGATCCGTTGCGAGATTTTGAAGGAAGGGGCTTTTTGCCAGTTTGGCAAATAAGCAACCATGGACTTACAGCACCAGGCGGCTTCACATTGGGTCTTGTGCCAAATGTCTAGTTGTTTCTTTAAAAATCTATGTGTGAGGTTTTGCTATTTTCTTGTTGCACATTAGTACTCACAGAATTCAACAGAAAGTTGTGGGATTTAGCTATAACTGGTACGGAAGAAGAAAAAGATCTTGTCTGAATGAAAACTGTAGATGCTTAACATCATCCGCAATTCCATGCTACTGATAAGCAGAACTGGAGCTAGTCCAACTAGTTGGTAACTAGTTGGCCAGTTAGTTTAGTTGGCAACTAGTTATCAAGATAGAATTAATGGTTATCAACTAGTTACATTAGCCAAATGGAAATTGGCTTTTTTATTGTTCGTGCATTTTTCATTCGTACACATTCTTGCGTTGAGCTGTTGACTCGTAATATTCTGCATGTTTTTACTTTACTCTGCCCGAGTTGTTGCTTAGCAACTCGCCACTATTGATATTGATATTGACATTGTTATGACATTGTGACATTTTTCTTGCTTTTTTAAGGTGGCTTGAATTAGTGCCATTATTTTTGGTTTATCTGTATTCATTTCACCTGTGTTTGATCTTTCAATGTTTACTTGCTGGGGAAATTTTTAAGGT
>Ga0209367_1003192_pt1 | contig 22164 bp, 23 predicted proteins | sample WorMetLIZISLAND2_FD_187412 | JGI IMG/M metagenome (GOLD analysis project Ga0209367, IMG submission 187412) | Marine gutless worms symbiont microbial communities from Max Planck institute for Marine Microbiology, Germany - Olavius geniculatus... ... | reverse complement strand
TTATGCGTATGCAAGAGGTTAGCGGGCCGTGGAAAGTAATTAGACAAAGCTGATATAGAAAGAAGTGCGAACTACGCACGTCTTTAATGAACGTGATCCAAGCGGCAACTGACTGCTAGCTGCTGCACTGCATCGGCCCAGCTGCTGTCTACTCCTTTACTTTAACCCATACAGGTGACTGTCTGTGAACAGGTAAACCATCTCGGTATATAATCAATCATCAACATCAACTCTCTGAGGTAGGTAATACAGACAACAAACAAAATCTTACCACCTAAGTTAAGTCAAGTCTAACCTTCCCTGAAATGTTTAGCCAAATCCGTCTGTTTACTTTTTGTGTAATCCTGCCAAAAAACCAACAGACGGGCAAACAAGTAAATGTTGCAAAGTATTGCAATGGTGTCATCGATGGAAGTAAAATTAAATCAACATTCAGGAACGAGATAAACTGTGGATTGTGGAAAGCCAATAACACACACTGATCGCAAGCTGAAATGCTACAATCCTGCTAGCAAACCAACAGAGATGACAAATATTGCACTAACATTCTTGGCGTAAAGCAAAAAGCACAATTTCAACATCAATGAACTAGAGAAAGCCAAAGACATACATTGATCGCAAGCCGTAGCAGCTCATTGCAGTCGTCAGAGAAAACAGTGCAGCCGGGATTATTGAGTCGGAAAGCCTGTGCTGCTGGCTCCTCCTTCTCAATAGCCCACCGAGACTCCGCGACTCCTGATTGGTGGAAACCCTCTGACAGACCTTAACGACCGACCAATCACACACACAGCCGTATCATTGGCTCATGCCACTTCCAAGATTGTAGAGTGCTTCTGGCCATGCGTCTTGACTCATGTAAGCAGCACCATATCAAATAAGAGACCCCAGTCATTTTAACACTTAGCCTAGTTACAGGATGCTGACAAATGCATGAAAAGTCAACTAATGTCCAGCCAAAGCAGCAGCAGCTTAAAGTTTTAACATGTTTATTGTTTAATAATAATGAATAATCACCGCTACTCACTGATTAATTTTTGCAAAAAAATCCTAAAAATCTTCCTCAAAGGACTTTCTTATAATCTGTCTAAGTCACCAACTTATGACAAATGACATCCACTTTCAAGTTTTGCATAACATTGTTACATAAGTCTTCTCATAATCGCCAGAACCAGAACTGCTGAAAATAAAAAACAGAAAAAAAAACAAAAAATTGGTCTAAGAACACTTGCTGAACAGCAGCGAAACAGCAAAGTTGAACAATTACAACCGAACAAACAGTCAGTAATAGCATACCTCCACAACCAGCAAAAACATCCAGTGCCTTCAGCTTGACAAATTCACTTCTCTTGCCAGAGTTCACTTCAGAGTCCATCGGTTTATCAACATCCACGCTCGACTTTATCGACTTGCTTTTACCCTTGCCCTTGCCTTTGCCCTGTACGCCACATGAACCATGCAATAAACAAACTCCAACAAGAACGGTTCAGTTGATAGAAGCAGGTTCTACATTCTACAAGATCTCATAACACGTAGCAATGTCGAGAAGACTTAAGGCCAGTTTCTAGTTCTTAGCCAATCAGTTACTTCATACAGTAATTAGCTGGTTAACAAATTATGAGTTTCTGGAATGACTAACAATTGGTGGCATAACAACCAAAATGCTAGACAGGTGACTGTTTGCTGAGAAGTAAACCATCTAGCTATATAACCAACCAACCTGGTCAACTCAGCCTTCCATCCCTCCGGGGTAGGTAAATCGAGTACCAGCCTGTCTGGATGGGGTAAAGCTGCATAAGGCCACATGTGTCAGGCAGCAGGTAACCGCGAGTGATCCAACATGGCAGGTGATACTCTGTAGCTCTAAAACGGGTTACAATTAAAAGCTACAGTCAATCTTAAACCTATTAGCTGTCTAACATCAATCAACTGGTTAGCAATGTGCAAAATTGTAGAAAACTTCTATTTTTTATGACTATTACAAAATACATGATGCTAATAAATATACTTCCTGCAAAGCATATAACACAATTAAGGAGAAATCTTTTTCTACTATAAATCTTTGCTACAAATAACTTCCCCAAAATGGTGACAACTAGCAGGCACTGGCAAGCGCTAACTGTCAGTTGTTCTTAACATCACCAACCTTTGAGACGGTTTTGAGGCATACACTCTCCGGAGGGTCTTCAAACTGCTTTGTCTCAGAGTTGTATGCCTACGTAACAAACCAAACAATCCTGGCTAACACTATACGACATGTATGTCTACGAAACAAAGCAACTAGTGATATTAACAGTGACATTCCAAGCAGTGACGGGACCAATGCACCAACTCTCGAGGCGGAGGCCAAAACCAAGACATCAACCCTCAAGACCAAGGCATTTAATGCACTGAATACTGAGTAGCTCCGAGTAAGCACAACACAAAATATACAGCTCAGATGAGTATAGAAATCTCAATAATGCTATTAATCCAGTCACGGTGAACATCAATCTAATCTTTACACCATGCCATGCAAGTTCCGTAGTCCATATCAACTTAACATTGCACGTTGCATCATAAAAACATCACATTCTCAAGCACAGAGTCTGACATATTCGAACAGTGTGGCTGCATTACAATGCTGCCCTGCGAGAAAAGTGAAAACTTGTTCCACAAACGCTGATGTAGCAGTAACACTGAAGAGGCGAGAAAATAGCGGCCAAAGGCAACTGTATTCAGTGTCCTCGCAATGGTCACGATTTATGGCAAGAATGTATTGCGACAGCTTGACATCAGGCACTGGCAGAGCACCGGCTGAACTTGCTGTAAGCTACGCAGACCTGTATGAAAGCACTGAAGGCCTCAACTTTGCCTTGGAGGTTAGTCTCGAAGACACTAACCTTCAAGACCACAACCAAGGCCAAGGCACAAAAGTCCAAAACCAAGACCGAGGCCAAGGCAGTAAAAATCTGTCTCGAGGCAGCCTCGAGGCGAGGCAACGCCTCGAAACACCACATCACTGATTCCAAGTACCTGCAATGCAACTAAACTTAGGAAAAAATAAAACTTGCACAAAACGAGAAAAATGTGTCTGTATAAAAACATTAACAAAAATATGTCTAACTAAGCAGCTTACTTGAGATGACCTTCAAAAAATTCTTCAAAAGTTTCATAAACTGTGTGCATTAGGAAATAAAAAAAAATCACAGCTGAAATCAATAGTTCTCCATGATCCCACGTCAAAAAAAACAAAATTTTAAGTAGACTAAGCTTGGATGCACTCTACCATCTGCATTGCATAGTGATCTATTTACCTTCACTCAAATATAGAAAGCAATCCATAAACAGTCACTTATGAATCCTTGAATTTAAAAATTCTTAATTCTGAATTCCATGATTTTCACACTTCCATTGACTTTCCAGGCATCCATATTCGAATTCTGAAATTTCCCAACTTTAAGAAAAACAAAAAAAACATGACATTAATACCTTCAAACATCTGCAATCGTAAGAAAAACAAAGATACAAAACAAAAACTTTAATATAACTAATCTACCACTAAGTTGCTGACTTTAGATGAACTTTGAATGATCTTAGATAAATCTCATAAAGAAAAATTACTAAAAACTTCTCAACACACGGAGATCAGACCTCAGTAAAGTAGAATCGGTCGGGTCCAGAGCGAAAATACTCATCGAGCTTGGAGCGACTGTCAAGCACCTCTTCACTATAGATCACTTCACACTTCCCGCAAATATCAGCCAGACTGACTTTGGCTTCTTCAAATGAGTAGTAGACTAGATTCAGGTCGGCCTGGTAGCTGGCCTGCTTGCCCTTATGTGTGTCCTCTGGCCTGCACCACAAGTAGTAGTAGTACTGTAGTACTGTAGCAGTAGTAGAGTAAATTAAGGTTGGCCTGGTAGTTGGCCTGCTGCCCTTAGGCACGTTTTGCAATTTTTATTTCTCTGAGATTCTCTGAGATGCTGCGCAAAATTCGCGTTTCACACCTGCCTTTTTTCTGAGATTCTCGGGAAATCTCTGAGAATCTCACAGAAATAAAAAGTATGAAACACGCCTCTTATGTGTGTTCTCTGGCCTGCAGAATAATAGGACTAGTGGCAGTACCACAGCAACAGAACTAGAACTGCACCAATAATCGACCAAAGGATCGTTATCTGTCAATGATTGGCATTAATAACTGGTGTTATCTTTTGTATTTGCATTTAAATAAACTTGTTCTATGTATTAAAAAAATTACTCACTTCCTTATAGTATGACTGCAAAAAAACTACAACAAACTCACCGATAGAACTTCTGAACAGTAAGTTTGACATCCTGCGTTGACGGCTTGCCTTTAACACTTGCCGACATATTGATTCTGAGAATACGTGCAACTCTAAATGGCTCTGGGACTCGGTCGTTCGATCCTTTCACATAGTGACTCTTACGATAAGCCTCTGGGTACAGGTCCTCATCCACCTTGTACAAACAAAATGATACTTAACATGTGAGAAGGTAAGAAAAATTGAGAACAATAACTTAACATAACTTGAACACATAAAAAAACATCACCATTGACATTAAAATTTGCTATATAAATCATAAATACACCTACAATGCACTCTAAACTACTTGTAATTATCTACACAATGAGGGCTCAGAATATATGAAAGAATTGGCAGCAACCTCAGTAACCTCAAAAACATAATTACGTCACTGGTGCAGTCACTTGATGGTGTAACAGTACAGTGTCAGACATACGATTCAGAGGTATGGGTCCGATTTTCAGTCGGGTTGCTATCAAGAGGTGAGTTACCACTTAGATGACCGACTTCCATCCCTCTGGGGTAAGTGCTTGTCTGGCTGGGGTTAAGGCAGAACACATTTACCTGTGTCAAGTGTTGATCCCATATGGCAGGTGACGCTCAGAAGCCAAATTGCATATGACGTTACAGAGATGCAAGCAACTCCTGGCATTAATAACAAAATGCTGAATAAAAGTAAGCTAGATGAATAACGGAGACCCCACCGTGGTCAGCCACCTTGCCGTGGTGGTGGGGCTTAGCACCGATGACCCGAAAGATTTCTAAAATCTGGAGGCTCTTGTGTTGGTTTCGGCTTCACAGCCGACTACAGCTTTACAGCCGTCTATTTACGGCTTCACAGCCGTTTATGGCTTAATGGCCGTTACCTGTAACCTTCTAGTTACATTTGGGGACGCGCATTGGGCTGAGCTGATACGGCCTCAGCGCTGGGCAGGTGTAAGAGCCTGTCCACCTCGGAGGTAAGGAAAGGTGAAATAAGGAGTAACGGAAAAAAGTAAAGCTGCAAATAATGACTGTTAGTTTAAGCCAAAAATGATTAATTGAAGGTCAATTTTTGAAAAAGTTAGCTCCAACAATTACCAGTCCTAATAAAAGTACCTGCTTATTTTGGGCATGTTCTTGTTTCGACTTGTTTGTGGCTGCGGGATGTTTGACGGTGAAAGTGAAACTGTCAGGACTGAAGTACGCCGAGTCACCGACGTGATACTCATGGCCATGTAGACTGACACTGGAGTAGAACACTGACGAACTATTCCCCACTGCATCAGATGGCGCGACAATATCGCCCAACTGTGGCTGCGACATCTGCAGTAATTGTAATAATAATAATCAATAATTCTAACTCTATGCAAAACGAAAGACACAGTTTCTGGATTAAAAATACACTGTGTCTAAAAAAACAGTCAAAATTGTTTTTGTCATAACTTCGTCAAAATTTCCATCAACGTTAGTAATTTTTGGCACACAGATGGCCAAGACAATACAATTATGTAAGATGCACTTATTTACCACCTCACCTAATTTATGTCAACGCACTACCATGTGAAAGACAGATGCTCCGAATTGTTACATTACGTGGTGGTTATTTGTATTGGATTGCTTACCTTTGCACCATCAATTCGACAGAGAGTGCCACATGGTTTAATACTTTTGTGGTACTAAATATTTTATGGTAAAAACAGCAGACAACAAAATAGCTGACTGATGAGCTTAAAAATGTCTAATCGATAAGTGAATGCCATTTGATCAGTCGATTGTTGATTTCGCTATCAGGCAGTGGTGTTGCATCTAAGCCATTGTCTTTGTATGCGGGGCCCACTTTGGACATAAATTCTGATGACCTGCAAGCGAGGTGTTATACGAACTTATAAATCTGCTAAATAATTTACATTAAGATTTATTTTGTGCTTAATTAAGTCATTACAGTGTAAACTTGGACAATAACTCAGCATTATGCAACAATTTGGAACATCTATGTTTCACACCACAGTGCGCAGACATAAATTATGTGAAATGGTAAATGAGTTTACTTTACGTAATTCTGTGACCTTGGCCATCTTTGTGCCAAAAATTATCAAAATTGGTGAAAATTACACAAAGTTACGACAAAAATAATTTTGACTGTTTTCTTTTCTGAGAGACAGTGTATTTATTGCACACAGAGTGACAGAAAACTGATTTTGACATTAATTAGCAGTTTATTATAAACAAATAGACATAATAAGATGCCCTTACATTTAGACGAAGTGACGTCCACGTATTAAAATTTGGGCGTACAGGCTAAAATTCTTGGGCATATTGGGCATTCTTGGGCCTAAATGCCTGCTATTGAAAACCCTGCTCCTAACATAAGTGCATTTAAGTGCTGCCTAAATCATTTCACTTCATGTTTATGTGCCTCCAATTCTGAGCAGTAAAATATACTGAAAAAGACAGCCACATTGTGGACAATATAAAAAATTCAAATAACAAAGAGTACTTATTAAATCAGACCTGTTCTTCTTGATGAATCCTAATGCACGAAGGGCAAAACTTGAAAGCCGGCTCATCACTTGGCTTAGCAACAAACGGAGGATCTTCAAAACGAGCTCGATCAGAATCATACCTGAAATACACCGCCACTCACTTGAGCAAAGCTTTCCAACATCTTCCTCAGTCTGTCCTAAGTCAACAAGTTTAGCCATGCACAAGTTTTCCATAAATTTTTGAAAATATTTCTTACAGCTTTTTTTGTAAATTGCATTTTTACTAAGAGACTTTCGAAAGTCTAAACTTAACCCTACGTTTTCGTAAGTGTGACTTATGAACTTCTGCAAACTAAGCTGAAACAAAATGCTACCCGTGCAGTCAAAACCACATAACATCACGGTGATATAAAGAGAAAACAGTCAATCAGTCACTCGCAATGCAGCTGATAACCTACCACTTGTGGTAGAAGAACGATTGACCATCGTCAGGAATATCAGCACCGGGATCCCAGTCTCCACCAGTCATCTGCCAGTTCTCAGGTGGACAACTGTGCACGACCTACAATCCGAACAACACTGTGTAACTTCAAAGTGTAAGCTTCGGCATGCTTCCATAATATTGGGACACGATTTCCTGCCATGCAGCAAAACAATGCAAAGCAGTGATATTAGAGAAGTGACAAGAAGATTGTGCTTGAATGAACACTTGATTAACTAGAAATATGAGGCACAGCCCAACGTGAGGCCGCCCTGCGCCGAAAGTCCGATGGGGGTTTAATTCAGGGGGGGGGTGAAATCTACCTGGTACAAAGTCACGTGGCCCTAAGTCAAATGCAGTAGCAGTAGCATAGGCAAAATGGGCATTGTCGACCTAGGGTGTGTCAACATCCGCGCCTGCAACTTGTTTGTTAGTGGACCAAAGTTCACCAAATTTTTTGCTTCAATGCGGGAGGGATGGCAGTCGATCAGGTTTGTTATCGATTTTCAGTATGTCAATCCGCTCCAGATATATTTGTGGTCAAAGTTTGAAGCTGCCCGAAATCGCGCCACATTTTAAAACTTGAGTAGGTCAACATCTGCATCTATAACTTTTTTGTTAGTACACCGAAGTTCATCAAATTTTTTTCTCCAACAGGTAAGAGATGGCAGTCGATCAAGTTTGTTTCCAATTGTTATGTCTTGATACGTTCAGTAGACATGCACGACAAAACACTGAAGTTGTTCCAAATTGCGCGCACAGTCAATTTTGGGCAGGTCAACATCTGCGTCTATAACTTTTTTTGTTAGTAAACAGAAGTTCACCAAATTTCTTTCTCCAACGCAGCAGAGATTGCTCTCGATGAAGTTTGTGCCTAATTATTCATGCCAAAATTTTTCCCGTAAGACCTACCAGTTAGCTGTAGTGCACCAAAAACTGTAAATCTACTTTGTAATCTGAATAATATATGAAGCTGGAACTCAGCGAGTGTACCTGTACTTTGTTGACAATGAAGTCGATGTCGGTGTCCTGGCAGTCATCCACCAGAAATAGTTCACGAGGGTCGGACGTCTCACCCAGCACCGTGTCCGCTCCACGACTAAAACATACACTGCACAAGTGATGGACACTACCAACACCACCACCACTACTACTACTATTAGAATAGCGACAGAGATGTTTCATGATATTGCACTATATAAGTCAAATGTTGACATACCACTACAACTACCACTGCTACTTCTACCACACTACTACTAGATGAATTACCCAGTGTCTGTGCCTTTGCCATGACTGTACACATTCACAGTACCAACATCAAAGTAGTAGTAGAATTAATAGTTGGTGGTCTGGCTTAGCGGTAACCTGCTTCGTCTAACCAACGAAGTTACTATACAGCGGGCCCAGTTAGTATTGTGATGGTTGACTGTCTATGGGCAGGTAAACCATCTTGGTGCTAAGCCAGCCAGCTGGGTTGACTCAGCCTCCTACCCTCCATGGGATGCTAAAATGAGTATCAGCTTTTGGGCTGAGCAATAATGGCGATGGCGAGTGTAGTATTGTAGCTGCTGCCTACAGGCAGATATGAGGTAAAGGTCAATTGGTCTGGTCCAAAGGTCAGCAGCTGCCTGGCACTCATGCTGCTCTCGCCAACATGAACCAGGGCGAACTCTCGCAATGGCACTTGCTACGAGACAGCACTATAAACACTGTCGTGGCTATTAGTATTATTATTATTATTAACAATGTTTACAGTGCTGCCAACATGGCAATGCGACTGCGAGAGTTCACACGACTCATTCGACAAATGTAGCATAAGCGCCAGATAGCTGCCGACATTTGGACCAAACCAGTCAGTCTGAGAAACAGATCCACCTAAACTGATGGTACAGTGAATACATTCAGCATCGCCATTCACTACTACTCAGCATAAAAGCTGATATTGATTTCTTCACCATCCTATGGAATGTAGAAAACTAACGACCTAGCCAGCTGGTTACTTACTGAGATGGTTTGCCAGCCTGCAGACAGTCATCCATCCAAGTACTAACCTGGCCCGGCGTAGCGTAACTTCGTTGATCGAACAGAACTAGTTACCATGATGCAACCATCGTGTTCAAAGCTTAAGCAATACACAGGTAAGTATAAATGAAGCATTATTTGAAAAGAAGCTAAGAATACAAATTAATGACAAAACAAGACATTGTGCAAATTAATCTAGCAGAAGACATAAAAATACCAATAACGCAACGTATTGCCAGCACTTCTGAAGTGACATCCTAATGACACTACTGAAATCTGAGTACTGTTATTACTACTGCTAGCAAAGTGTACACAGAAAATCAGCATAAACATAAGTGATTAGGAATCTTCAAACAACCAATAAATTGCAGACTTACTTGAACCACATGACATGAGCCATTCTCTGGTGCTTGCCGATCTTCTCTCCAGTCGTCTGATAGAGGAACATGACCTTGCCAATGTAGAGAGGAACTGAAGGGTCATCAGGCTTGACTGCCACGTGGTCACCAACACTGATCTGCACAAGTTACACTGCTGGCGGTCAGTAAAACCCAGATACAGTACCAGGAAAAACACAGACATTTAAACCAAAGAAAATATCTCGATCAAAGATACAACGAGAATCAAGCAGTAAACATTTAATTCTCTGCCATGAATGTTGCAACAGTTCTGTCATGGTGCAGAGTACACGGTCACCCAATAAAAAGCAAGCTAATGTAGTTTGTGCATATCTTTGCTAAATACAGACCAATTTCACAATTTTTTCACCCCAATGTGCCACGTGGCTAAAACAATCTCTTAGAAGCCTTAGTAAACTTCAAAAAAGAAGACACATACTAAGAAAAAAACTGACAGCGTTGCCAACCAAGTGTATCGTATCATATACTAGTGAGAAACATCATCTGTACAGACCTGTTCATCATTTACTTTGACTGCCTCGTAGAATTTCTTCAGACCTTCCACAGCAATGGGATTTCTAATCCACTCCACTTGACATGCCTGCAAATATACCACTAAACAATATAACAGCCATAGCAGATGAGAAACTAACTACCATAACGAATCTTCAAGTCCACATAGCAAAAACAAGTGAAACTGCATGAATGACATATTTCAGAGTAGACTCCAAACACACAATTGTGAAGACATAAGTCTGACAAAATGTATAAATGACAGTGACAAAGCAATTTTCTACTATCAAAATGTAACAGTCTTCTCAAGCCACTCGGCCCATATGGCAGTGATGATCTCCTTTTTTCTCCCTTTCCTATAGCCTTGGTAGTCTAACAGTAACGTGCCAAACTTGTAATCCTGAGGTCGCACAGGTCGCAGGTTCGACTCCGCACTGCGGCACTGCCAAGTAACAACCTTAGGCAAGTTGTTCACACACGTGCCTCTGTCAACCAAGCAGTACAAATTGGTACGATACCGGCTTCATTGCCGGGATGGTTATGACAGTAAGATGCGGAGGTCTGGCCCTCTTCCCATATATAAAGCAGAGACGGGTTCGCCTGTATCGGGTGACTGTGTAATCCCATACGGCAGGCGAGGCATCTGTGGCACACTGCTGGCTCGGGGCCTTAAAAACGTAGATGAGCACCGCTCGCATCGGTCACAGAGCCGTGAGAGGGCCTGTTGACTATCGACGATTTAACCTTTTAACCTTAACCTATAGCCCTCAATCAGACACCAGCTTACACTGCAAGACCACAGACATGTGGGGCTAGTGCATTGTGCAAGTGTTGGAATGGGAGGCTGATTACATACTGAGACGATCTGCCCATCTGGCGGGCAACAACGATCAGACACAATGTGTTAACAACTACACTAAGCCATCATGAACAACAGCAGTGTTGTGAATTAAGACAGTACTGGGAGCACAAAGTTGTTATTATTATTTTTTACCCTCGGTTGTAAAGATTCCCACAGGTTAAAAACAAAAAAAGTTAAAAACAAGATGTTGAAACGACTAGAGGTCTGGTGCATCGTAGGTTTCAGCAAATGTCTCACTGATGAAAATAGTGTTAAAATGTTGTAATGAAACAGAGATATGCTGCCAAAGAAAAGACGTGTCTCGTGCGTCTCCCGTGACATTAGTTGACCAACCACCCACAGCATTCAAAAAGTCTGTCGCTTTAATGCCAGTGGCTGGAAGGTGTGAATATTATCATCATTAAAAAAAGGATCAAAGTGACACTGTCACATCAAAGACATTGTAAAGGTACTAAACAAAATTAAACTAAAAGTTGTAATTTTCCAATAAACAACAGTAAATTCTGTAAATTCCCGACAAAGAACATTATGGGAGCTCAAGATTTTAATTTTACCACTAAATTCATTCAAAATTGGGACACTTAACACCAAATTTTGTTCCTTTAAAAAAATCTTCAGACAGAAAAAAAATTCGTTGACAAACTAAAATTTAGGCCCTCTGCTGCCCCTGTCACAATCACACAAACCATCAATTGCATTACTCTGTGATAGCGTGCCAAAACACAAAGGATAAGTGGAGGGTGACCATTCTGCACACAACAGAATTCCTCACGCTTCGCAGCATTTTAACTGGTACTCAACTAGAGTAACCTAACCCTAGTACTAACTAAAATATAACAGACATAAATATTAGAATCTAAAACAAAAGTAATCAATAAACAGCATAAAATAATCAGCACAGAGCACTAACTGAGTGATAAGAGAAAGCCTTTGATTAGATCTTTAGGAAAGTTTTTTTGGGCAATTTTCCACGATCAGATGTTTACTATGACAATTTTCGAATTTCACTGAAGTCCCCGACATTTCCTTGACATCAGCAAAATTCCCCGACATTTCCAGGTTTTCCAGACAAGTGATCAGCCTATAAGTGATAAGCTGATAACTCACAGTCGGTTTTCTGCTGCATTTGTGCTTGGATTTCCTGTCAGCTGTGCCACTGCAGTGACTGCTGGTCGACCGAGCATCATCATCATCATCATCATCATCATTCATCAAATCATCCTCGTCAGCCTCCTTCACCGCCATATTAGGACACCTATGCATAAATTGTCTCTATAGCATGCTGCATGAAAGAAAGAGGAAGACCAAAGGAAATGCTACTGAGTTGGTTACTGGAGACAAGTGAAGGGAAAACCAATTATCCATAACACAAAACAAATCGGCACAGGTGCAAACAAGATGGAGTCGATAAAAATGAAAACCTGGTCATAAGCGCAGAATACATCAGAAGAACATGCTGCAACTGACAGTACGTGAGAGTATCTTCGTTTTGCTTCGCTACCTAGATCTTACTATAACGCGTGAAAAATCTGTTCGTCAGTTCTACCCCTCTGGTGCCTTCAGTGTTGTTGCATAATTGGGGAGCCCAACTGTGGCGTTTGAGTCCTTGGGCCTTAGGTACGTGCACCTTCACCTTGGCCCCAGCAAGCAGCCTGAGGGGGTTTGAGTTACCAACCAGCCATCAGTATAGTGCTTAGCGCAGTGTGTAGTACTTTGTGCTGTCATCTGATGAATTAAAATGACCTGAATGTACAAAGACTGACACTCAGTCATTAGAAATGAAAACTCCCACCCGTAAGAAAAGGACTTTGCTAGTATTGTAAACAATTACAATCTCTAGGTAAACCAGGTAAGAGAACCAGTTTAAGTAAAGCAATCAGCGATTACAACCGCTACAAGTATATACCCTTTGAAAAATCCTGGGGTACTGACTCAGAAACTCTGGATATGAGTCCTAAAACAGTTCGCCATGAAAATCTGACTGGTTCATTCCTGGGCCAAGTTACACCATTTCAATAAAATTTCACCAAAATGCATTTTTAACTTGAGATATACTGCTAAATGTCAGTTTACGTCGTACCTCCCAAGGGTACAGAATATTTCTGGACAATGATTCGGTACACACAAAAATTCAGATTACTATTAAAATGTGATCAAGTGCTTCCTTCTTTAATGCCCCATGACCACTCCACAAAATCTCATCGAAACAGAAACAATTTCACTGACAGTAGAGCAGAACCTGTTACATAAACAGTACAAAACACCACCATTTTCAAGTGAAGTAACATAACAAAGAGATATTAGTAGAAATATGGTCAAATACCTTCTCAGCAAGCATGCCTGTTTGGAACGACCCGAGCCACCAAACTTGATCATATCCATGCAAGCTCGGCATTTCCCGCAATCTGGCTGCTGACAAATCTGCATCGAACATTACAGCTAGGCACGGTCAGTAATGAGAGCGACAAAAGTTGCTATAAAAGAAAAACCGTACTATATTGTACTGCATGAAACTTGCTAAATTTTATCTGTTATTTAGTTATTTAATATTGAGATCGTAACAAAATTAATCATACCTTCAATACTTCCGTTTACAGTAAATAAGTTACAGTTTTTGTAAACGTGATTATGCATGCAGCCAAATCGCTACCGATAGCGACAGCGTTAAAGCACCACAAAAATAACAGTCAAGCAAGTCTATTTGGTTCTTCAGACACTTTTTCGTCGATTTACGGTAAGATGTACCGTTTAGCCACAACACATAATACAGACAGACGGACACAATATCATACCATCACCGCGAGTGTTAGTCACTACATATATTCACAAACATGGTTGCACAAGGTCAAAAAGTGCACAAAGTCAATTTTTCAATGTAACTGCATGAGTAAACAAGTGCAGGGTCCAGGAGGCATCCAGAGGCAGAGTCCCTGGTCAGTGGGTCAAGACGGCAAAGCCCACCCTAAAGCCATCCTTATAGTTTCTTATCACTTTATTCTCTGCATTTTACAAATGCACGTAAATTACCAGGACCACTACTTTAGAATGCCACAACTTCTCTAAGGTTTTCCAAAACCAATGCCTTTTTGGAGACTTTCCAATCCTGGAAATCTGAACAATTTTAATTTCAGAACTTTCCAGGTTCTGTACTGACACTGAAATAAATTGCTTTAGAGGAAAATAACTAGAATCTGTGTCTACCTCACAGATGCCGCATCGTCGTTTCTTCTGTTGTGTTCCCTTCTCGTCAATCTGACCTTGGAACATGCTGTCAAAGATGCTTTGCACGAGAGCCGTTACCGCTGCTAGCGACTCGGTGGCCTTTGGTTTCTTTACCTTCACACCGCCTCGAACACGGCCTCTTGCTGCAGCCCTCCTGGTCATGAAAACAGAGGAATAATTTCGCTGATTTATTGGACTGATCAGCATCTGGCAGTTCGACAGATTTAAAATCAAGAACTGTGGCTTCAATTCTCAGTCGGCTCGCTATCAAATGGTTACAATCTGCATGGGTCTGCAAACAGAGTAAATATCTTGGTATACCTGACTGATTTAAAATAGCAGCTGGAGCTACAAATGCTTAAGAAAAATGGGTCCAACTCCTGATAACTGAAAAAGTGATTACGGCACGAATAGGCCAAACAGCAAATAAATCAAATACCAGTCTACTAGGTTAAGGCAAAACACATTCATTTTTGTTTAAATCATAGGTAACAGTCACGACACTGAGTGATTCCATGGCATGTGATGCTCCATAGTGCTGAGACAGGTTCACACAAAATGCTATCAACACCTTTGACCTTTTTTCGTGACAACTGCGAATCACACGTGATAGATAAAATGTTACGAAACACTGGGTTAAATGTGAGGCTGCATTCTGTGACCCTCTTTATGATCATGAAAAATTCAAACACAGGAACCTGACTGCAACAAAAATTTAACTCTACTAAAAAGCAGTCATTCTCCGAGTCAATAACGGACTGCACAAAAATGCCAAAGCCTAAAAAGATAACGCAACAGCTCATGCTTGCCGCATAAAGCTGCTGCCAGTTAGTGGTATGTAATGAATGCAATCGCCGGGATCTGGGATTGAGAAATTTGTAATCCCGGGATCCCATTTTGGGATTAGGCTTACAGATTGGTTGTCGTATTGGTATCCCCAATGGACTTATTTCATGCATAGGATGTAGTACACACCCACACGGAAGGTATATCCGATTTTGTAGAAAGTGACAGTGACGGCCAAAATACAAACTTACAGTGCAAAACAAAGAGTAATACCCTAGTGCACAATGCACATAAATACTTTATTCATCTGACGGCTAAAATTTTTATTTGTATCATTTAACATGCGAAAAAGTACAGTTTTAACTAATTGTTGGAATCCCAAAATCCCAGAAATGAGACGCCACCAATCCTGGGATTCGGGATTGGCAAAAAAACCGGGATCCCGGAATTCGAGACTGCAATCCCTAGTGGAATGGTACCGTTTGCCAAGAGTGACTCCGGCGAGTTTGATAAAAGAGCGCATGCAAGGCACAGTAATTAGCAACTGATCCTCGTCATCTGCCGCTTCATCAAAACTCTCCACCTGCACACAGCACAACCAGAGTTCAACCCTCAGCCAACAACAGTGCCGCCAAATCATGGCAAATACACAAAACCTAACACCGGTACAACATTTTTTGCACCTGCTACATGCCAGAATCTTTTGATCCCATCCTAGATTCCGATGCTGATCCAAATCACCACCAAAATCTCATCACCTGTATGTTGCGCTAAGTCTAACCTTCAGTGAAAATTTCAGCCAAATTAGTGAGTAGTTTCTATGTAATCTTGCTAATGAACCAACAGACAGATAAATGCAAATATCACATAATGTCCGTAGCAAAGGTAATCAGCCTCACTGCCAGAGTGAGTGAGCAAAGTTTAAAATCATTCCGCTCAACACATAATTTCAACAACGTGCCTTTCCAAGCAACCACTGGCACTGACAACAAAAATCAGCAAACAAGCAAGAAAAATAAAAAGCAATGAAAACCAGCTATAAACACAGAGAAATACGAGACTGAGTGATGAAAAATTAACACACCAGCTATTTAACAACAAGAAACTAAAAAGCGGGTCAGGAGCCTTCTGAGTGTAAAGCTAACCTGGTCGACAATCCACTGTGAATGTCGGAGGAGTGAGTCCTCACTGAACGAGGATGTCTGTCCCTTGACTGGCCGAGCAGTCTGTAGATGGTTTAACAGATCCTCGTAGCTAGCATCGGGAGAGTTGCTCAAAAACTCAATCACAAGCTTGCTCAGCTGTATCTTCGACATCATCACTTCCATGAAAGGCTCGTAAGATTCGCTCGGACTCATCAGAATGTACTCCGCAAATGCTGGCAACAAACACACAAAATTTTTTTTTTTCTAAATCCATGAGAGAAGTTAACTCTATTACGCTTGGAAACAATGCAACAATTCTAATGTACTCCACAAATGCTAACAAGTGCACAAAGTTTAAATTTTTATAAATGTATGGGAAAAACTAACTTAATACCCACTGAAACACAAGAATTCACAAAAATTCCAAAAAACTAGAAACGGTTCATAGCAAATGCTAAATCTCATCGTAAAAATGAAACAGAACAACCACCTACAAACTGTAGCAAATCAAAAATCTGTTGAGCTGCCACAAAACCAGACAAATTATACTAGAAAGTATGTAAGAGATGTAGCAGACCTGTACTGAAGCCAATCAGAGCATTTTCACCGCCATCAAATCCCGCTGTCCACCATTCATTAATTGGTCCCATGTTACGTGTCCATATACCTCCTTAACAACCAACATAACACACAATACATAACTCATAAAATACATTATTCACCAATACAATTATCTATCATTGCCGACTGGTGACTTGTATGAATCCCGCCATACACCATCTATTTCACTGACTGATTCTACGTTACGTGTCAACATGCTGCCTGTACAAAAAAACAATCAACAATTATAATATAAAAGAAAAGTCCTTACAAGCCACAAGGCCCATGGGGCAACGCTGATCTCCATTTCTTTAGCCCTCAGCCAGACACCAGATTACACTGCCTGACTAGTGTGCTTGTTGGTACTAATTGATCTGCCCATGAAGGAATGGCCAAGCTGAGTTGAACTGGGAAGTAACAATTAGAGGTGAGTGTGCCAAATAAACTGAAATTGAGCATCTGGGGTAGGTCATTAGTAAGCGACAGAAATGCAGACTAAAAATAGAATGTTTTAAGCTGTATTGAAATGCTGTTAGGGATACACATAGGTGGGTGCTGTAAGGCAGTCACTTCCAAATGGTCCAAGCATACATCATAAGTTCATTCGCTGTTGACTGTATCTTTGTAATAGCCAACATCAAAGAAAAAAACAGCCCAAATTCCATTACTGGTACGCCAACTTTCACTGAAACTTCCCCGCGGGGAAAGTCGCAGACACAAATCATGAAAGTCCGCGACACAAATCATGATGCTGACTGTCATGATTTGTGCTGCAAACTTTCGTGATTTGTGTCTGCTGCGGACTTTGTCGCCAACATTTCCCCGTGCATCGTAATGAACTAAATTCCGTTAGAGCGACGCAAACAGGTTTGTCGCAAACTTGTCACAGACTTTGTCGCAAACATCTCGACATGTCGAGATGGTTTTGTGTCCACGACTTTCGTGATTTGTGTTTGCGACTTTCACCAAAACTTCACGATATCATGATTTGTCACCATTCGCATCCGCGATTTCATGATTTGTGTTCACATCTTTCCCCACGGGAAAGTTCCGGTGAATGTCGGCGTAATGAAATTTGAGCTTACAGAAACATGCATTTCAATCTCAGCTCAGTAAAAAAGTTGCATAATTTCAGTCTTTTTAATCTGCATCAAACTTCAATAACAATTTTGAGTAAATAAAAGTACAAATCTCTGCAACGTTATGAAAGCAAAGAAAACAGTTTGCTGACATCCAGACATTTCAATAACCAAATGTTAACTAAAATGAAGCTGATTTTCCTCTAGTGAATTTGAACTAAAGTACTGTATATAACCAAACTATCACTGCTAATAACATTTTACTAACACAACAACAGATCCGTGAGATCCCAGCATCTAGAAATCTAACACTGCAAACCTTCAGGTCTTGGGTTTTCATCATAGACAGGTTTGACACATCCGCTGAAGTAGAGCTCTATGTTTTTCTCAATGAGTCCAGAGTCAAACGCACACAGATGAGTATTCTTGTCATAAATACTACAACAACAACAACAACAACACAGTAGTAGTTGCTGAAGGAATCAAACATACTCATACGAGCGTTACTGAGATAAATCGGCACAAACAACAATAACTGTAGTAAAAGCTGGTTTATCTGATGCACATAAGCCAGTGTTTTTGTCAGAAATACTACAACTACAACAACAACAAGTCAGATGTTGTTATGAGGAACTGTAGCAGTAGTTGTTGAAATCAAACTCTCATGTGAATGCTCTTGTCCAAATACTACTGCAACAACAACAATGGCAGTAGTAGCTGCTGAAATCAAATGCACATGGGTTGTGTTCTTGTGAGAAATAAAACAGTGAGTGAGTAGGGTTTAACGTCCCGCCTGACACAGTATATGTCATTTCGGGGATGGCCTTTGCAGGCAAAAGTGCATATACGCATAATAAGGGAACAAAACGTTTAACCTTTACAGTGATCAGTTTAATCTTTACGAAACACAAAACACAAAAAACAATGGAAACCTAAAACTGTAAGAACTGCCAATTATAATTGTGCATATGTATCAAAAATGGCAGTTCACTGTTCTAATAATCAATCTCATAATGCTGTCTATTGGAGAACAGGAGGTGGAAATAAAACAACAACTGCAGTAGTTGCAGAAATAAAATGCACACAAATAAGCAGGGTTGTGTTTCTGCCGGCAAAAACATGTTAATTTACGAAGTGCCTTTGAGCAAGCTTCAGTGATGTCCAAACTGCATTTCAAAATTCATGAATCACTATGAAAGGCTTGAATCACTAGTAAATTGAATCAAATTGTGTTAAGTCAAAATTGTTTCAAATTGAATCAAATTTGCTGTCAGCCAATTCGCCCACCTCTACTGGTTATATACCAAGATGGTTTATTGTTTACCCATTTGCAGAAGATCACCTATAAAAGTGCTAATCGGGCCAGCATTGATTAACTTCATTGCTGTGACCGACAATGTTAACAACAAAGCATGGACAACAGATAGTGTAAACATAAAATGAGATCAAAAATAAATGGTCAGCATAATACTTATTTTTTTGGTCAGAAATTCAGTTAAGTCCATTTTTCATTAAGCAAACTAGTTTGCCAACTTGTTGGTAGCCCAACCATGTTGGCTTACCAACATACCAACATGTTGCCAATTAGTTGGTTTTATCACGACATGTGGTGATAATGCGATCTTTTGGGCATAGGTTACCAACAACTTGCCAACCAGTTGGTGGCCAATTTCCATCATGGCAAACTAGTTTGTCAATGGTTGGTAACCCAAAAGTTGGCAACTAGTTGGTGAACTTGTTCGCAAACTTGTTGGCAACTAGTTCACCTAATGGAAACTGGCCATTAGTCTACCTGAAGCTGGTGATCTTGTGCTGAGGTCGTTCATCTGCCTCGTTGATATCATCCTCTTGTCCAGTGAACAGGCTCAGCTTGGGGTCCGTCAGCATTATAAACTCCTCCACCTTCAATTATCATTAATTAATACACACTCTGAGAGAACTGCTGTAATAATATCAATGTGGTATGTAGGTGGCAATATGATAATAACAGCCATTGCTGTTGCATTGCTTCGTTAATATCATCGGATCATTCTCCATCCAGTGAACAGACTCAGCTTGGTGTCCATCAGCATCCTCCATCTTAGCAATTCACATACACGAGAGAACAGTATTTTCCGTCATAATTATGTGTTACGATCACTAATCGCAATAATAATAAAGAACACAGCCCCACATTATACAGAAAAAAATCACAAAAATTATTACTACACAAGGTGTTCAAATAAAAAGGCACTCTTTTTATTTTTCCATAACTCAGCAGAAACAATAAATCTACCTACCGAATTTTTTAGCATCAATAACTAATCATTATCATCATCATCATAATCAAGATGCAAAGCATTCAGCTGTAGCACCCTGCCACTGTGATTTGTCACAAGAACAATCCGTCTTCTGGCAGCTCCAGAGCAGCTGTCACCGGTATTCCCGTATCCCGGCAGATCTGAAGAATCCAGGTGGTGGTGGGAGGTCGACCTCTAGCATGCCTACAGTTGGGAGATGGCCAGACACCATCTTGAGTTTTGCAGCAGGTTCGTAAAATCTGATTTCCCAGATATCCGTCAGAGCTCGCCATCCCAAGAAGAGAAAAAAAGTCCTTGTCTAACAGAAGGTTACTTGGAGCAAAAAGCATTCCTGCCAAATGGCACAATGGCACATAATTTCAATTAACAGTTTTAGAGCCGGCTGCACCAGATTCGTTGACATGCAATGCCACAGGTAAAAATGTGCCAATTATCATGAACCAAAAGAACAACTATCATAAAACAAACCAGTGATTCTCGAAGTTGAATACACATTTTTAAAACCGACCTGCTGGCTTTTATTGATTACTACTACAACTGCTACAGCAACAACAACTATTACAACTACTCCTACTCAGGGATGTGACGAAGTTCGTATTCGCATTCGACAACATGCGAATATTCAACAACTTTACAGCTATTCGATATTCAACAAATAGTTAGGGGCGTTTCTGGCAAAAAAAAATTTCATTTAATTCAACTTGATTGAACTTTGTTGAATTTACATAGAAAATACTGACAATGAAGAGAACAAAGCACTCTGGATGTCTCATTTTCTTAAATAAACTGGATTGACTGAACTTTGCCTTAGATACCGATGCTGACTTTATCTGACTGAACACTGAACTGATATCAAATATTTGGATGTTTCGCTTTATTCAAATACACTGGTATAAAGAAGTTTTCTTGAGGCCGAATAAGTATGCGCATTCGCATTCATTATTTGACGAATAGTAAAGTTATTATTTGCACTCGACGAATACGAATATTTTTTTTGCTTAGTCACATCCCTACTCCTACTAAAACAACAACTACAACTACTACTGCTACTCACGGCATCGCAGTGGTCTCCAGGGTACAGCTTCAAGTCAGGGTCATCCAGCAACTGCTTGCACTGATTACACCGTGCAGGTGGAGCTGCCTCCTGCACTGCTGTAGTGGTATAAGTAGTAGTAGTTGTTGCAGTAGTGGTGACAATCTCTTCCGACTCTGTGGACCTTGGTGCTGTAGTAGATGTTGTTTCTGCCAAGCGAGTTCTCTTGCCCTCATGTAGTTCTTCAGCTTTTACTTCCACATCCGACGTATCCGCTGATTTCTGCTCATCACAAAACTGGGTTGTCGATTTCCGCTTTGTCTGGCTGCAATCAACGTATCAACAGCATATCAAATCCAGAACGTGACTGCCACAATTCAACTCAGATCACATTTTGAAATAAGTTTTTAAGGCCACTTTTTGCTCCTTTGGTTAAAAGTAAAAGTACAGTTAGGTACTTGCTGCAGCAATGCAAACAACCAATAAACAGTTAATCCGAACAAACGGCAGAAAAATTCCATCAAAATCCATTTGACACTTATCACAGGCTGAACGGTAGTTCAAGCCCTGTGTTAACGACGACTTCTCTTTCTTATGGGAAAGCCAAAAATTCGACCCCCCACAGAATCAAAACCCCTGATCTGATTGAAATAAAATTTGGCACGGTTGATTACGTCAGCGAGATGACCCCTCACGCAAAATTTCATGTAAATCCCTCCAAGGGGGGCTTCCCCACAAATGGGTGAAATATACGCAAAAATTTTTATAGCCATATACTTTTTTTTTCAGAAACTCACCTACAGGTCAGACCCTTCGGCGGATTTTTGCATGAGATGGCTCAAACGACGCGGTCTTGTGCAAGGATGTGCCTTTTGGGGGTTAAAAAATTTGAAATTAATATTTAACGTATTTATTCGCAAAAATCGAAAAAATTACAATGGCGCCTATGGGGAA
>Ga0209367_1003191_pt1 | contig 22166 bp, 11 predicted proteins | sample WorMetLIZISLAND2_FD_187412 | JGI IMG/M metagenome (GOLD analysis project Ga0209367, IMG submission 187412) | Marine gutless worms symbiont microbial communities from Max Planck institute for Marine Microbiology, Germany - Olavius geniculatus... ... | reverse complement strand
GTTGTAGTGGCGGGAGGTGCAGTAGTTGTAGCGGTGTTGCTGTTGCTGCGCAGAATGTGCCGCACTGGCTTGGTCGGTGACAGCGGCGAGTCTAGAATAACATCATCATCATCACCATCATCATAACCGTCATTGTGATTAAATATTCTAAAATTAATCTAAAAGAATAATAATCCGGATCATCACCAAAGCCTAATAAGTTCTTCCATCCACCACGTTCATGACCTCAGCAAAATTTATCCAAAATCTGTTCATATTTTGTTTTTTATTAGGCATAATTATTATTAATCCAGCTGAAAAAATGTCTGACAGAAAACATAATTTCCGTCGTCGCTTCCCTTCGTCGGAGGCAGCAAAGAGTGCTGCTGTTGACCGTTAAACAGGCTATATTTACAAAATTGAAACTCATAAAAGCTGTACAAAAAGTAAAAAGCTGATTTGGGGGATTACGGTGACATTTACTAGTACAACAAATTATGTTGATACAGGCCAAAATGTTATACTGTTCAAATCTGGAGTTATCGGTTTTGGTCTACATGGCCTAATTTTTTTTCAGTGGTCGTTTCGGTCTCGACGTGATTTCAAGTTTTTGTTCTAGCCTGGTTTTGGTTTTGGCCTCCACCAGACTTTGGCTTAGTTCTTATGCTAATAGAAGTGTGAAAACATGAGCATAAAAAATACAGTGGATCCCCACGCGCAGTGAGTGTACAATAGAAGTAATTACTGAATAGACCTGCATTAGTTGTTGTTTTGCGAAGGTCAGGCTGAGCCCAGGGCGGGGGCTCGTTCTCGGCCGCTTCATCGTACAAAGTCTTCCACTGACGCCGGATTGGTTCCCGCGCACTGTCCGACATACCGGCCCCCAGCGTCTTCTTGTCACCCCTACCACTTTGTACACACGTCACAATCACACCTCAGACTCTTAACGCATACTCTCACCACGCCCCATTACACCGTACTCATGCAGGATGCACCGTGGTTGACCGAGACACAAAATCATTTCACAGCAATCGAAAGTAAAAAGCAAGGATGTGGCCAGGCCTTGTGGCGACGTAACATGCGGTCATCCGCAATCGCCCATTACATTGTGCAACCCTGATCATAATCGGGACCTTCTCAGCTGAAAATGGGTACATCGGTTACCCCTGCCCTGGTTAGGCCTAATGTTCAGACATATTTTAGTTTTCATAAAAAAACGCACAGGAGAGACGAAAAGACAAAATGACGGACGGGCAAGACTTGTAATTCGGCCTACTGAGACGAGCACATAACAAAATCAATGTAAATTTTTGTTAATAATAAAAACACACTAGCCTAAAGTATTCGGTGAACATAATGCTAGTCATCAACATGCCAGCTCAGAAGTCACTGTTCATAAATGGTAACGAGCATAATTATAGTGATGGTCGACATACTCGTTCTGTTTGGTCTGTTTCTTGGAGTCGGTAGCAGATCGAGTCATCTCATCTCTAGTTCTAGCAGCAGTGGCAGTAGGTTGCTGTTTGCATCGGCGACTGCGGCGCTGTGGATTCTTACTGCGAATTCTTCGACCTCTGCAACAATCATCACGTACAATCAAGCTACCAATCAATGTGTACATTTACAAAATGCCCATGAACTACAGTTGACCAAATTATGACATCTTTTGCCGAAGATACCGTAGTTTGAAAAACCGGTTTGCGATTGTCAGCATCTTGTTCTATTCACTCTCAAACAAACTCTAAAGTTACCCTAAATTTAAGGCTCCTCCAAATTTTGGAGAAAAGGTCTCAAAATTTCAAGACCGATTTTTTTTCGTATATAGACCAGTTTCCGATCATGTGGCAAAGTTTTGCGGCGATCGGCCGTTGAACCTCGGAAGTTACGCGCCGTACAAAAAAGTCGACATGAAACCTAATGATCTGTCCTCACTATCGCAAAGGCGACAGAGGAAACTAGCACGAGAATGTAAGATCTTTACCTGACGTTTTCAATCAGGTCGAGCTGCTGAGAGGACGATGCGTCGAAGTTATCCTCATGTCGCACTGAAGCCTCGTATCTCATAAACTCGTCGACGATGTCCTGCCTGACTCCACTTGACTTACGCGTCCGCTCCATTATACGCTGTAATCCTTGGTCCTCCAGCGCGTCCACCAGGTCATAGAACGTGTCCTGGTCCGGAATCACCGACAACACCTGCCGAATAGCCATGAGGCAACAACTGAAAATTGAGCCTAAGTTGAAAGATGCGAAATTAAACAGGTGGATAATTTCGAGACCAGTCGTCTGAGACGGACATTATATGAAGAACTGGTCTTGACAGCATCATCATCATCATCATCGACAACCGTGGGCTCAATGCCCGTTGGTGTCTGACAGCGGCATTGTGAAAAATATGGACAAAATGTGTTAAGCTTGGGACGATACCGAGCAAACTAAAGTGATGCTGTACCATACCTCACACTAGGCAATGTACTGTATATTGCTGAGATGTGGACTTTGAAAGAAAAGCACATAGCCTATGGCGAGTAAAAGTAAACGTTAGCACAGTCTTAATGCTGATTGACCTTGTTGATGAGACTGATAGCGAGGTGTGCCAGGTCTGAGTGGGCGGCGTCCTTCCCATCTAAGATCTCCACGAAGATGCTCCACATCTTCGTCCCTGATATACAACAAACGAATCACACATCACATCGGCACGCGGAAACAGTCGGGTACAGACACGCTGTCTCATAATAAGAGTCGCTCATGTCAGTAGCGAGCCAATGTACGCAATATATTAGTACGACGGTGTAACGGTTGCAACTAAAGTTACTGAAAGTTACTGAACACACGGCTGCAGTGCAGTGCTATTACCACGCAATGCTAGAATAACAACAACAAAAGTAATTAGGCAAAAAGGCGAACTTGCGCACCTCGTTTGTATTCGCCTGGTGGCAGCACAGGACTGACGGTTTGGCTGCAATTTGCAACTGCATGTTTTGACTAGGAACGGAGGGGTTCGAACGCGCCGACCCCCAAAATCTGCCCTTTCCCTAGAGGTCAGAAAGACCGACAACTTTAGAGTTTGGACCAAGCTAGATAGCTTGAGCGACAGATCAGAGAAAGCTGAATTTGCAGGACCAGAAAATAACGGACCACAAAAAAGCAACAGCTAAAACAGGACGTCCAAATGGGCTTATTAATTTAAGTAATCCTGCATACGGGTGGACCGACAGAGACAAGTAAGTTAACTAGCAACGGTTGCTAAGCAACACGACGATGCACGTACCGTTGCTAGCGGTGACGTCAGCAACTGCCTGTAGGAGTAGAAACGAGCTACATTCGCTGTAGTCAACGAAGAGATGTAGCAACCGCAGAGCAGCCTTGGCCACCGGGTAATGCTGCAACATACAATAATCCAAGTGAAAATACGTAGCCTTCAATGAGTCTTCTTCTTCTTCTTTTCCAATAATCTATTCTACAATAAGCTAGTTAAAAGAGTAGGAATTATACAATACAATATAACAAACGTGAGCTAGCTGTAAGAATTTAAAAAAAAACAGCCACAATAAAATAAAAGACAACATATGTGTTTCCCGATTCAGTAAAATAGCCTACAATGTGATAACAATGAAATTAAAATGAACCGAAGTAATTCAGTACAACGAGGAATCGCTCATCGGTGCAGGCACCTGGTGGATCATAAACAAGTAACTGCAAGCTTTGGCTAGGAGTTCGACCACAGAATTTTCCCTTTCTCTTGTGTCTAAGCCCCCATTCAACACAATGTGTCACTGGACTCCACAAGCGTACGTGCCAAATAGCATCTGTCAAAGGGTTTCATTAAGGTGCACAAATGTGACTGACGACAGACGACAAAGATACCACGCTATGGAAAAATGCTTAGCTATACTGTCTTAGACCGGGTCTCTGATACTAAGAGAAAGGAAATAATATGCGGTCCAAACCCCTAGCAAAACATGTAATTGCAAACAGGTAAAACGTCAGTCCTATGCTGCCACCTAGCGAATACAAACGAAGAGCTATTCCGCCTTTTGCTAAATTATTTTGGTCCCTGTTACATCATCAGAGTCATAGTTATGAAAGCGAAAATACAGCTGCTTATAACTACGGTAATTCCTACCTTGGCGGCGCAGAGTGAGTACAACCATTGTATTGTACCGATGTGCGATATGACACCGTTCATGCCATCAATGTACAGCATCGCTTGACCAAGTGCTGCAATTAGTTCATATCAGACGCACATATTATAAGTTTGCCATCACAATATATAAAATAGGAATAATATAGCATCAAGTGACGTTATTTAAATAAATTATTGGGGAGGTCTAAGTCTACGGAATGTATTGTTTTTGCAGCAGTAACACTGTTTCAAAGGTACAATTAACAGCGAAAAAAAAATCATAAATTCTTGGGGGGAGTCCGTAAACCTCCAGCTCCCCCTAAATGACGCCCCTGATAGCGTCCGCTCAAAAACTGCGGAGTAGCCACTGGCTTAGAGCAGAGCCGAATGCAAATAGTTACCAGTTAATATTTAATCACACCTGAAACTTGTCGCTACACTACCTTGTGACCAATAGTCAGTTCTAGCATAAGTGGGTAAACAAATTAAGTAACTAGCCTTGTATCTTTGTGACTTTAGCAGAGTATATCCTAAAGCTGACTATCGTATAGGGTATATTTCGCGACGCGTTTAGGCTACGTTGTGATGCTTAATGTGTATCGCGGTATTATAATCAACCACCAAGGTCAACTCAGCCTTCCATCCTTCCCGGGTATGCAAATCGAGAACTGGGCTATATGGGCTGGCTGGCTGTATAGTTAAAGTGCAGAGGCGCGTTTACCTGTGTCTGGTGGCAAAAACACTATGTGATCCCAAATGGCAGAGTGGAAGGTAAACGGCTGCCAGTAAAGAGATGGCTCTATAATGCTCTATAATCAAGAAGAGATAATGGACAGAAAACATAAACGAAAACATGGACACAAGAAACATACATTTTGATGAAGCGATGGTCAATGGTGCATGACAAGAGTCGAATGGAGACATTTAATAGCAACCTTATCATCATTTCCGTGATAAAAGAGAAAGAAGGAAAACAGAAAAAAAGTGCGGGGTACCTCGCAGTACATAGCTCTGGTAGGTGTGATGAGCGTCTGACGCTACAGTGACCAGACACGCCAGTCCGTCACTGCAGACGAATTCTCGCACCAAATCACGCTCGTTCTACACACACAGCCTCGTTATACCACCGCAGACATAGTGCTGGAACTAAGCAGCGTATGCCTATACAAGACACTCCAGGCATTATTAACGCGACCGGGAGGTAGGCTCAGACCTGTATATGAAGAGACCGTCACTGCAGTCTACTGTGTATTTTACCTCGACATCATAAACAAAACGGTTCAAATTTCGATGGTGGAATTGAACAAATGGACACAATGCATTTCAAACAGGGTAAGGGGGTAATATGGTAACCGCATCATGGATTCACTGTTTTCCTATCGCAGTAGTCCAATGCAGTGTTTGTAGTTAAACCCAATTATTGTACACCAGAATCTCGATGACTCTTCTCTAACAACCCTAAGTCCCCAATACTGCCATCGGCCGTTTGCGCACGAGGTAAATGGCCCGGGGTATCACTATCAATATGTCCAAGGGCCCCAGTCGTTTTGCGGCGCCAATGCAAAGGCGGCAGAAAATATGCTTTCATACTCCAAACGATGTGCTCCCATTATTCTGTTCCTTCAAGCGTTTTCAGCCGGGTCTCCCTCACTTGGCTACGAGCTTGGTAAAAAACATAGCGTTAAAATCACTTATTGATGAAATGTGGCGTATTATTCTAGTTTGCTATTAATGTAGTAAGCCTACAGTACTTTAAATAGTAGGCCTAATTGGCAAACAGTGTATGGCAGAAGCTAACTCGATTACCTGAAACATTCGTTTCAACGAAAACAGTGCGCGTCGCAACTCGGCACCTTTGGCGTTCACCATTTTATCTGCCAGGCAAAACAGACGCATGCGACACACGTACACATACTGACATCTACATTGCCAATTAGCAATATCTGACACAAAAAAGCGCTCAAAGATCACTGACTGCACATCATCTACATGTAATACTTTTGGAAAATATTGGAAGATGTTATATTCTAGTTCTAGTAAACGTCTAACGTTAGCTTATCGACTGCAATGTAACAAGAAATCTGAGCTAATGCTCATGAGACGCGCGAGAGCCCATGGCAGTTCCTGTTCGCAGGTAATCTTGGTCTGTTTCCATCCATTTCGTCGCAATTCACTCTTTTGCAGCCACAAATTGCCAAAAAATCACTTAAAATTAATATTTTTGGGGTTCAAGGTCTTTCAAGGTCATCGATGTTGACATTTCTAAGAAGCTTGTCGCCAGTGCTTGTTATGATAAGCAGCATGTCTGTGCCTATCTGCAACCATTTTCACGCTAAACAAGACAACAGCGGATAAATAAACACTTTTTAGAAGGGTACCCCTTTTTGACACCCGCGTGCGCAGGCCTCTTTGAATCTACACGGTGTTTCAAAAAAACATCCCCTACATTTTTTGATTTTGATAATTTTTGGTATGAATATTCCTGACACAACTTGCCATCAAATGACTATTTAGTTTCCCACCTCAGCCAACGTTTTTTTCTTCACTACCTGGGGAAAACACAATCAAAGAAATATCACTTTTTTATCCAATGCGATATGACTGCTCAATTAACATAACGCGTAAAATATATTTTGTTTACATTTCTGACACTGTAGCTGACAATTCAACCAGTTGTTCTTTTTCAACTGCATGCAGTAAAATTGTTTGAAGTGTTGGCCCACTATGCGAACACATGCAAGGAGACGCTTTCTCCATTCATTAACAGCAGTATCAATAATGTTCTGCTCCGGACCAATCCGGGCTGTACCAGTCATTTCTTGACTTCATAAACATTCCTAAACTACATGGGGTAGACCTACTGCTGCACAACAGTCAAAACTTAAAATAAACTGGCTGGCGGGGCCCACAGATTAGGATAGGTGCAATTTATCGACGTTTTTTTTCATTCATTTCAACACGTATTACCTTGGTTTGCTTTCCCCAGTTAGTGCAAAAACGAACGTTGAGTGAGGTAAAAACTAAAACATTTATTTAATAGCCAGTTGCGTCAGAATATTTCTGCCAAATATTATTAAAATACGTCAATATTTCTTCAAGCTATGATCGATAATGTTGGGGACGTTTTTCTCAGGTTTTCTGTTTATTTCAACACATATTTCGCTTGATCTGCTTTCCCTAGGTAGTGCAGAAGCATACATTGGGTGAGGTAAGAAACTGAACAGTCATTTGATGGCAAGTTCTGTCACCAAAACTTATCAAAATCTGATAATTGGTTTTCACGTTACAGTCAAAAATGTCGGGGATGTTTTTTGAGACACAGTGTAGAGGGTCAGAACTTGGACTGCTGAAATCTACATTCAATGCTGAAAATTTCATATGCAGGTTGTCTTGGTCTATCTCCAGCCATTTCGCCGCAATTTACTCTTGAAATGCGCCCAAAATCGCGAAACATTCACTAAAACCCTTATTTTGGGAGTTCAAGGTCATTCAAGGTCATCGATGTTGACATTTCTAAGAAGCTCATTGCCAGTGTTATGATAAGCAGCATGTCTGTGCTTATCTGCAACCATTTTCACGTTAAACGAACCATGCGGTAAAATAACGTCTTTTTAGGAGGGGTGCCCCTGTTTTGCCCCCTCGTTTGTGAGGACCCCTTTAACCCAGTGACATGAAATTTTGTCACAAAATACTAGAGACACTAAGCTATCATATAATGAAAACCAAAAGTCTCTATCTCTACTGGTTTTGAAACGGTACCGGGTCGTGACAAACGGACAGACGGGCAGACAGACAGAATTACCATAGCTAATACGCGGCGTTACGCGCGTAAAAACTGTGAAGCAGCCTAAAGCTTGTAATAGCACTGCTGTCTACGACGGTCCAAAACTAACACATTTACGTTATGTTACAGCACTGCTGAAAGTTTTTGTGTTATCCAAGTAAAATGATTCATCTTCTGCTTTCCTGTAAAAATAGCACAGTTGTTACTCCTGTCCGGGGGACGTTTTATAAGCATCATCGTCATTTATTGCATGAATGATATGAGCAACAACAACAACACAGTAGAAAACATGCAGCAAAACGGGTCAGAATTTAGAAATATAGCTTATATGGGGACACACCCCTAAACTGGTATAAATTTACACAAATGGTTGACAACAAACAGCGTTATGATTTTTCTACATCTTTTCGACTTAAAAGCCTGCACTTACGAAACAGACAGACGGACTGACAGACGGACGACACAAAACACATAATGCGGCCTGTTAAGACAGCTGCATAGTAAACGACATTATGCAGTTGGTGGACATACCAATGAAAGCGTGAACTCGAACGGACGTGTGTATCTTAGCAGTGATCAGAGATTCATCCGCTGAGCTATAAATGACAAATTACAACAGCGAACAGTCATCAAAACACGTTGAGATCTGGTGCACGTAATAAGAGTAATGTATGTTAGACTCAAATGATTATACAAAACGTAGGCCAAACTCCACAAAAACTAACCTCAGGACACTATAATACGTAGACATATATGTGTTGGAACAGGGAAAACGTTCACACCATTTATGGTCTTTCTACGCATTACGCGCAACAGCAGCTACTGCTGTATCGCGTCTTAGCCATCGCAATTTTGTCTGTCTGTCTGTCTGTCCGTCCGTCCGTCACACGAATTGATCAGTCAAAAACGGTGCAAGCTAGGATCACCAAATATTTACCTTCGGCTGCCTGGAAGACTCTAGTTTCAGAATCAGTAAAGCTTTTCCATAAATTCAAAAGGGGTCACCCCGATCGAGAGCGCTAAATGAAAGGGGATTAGAGAAAATTTGCGATATCTAGCCCATACGGCGTTACCAGAGGAAGATAGTGGCGCCCTCTGATGAGTACAAGTAAAACACTACACATATTTAGCCGCTGGTCGTCTGGCGCCCTCTGGCGACTGATTTTGTATTACTGGGCTTTCTTTGAAACTGTAGCCAAAAGCCGTATGGATGAGAAATAGGGATGAAGTCTACGGATCTCTAGCGTACGACGACGCACCGCTGTTGCGCGTTCCTTTTTGCGTTAGCAGGGCTTTTCTTGTTTGTGTCTGTCAGAAACAGATGGACAAAACATAGAGACGAACAGGCAGACGAGACGAATTGGTGGCGTCACGATTAGCATGTTAGACTTATGATCAGGAGCTCGTAGGTAATTACGACATGGACAGGTGAGTGTTTGCGGATAGGCAAAACCATCTTGGTATATAACCAAAACCCAGGTCAAGTCAGTCTTCCATCTCTCCAGAGGCGTTCGCCTGTGTCAGGTGTTATTCTACATGGCAGTTGACGCTTCGTAGCTCTGCGATAGGTTTCCCATAAAAAGCGTTTCCCACACTCCTTAATCTTTTTAACGCCTTCAACCATACTGCATGCTAAGAGTACGGTGATGTGTATGAGAACGCACCTGTCTGTGACGTCATTGTGTTGGTCGTCATCAGTCTGTAGATAAGAAGCCAGGTCAGCACCAGACTCACCGGCTGTCTTCTTGTACAGCTGCACCGCACAGTCTTCCAGCTGCATCAGCCAACCAGCCAAACGATCAGTCAATTCATTGTTCAATCAATCTAAATCACTACTGCACCATAACATTAGTAGTGTAACTTTTCGTTTTTTTTCACATTTTAACTTGCAATATTGCAACCTGCTACGTTGTACTGTCTGTTGTTGTCAATTTCATTTGACTGTTGAGAATAAATAATTATTTACTTACCTTACTTACTTACTTTTTGAGACAATAGCAAAGGGATTTATAAAAATAAAAAATAAAAAGTTCCGGGTATTGCTCCGGCAGGAAAATGTAGTCCAATTTCTTTTTCACTTAATTTTTACCAATTTCGGTTGAAAAACCGATGTTCTTGAACACACATTATAAATTGCTAGCACATCTGGTGGAAGGCGAGGCTTTGTCTAATATTAAGTAATCAAATCGTGACCCCAAAATATTTTAGGTTCCATGTCTTTATGGCCGTGTAAAACAGATGGTTTATAATTGGTCATCAACATAAAACCTTTGTTTTTGTAATAAAACAGCAAATATAAATGTACAAAACATCTGTTTATACACTTGTTAACGGCGACATGCAATGACTGATAGGCCTACATCGAAAACAGCAAAAATCATAAAAAGGTAATATCACTTACCATCACATCGCCTAACTGTCAACGTGCTGTTGAATAAAACAGTGTACCTTTTTGACGTCAACGTTCATGGCTTCTAGTGCTTCGGTGACGCTCTGGTAACCAGTGAATCGTCGATCTTCCTCGTCTTCGATCCACGGCGGCTTGCGACGTCGCTGATGTCGACAGATCTCCGCCAACTGACCTATCGTCACCTGCCGTGTTGCGAACAATAGCTAAACTTACGATTTAAATACCATTGCTGATAGGCAAACAAATTTCACTACTGAAAACAATACTGCAATAATCAGTACGAGTCAACTATTTAAACATATTGTAACTAGATTGCGAATCCTTTCTCAAGGCTAAGTACTGTCAGCGGATAGCTGCCGTATCACGCAGACAGAAAACGCACAAAAACATGTGACCTTAATTAACCTTTAACCTATGACCTTTATATTAAGTAGGCTTTTGCGGCGGCTACCATGCGTACAAAAAAGTTGAATGACCAACGTAACCTTGACCTTTGAATATGACCTTGAAATTCAATAGCGTTCTAGAGTTGTCCAGGTACGTGTTCATAAAAACTTTCGCCGAGCTGAGTGCTGCTCGTGGGTTATAGTGGAAACAAAGAAACAGAGAGGAAAAAACTTGGTATTTTGATGAATTTTATACAAATTATAAGTTAATACTGGACTAACCTGTCCGTCTTCGGTGTGCTTGGCCAGTGCTGCGACTATGGCGGCCTCGCTGCGGCGCGCCTTCTCTGTCGCTGGTGTCGCCTCGCGAGACGCGGCCGCGGAGGCGGGGAAGTTGAGATCAACCAGGGTGTCCGTCAGCACTGCTGGGGGTGCTGCCGTGGTGGTCGAGGCGAGAGTCAACGTTTTCTTGGAGCAAGAGTCGCCAGGTTGACCGAAGATCTCGAACAACGCCTTACCGTCGTCATCGTCTTCATTATCGTCACTACTGCTGCTGCTATCATCACTACTATCATCACTGCTGTCATCACTGGAATCGTCATCGTCGTCGTCGTCATCGCTGTCATCCTGATGTGACTTCCGCGACGGTTTATCGTCGAGGGTTGTACCTCCGAGCAGAGTGTCTAGCTCGTCGAGGTTGCCGGCTGACTTGGTGAGCTGGTCTTGTCTTTCTGTGGCGGTGGTACAGCCTGCCCCGCCAGGCCGGTGCAGCTGGTCGACTGACTGAGCCTTAAAGAACGCCGGAACGGGTGACAACGGCACGTCAGGTGTGTCTGGAACGGGCGTGTCGAGTAGACTGTCGGATGAACTGAGATCGGCTGAGGTCTGCGTCTGTGTCTGCGATGCCGGCGGAGCTATGACCACATGCAGTGGTGCTGCGACGTCCTGACGCGACGTCTGTTGAGCATTCGCTGCTGTATCAACACAATACAATGACGCCTTCATTGCAATCGTAGTCAGACCGCTAAGAAAGCGACATACAATAATATAAGAAAGAAAAACTGCCACGCAGCACAGTACTGAGACTGCTGCGAATGAAAACATTCTACGTGATTCAACGCGAAAATATCAGAAAAAAAGCCAAAAAATGTCAGAGAAAAAAATGTGTAAACCCTCTATCCTTCATGCAAATATCTCATTTTCTTTAAACTGTAAGACTGATGTGCCTGCATCTGAAGTTGAATTATTTGCAATAAAAGCAACTACCATAGACAAATACGCTAATATTAATATTGTTCATAGTGGTGTCGCGGTAGAGTGAAATAGCGTGCGATTACGAAATATACAAAAATATTAGAACGAGATACATACTGTCGTTAGTCGTCTGAGTGACGGCGGGTCGCTCAGTGACTGAGGATGAACCAAGGTGCGAAGGAACGAGGTCAGTGCCCAATATGTCATCAATGTCTTCCACCTGTCCTACCAGTGAGTCGTCAGCGTGTGCTGACTTGGTGGTGGTTCGTCGAGCACTGCCCGTGTCACCACGAAATTGCTCTTGCTGCTGCTGCTGTCTCTCGTGACTCGTTGCAAAGCTCTCGGCACTGTCGCTGTCGTCACTGCTACTAGAACTACTGCTACTTCCCTCATCATCGTCGTCTGACTTCACCTCCAGTTCGTCCTCGGTCTCGCCGAACCCCAGTAGACTGTCGATGTCCCTCACCCCGCCTATGAACGATCCTCCTTCTCCGCCCGTCCGCCGCCGACCACTCTGCGAGCTCGTAACTAGGTCGGGTAACGATGACGTCACGTAACCCCGGGCCCGTGACCTCGCCGGCGGCCAGGAGTCGGACTCTTCGAGGGAGTTGATCGACTGTGTGCGTGCTATGCCGGACTCATCGTCTTCAGATGAAGCTGAGATGTCGCCGTTAAAGCCGGACAGACTGTCGGTTGATTGGTGGCAAGCCTTCGACCGGGCAGCGTCGGCCGTCAGTCGCTGTGGCTGTTGTGCTCGCTGGGTGTCCTTGCTGTCAGAGGGAGGATGTCGCGGAGGTTTCAGGTTATCGTAGGGTGACAGCGCGCGCCCTGACGCCGGCGCACTCAGCCGCGATGTGTTGGCTTCGTTCTCGTCTGCCACGGCGTCCGCCGGCGGGAAACCCGCAACACCCGCAAACTTCTTCGTCTGCGGCTTGGCTGTCTGCGTCTTGGTCGTCGTGGCGGCATCCTCCGTCGACTGGTCTCTCGCTAGTGTCTTCCGCTTGCGCCAGTCGTCCTTGCCGAAGATGGAGTTCTCATCCTCGGGCGGGGAGGCACCACGCAACTGTTGCTTCCAGCTCTTCACTTTGGCGATGCTTTCTTTGAGCGAGATGTCGTCAGCCTTTTCCTTGGCGGCCCTGATTTCCGCCTGTCTCTTCTTGTCAGCCTCCTCCCTGCGTCTTTCCTCCTCTCTCTGCTTCTGCAGTCGGCGCTGTAAGAATGATGTCTGGGTGGGGGTTGCAGGTTCCTGCTCGGGGACCTGTTGGTTCTTTTTGCTAGTGTTCTGACGCTGCTGCTGGCGTAGCAGGTTCGGTATGTCGGGCATTGGTTCGTCGTCGTCGTGGGCTGCGGCGGACTTGCGGCTACGCGGCACGAAGCCGGACTGTTTCGGCAGAGCGCCTTGAGACGCCGAGTCGACTGAAGGCTGCCGGGACGAGTCGCTGCCGCCCTGACTCTCACTGATGCTGCCTCGCTTTGCCAGGCTAGCTGCGACATCAGCCACAGAAGGACCCGTCCGCACTATGCCCAGCTTGTCCGCGGAATACTTGGAGAACTTTTCACGATTCACTCGCAGCCGTCCCGACAACCGATCGATTTCTTCTTTATCGACCTGCAAATCAATCAAGCAATCACTAGATTAACCCTACTTATGGTCTTATACAGCGTCACATATTGATAGTGATTAGTGAATAATAAGTGGATATGCAGAAAACAAGGTGCAGGTATTGCAGCACAAAGTGTCTGCGCAAAATGTGGTTGGTGTGCTGCAATGTGTTGAAACAATCAGCTGATCCCACATTAAATCTGGAAAAAAGATACAAGTAATTTTAGGCTACTACGGCATGATAAACCTTTAACAATAACGAGAACGAAAACGTAAATCGCGTGACAGAAATAACACTACAATGAAGCAAAGAAAAACATGAAAAATTAATGATATGCTATCGTCCGAGTTTTGTACCATAAACGTTCCACCATCGACCAACAACGAAACACTGTGTCACCGTTAACGATAACTAAAACGAAAAAAAACAGAGAAAAGTACGACATTATATGGTACAGCCGTCCGTTTGAAAATTGGCACGCCCTTGCTGCTGCTCTGAGCAACGTTTGCACCAATTTAGGCTTTTCTGCATTTTTTTCTTTTCGAGTTCGGAATCTGTACAAAACAGAGAGACGGGCAGACAGGCGGAAGAGTCGTAATGCGACTTTTAAACGGGCGCATATTAATAACTAAAACGAATAACGAAAAAACGACTTGAGATAACGTTTAACAGGTAACGTCACCTGTACACTGATGTCCTTGAGCTGTCGGCGTCGTTTGCGATCACCGACCGGGTACTTTTTCGTTTTCGTTCTAGCGAGCAGTCGGTTACGCGTTCTGCCCGGGGTCGGTGTCTTGTCGGCGGCATTAATAAAGACATCACGCTCGGCGGGCTCCATGGGAGACGTCGCCCGACTGGTCAGGTACCTGGTGTCGGGGTCACGCTGTGTGGGGTCCGTGGGTTCATCGGCGCTGTCGCTGGAGTCACTCTGTGTCGACCGGCGAGGCGTTGGCTTGTCTGACGACGTCTCGACGCCGTCCTGCGTGGCCGCCGCCGCAGCCTGCAAATAGACGGGTTTAAACAGTTAAAGAATGTGTATGACTCTTTATGGGAAACCCATCTCAGAGCTACGGAGCGTCACCTGCCATATGGGATTACACATGCGATTACCTGCTACTTGACACAAGTAAACGCGCCGCGCCCAAGGGGCCCAAGGAACAGGTAAACGTCCATGCCGGTACTGGTAACTTGCCCCGGAGGGATGAAAAGCTGGGTTGACCTTGGTTTTAGTACATACCGAAAAAAATCACAGCAAAATTACGGCAAAAACACAGCATCAAATCACGTACACGAAGACAGTCTATAAAACTCAACATTGACGACCATCATTACATGCAGTGCAAGGTTTACATCTGTATAATTTTGTCGCTGCGGAGCACTAACCAAAGTGTACTGGCTACACTGCGCTCGGTATTAACGGAATTCTTCGATGACGTCATGGTCACATATTGAGCCAGTAAGTAAAAAGCACATGGATTTTGGTAGCAAAGGCTAAAGTAAATATTTCTGCGTTAAAATCACAGAATAAACTTTAAGTTATGCTAATTCAAAACAAAACATCTTTGTAAAAATAAAACGGCAACATTTTGGCAAAAAAACATGGCAACAGACGACATTTTGGCAAAATTACTTTTACGACATAGGGCGAAAATCACGCTTTCCGTGATTGCTGTGTTTCCGTGATTTTCTACTTTCCCGAATTATTTCAGGGTTCTTTGCATGTGCATACCTGCAAAGCGGTGCTGGAGCTGTCGGCCGAGATGCGTGAAGTAAATGGTGTGAGGTTGTAGTCGGACGACTTGGCGGCAGTCACTGAACGCCGCGTGTCAAACGGAGTCAAAGTGTAGTAGGAACCCTTCATTCTGGAACCCGTTGCAGTCGACGACGACGACGTGGGGTAAGGCGGAGATGCCACCAAGTAATCACGCGATGTCGACCGACTACAGCACACATATTAATACTGCAATAATAGGCTACCAGAAGTTTTGGTAACATAACAACTTTGAAAAAAAATTGACGAAGGAAATATGCCAGACATTATTGTACACCCAGTTCCCCGTTCCACGTTTCTCAATGCACACATGGTAGACTACGGATAAAATATTCGATACAGACCTACAATTTTCAGCAGCGGTGTCGTCGTTATAAAAAGTATAGGCGAGACAGGAAGTTGCAAATTTCTAACAGAGGAGATTCTAGGTGCTCAAAAATTTAAATTTCGTCCCTAAGGAGTTTCCAGCTTTGTTTGCATTTCCGAACCGAAATGTTTCGACCCATTGAAGATTCTCCGACAAAGTCCCAGATATACCTATAGTCGGGTCTGGCTGATCGGCTGCTGGACCACACTGGAGACGACGCGCGGCCTGTTGACGGAGTATATGATGACGTTCTGTTGTATGACCTTGACGCGCCCGTTGAAGGTCGACTGAGGTCATAGTCAGACGAGTAACCGGAGCCGAGTCGACCTGCACACGGTTTCTGATAGTAGACAACATATCTATACATTTTACTTTCTGTATAGGCTACGTGTAGGCTATCTTCAGATGAGCTGCAAAAAGAGGATCGCAGATAATAAGATTAAAAAAAGCACTTTTGAGCAACCCAGTGAGGGAACGTATATGAGAAAATAATGTTACGTATAAGAAAGTTTATCAGTAACAGCTTGATTGCAAAAAATCAGAAGGAAGTTTGCCAATCTCTCCCTAGAATGGCTAAAAACCTCGCTCCATTATGTTTTTTTTATGACGAAGCCTATCAAAGCAAACTTCTAAAAAATCAAAAAGATCCAGAGACGGGCTATTAATCAAGTAAAATCTTTGCTAAATATATCATACAAGCAGCGAGTTAAAAAGCTAAACTTGCCAACATTAAGATACTCGTATTGACGTAATCATGGAAATATGATTAAAATCTGTAAAATTCTACATGAAGTTCATGACAAAAATATATAAGAAGTATTTTTTACTTGAGACAAAACAGCAGAATAAAATGATACCCTGTAAAAAATTATTTTCACAGCACTTCAAGATGAAAACAAAAAGCAAATGCTCTTCAGTCGAAATTATCAAACTATTGACTTCGTTAGCTGGATTTGTTGTGTCATCTACTTATTTTCAGACGTTTAAATCAGGATTGAACAAAATGAAATCCAGTCAGCCTGTTTGTTTCTGCTATAAAAAGTGTTCTGACTCTATTCATTAAAATCTGAATATAGAATATGTACTGCTTCCAGAATTCACTGCTAATAATAATACTGTATGGCGTATAAACGCTCGATCTGACCTGCGCCGTAGTCGGTTGAACGTGTCGAGTAGCGGTCCAGTGACGAAGTGTAGCCGCTGCTGGGACCAACAGACCGCAAGGACGTCGTCGGTCTACTGTCGAACTTCTCTTTGAGTGACGAGACGCCGCCGTATGACGACAGGTAGCCCAGTGTTCTGTCGGAGCCTGCGGCACCCGCCGAGCTGTTGCCGAACGTGCGACTTGCGGCGTCATAGTTGGACCTATAGCCGCCCGTGTAGCCGTAACTGCGACCACTTGGAGTTGACAGATCAGTCAGCTGTTTACACATTATACCAATACAACGTAAGAACAGAATAAACACCGGTTAACACAAACGATAATAACAAGAACCGAAGTAATTTAGCAAAGGCGGAATCGCTGTATAAGTCCACTTATAGCAGCTCGTTTGCATTCTAATAATCGCACATCCTTTTTTTCAATCACACCGTATAATGCACCTACTGCAGACATGAACAGCGAGTGAGTGAGTAGGGTTTAACGTCCCAGCCGACACAGTATAGGTCATTTCGGGGACGGCCTTTCCAGGCGGAATGCACACAAACACAATAATAACGTAACAGTAAGTGAACAGCTATGGTCTACCGAGGTCTCTGGAAGCAGCGTTATATTCGCTTCATATGTACAGGTATAAGGCTGTATTGTATATTGTATAGGCCTACTGTACGCCGCTGTTAGGAAAGTCGATATGAGAATAAGAGCAGAATGAAGACGGTATATACAGCAACTGTTTATCCGTGCAGTGCAGTAAGATGATAGTGATGTATGATCAACTATGAATGATGTCTCAGCTTGCTGTCTATTATCTCTTGCCTTCACGTCAGCTGCAGCTCGAGGCCTATTCATCGTCAGGTAATTCACGCCAGCAGGTAGGCTAGAGGCGACTTATCCTTACACACCGGAATATTCCTTCACGTACCTGCTCATATATAAAGGCACGAATGCCGAGCACGGAAATGGCACGTGTCGACCCCTTAGTCTCAAGATGTCCCACAAAACTCTCAAAAGTACTCCGACTGGGCTAATATCAATAACAAGAAATTTGAGCTAATGCTCACGAGACGCGCGAAAGCCTATAGCAGTTCCGGTTCAGTAGTTTAACTAAAAATTGGGGTGTTCACGTTAAGTTAATAAACAAATACCAAATTCTCCATATGGATCGCATAACGATAGTAGCGTGGCGCCACCTTGTGAATGATATAGATTTGTGTCGCAGCCCGAAATCGCCAAAAATCCATAAAACCCCCAATTTTGGCATTCAAGGTCATCCAAGGTCATTGAATTCGGCGCCAATCGAAAGCCAGTGTACAACTTCCTATTAGTGATTAATAGTAACCTAGGCCCTATCTCGCACCGTTACTGAGATACAGCGAGTTATTGGCCAAAAATCGCAAATTTTGCTCATTTCCCTCTCATATAGCGCCCTCGTTTGGGGTGACCCCCCTTCGAATTTATAAAAAAGCTTTACGGTTCCTGAAACTAGAGTCTTCCAGGCAGCTGACGGTGAAGATTCGGTGATCCTAGCTTGCACCGTTTTTGACTGATCCACCCGCGTGTGATAGACAGACTGACAGACAAAGAGACAGAATTGCGATGGCTAAGACGCGCTGAAAGCAGTAGCTGCTTTCGCGCGTAAAAAATAAAATAGATAATTCCACATTGCTCCCAGTATACGCGTTTTCACCAAAATTTTCTTAATCCTAAAGCGCATAGGGCCTATGTGAATTCTATTTCCACCACGTTTCTATATGCCCGTTCGCTTTCGTAATTTTCTGATCAGGCCTATAATTTAGCTATCAGTGGATCATGTTTTGTTAAAAACAGCGTAGTCTATTTTGTGCGAAAACAAAAGGCCGCTGAAAGTCATTTTTCCAGAAATATCGTAAACTTTTTATCGATACATTCTTCTGTTTATCTAGCCAGACCACTGCCAGAGTGCGCTGTTCCCTATTAACGGTTATTTATATAACTGCAGACTGCGCAAACAGCGACTATCTGGTGGCCTACTCTGCTATGCCGAGAAGTGAGCGAATTTTTGCAGTCGTCAGTTTTTCTTCAGCTTCAGATAAAAAAAACTTGAGCGACGCCGGACGCTGGATAGTTCGCTCTGAGATCCTGCTGACATTAAGTCTCGTGTTTTACACGCCGCCATGTTTACTCTCAACCATCATCACTCAGCGTCCAAATTCCGCGGCCTTCCATTTGTTAGTAAACTGAGCTCTACCCTGTTCAAAAACTTTAGTTTCTGAAGGGTTGGCTGGCATAGTGACACTGTGCTGAGTTATGCTAGCTACGTAAGTACAAAGAAAATTATCTATTTGTTTTTTTGTTTTAAGAGTGCAATCTGTCAAGTTGCATTGCATTTATTTACGATTGTGCCATATTGCCTAGGGTCCACAGCTTTTGGCAGTTCAGTTTTATTTTTTCCCTAATATAAAGTCAAGTCAAAAATCGTACTAATCGACGGTGAATTTTCAACTTCTGCCAAGTTCAGCGAAATTCCGTGAAAATATCAAAATTCTGCGGCAAAGGGAAAATTCCGCAGCTTGGCTCGAAATTCCGCGGCTCGCGGAAAACTGTGTGCCCTACACTGCTATATAACTACTTACTGTTTAACTGGCCATTATAGTTGGTCCTAGTTTGTCTTTATTCCGAAAAAATAAAAATTGGAGAATTGAACGCTACAGACCAAATGCTCAATACAGAGTTACTAACATCAGCAAGTTGACAACGTAAAACAAATTTTATGTTTGATTTAGCCAAGTCTCTAAAAACGAAAGAACCGTTTCAGTCAAACAGTCGTCCTGCATTGGAACAGTCTGTCACGGCATGACGTGCAAACAACTTCCGCCAACCGCTTCAAGACTTGGCAGACATTGGCCAGACATACGCAGGTCTAAACTTAAAAGTTTAACAGTCCATTATTATCCAAGTTCGATTAACTAAGTTGAAGGTGAAAGCAGTTTTACGACTAACAAATCGAAATGTATTTGCCGTCATCCGCGCGGCATTTAAATCAGTGCCAATCATCAAAACGTAAACCATTTATTAGGCTTACCACCCCAGGTTGAACTACCGGTAGGCTTATAATACCTATATAGAACTACCGGTATTTATTCTGAAGGTAAACTGGCCGCAATACCAACCTGCGTAGGCACGTAACCAAGGCGCAAGGGACACATCTCTGAAGCGAGCGAGCGACGACGATTACTCGTAACTTTCTCTCGTTATTTAGAACGCCGCAGCTGACTGGCTATATAGCATACAGTGTAGCTGACTATACATCTGCAGTGCGATGTAGCCTACTGGAACTTCCGTCTGATTGCATTCAAGTTTACGCTCTGTGAAGCAAAATGATGCGCGTACTCCACAGACTCTCTGATGATCAAAAGCCTTCGAGTCACAGACGTTGCACTGAACGACGTCAGAGACGGTCCGTGCGAGGTGCGTGGTCTAACGGCAGCCGCCGGGCAGCAGCGGAGAGCTGTAGTAATTAGCTCAAGACAGCAGCCGAGAGTTGCACGCCACGAGGATCACAGCGAGCAGATGAGTAGGAAGCGGCAGCAGCTACTGTAGACAGTGTGTGACGACGGGATGAATGCACTCAGATAGCAAATGTCAGCAGGTCATGCCCCGAGTCATCACCGCAAAACGCCGCGTCGAAAACCGTCAGGAGACCATGCACCAGGTCGACAACAACTAGCGCAAAGTTTCCCGTCTCCAGTGCATAATAACACGGAGCTGCAGCAGCAAGTTACAGCAGCATCATCATCATCAGCAACAGCAGCAGCAGCTGCAGCAGTTGCTAGGTGCACGCAGCCATTGTTTACACGACATGGGGGCGCCGCACGGCACGGCAGTGATTCGGGGTTATGAATATGCTATTGGTCGTTTGTAAAGTCAAAAATTGCGGCACTGACTCCCAATGTGTGACATTTTTTGCGTAATGGTCCCAGTAATTAGACGGGACTGCTGAAAACATGACCGCCGTAAGTTACCGCAACACGGTCTGTCGGCTCTGTCCGTCCGTCTACCTGTATTTCTATTGTCTTCCACACACACAAAATCGACCAAATCACACTTACCAGGGACACCCGTCTAGCCCCAAGTAACAGTTAGAAAGATGGTCCTGCTTCGGCTCTCCGCCACGGAAAAAAGAATTTGGCGGTCGGAACTGCCAGTCAAAATTTGCATTGCAATTTGTGGCTAAAACGACATGTGAATCGCAGCAATTGACGAACGACTTTGACGCTTGTTATTTTAGGTAACTCGTCCCTGAACTCATGAAGTGCTCTAGTACTTTCGACTATATCAGCGACAGTTTTTTTTACAATATTAATATTATGCAACATGTTCAACATCGGCGTGGGTTAAAACAAGTTTGGGGAAAACAAGAAGTTTCAATGTCATCACAGACCGAGAAGATTATGGGTGATTGAAATTTCACTGATTTTGTCCTTAAAGTCCTCCCAAATTGGAGATTTAGCCCTAAATTTGCATTTTTTGGAAGAAAAGTCCAAAAATGCAAATTCTGGGCTAAAAATCTAGTTAGAAAAAAATTTCGACAAGAAAAAAATTCCGACAGACTATAATTTAGGGCCCTGCCCCATTGCCACTAAATGTACGTATGTCTTATTGCGATCAACGTTGTGAAGCATCCCAGTTTCCGGCGCGCAACACGACATCCTTGTGGCAAGCCGCGCATCGCAGACTGCAGCAGAAAGTAGCACAGTGCTACTGTACGCAGGCTGCCATCAATCACCTTCCAGCCAAGGCTAATCTTACCTGGGTGCAACCGGGAAACCGGCACGGAATGGAGGAGAAGGGAGGGAAGAGGAGAGAAGATGCCAGGAAACCCCAATGTTATGGGCGCCGGTCGGCGGGTCGTTGACGAAATGGCGCCGTTGGTTGGTAAACTGTGAGTGCACGCATGACGGCGTTGCTGCAGCTGCTGCTAGCTGCCGTCCGTGGGCGTAGCCAGGAATGCGTATACCTGGAACCGTACTAGTTAGCCTACGCCACTACTGAAAAAGCTAGCGAACGTCTTACGGCAGTGTGGTGCATACTAGCAATTTTTACGCGCGAAAGCAGCTATGGTTTCAGCGCGTCTTAGCCATCGCAATTCTGTCTGTCTGTCTGTCCGTCCGTCCGTCCGTCCGTCCGTCTGTCACACGGGTGGATCAGGCAAAAACGGTTCAAGCTAGGATCTCCAAATCTTCACCATCGGCTGCCTGGAAGACTCTAGTTTCAGGAACCGTAAAGCTTTTTTCATGAATTCGAAGGGGATCACCCCGAACGAGGTCGCTAAATGAGAGGGGGGTGG
>Ga0209367_1003190_pt1 | contig 22168 bp, 13 predicted proteins | sample WorMetLIZISLAND2_FD_187412 | JGI IMG/M metagenome (GOLD analysis project Ga0209367, IMG submission 187412) | Marine gutless worms symbiont microbial communities from Max Planck institute for Marine Microbiology, Germany - Olavius geniculatus... ... | reverse complement strand
ACTGACCACAGAGTCGTAAATATCAGATTATCTATCCACCAGAAAAGAGCATTGTGGAGCTTAAAATGCATGAAATTCGTTTTTCGGCCGGGGCTCCGTCCCGGACCCCGCTGGGGGAGCTCACGACGCTCCCCCAGCCCCTCTAATCGGCTGGGGAGGGGGAAACCCCCTCCCCATTCTCCACCCCCTCGACGCTTAGGGCGTCTCGGTCTTGTAGCCCCTCCTAATTGGGGGGGGGGTGTCTCCATCCTTCAGGGGGGATGGAAGGCCCTGGACGAGCCTGTATATGAGTTACTGCAAAACGTTATAAATCGGTCAATATTTGCCGAAGTCTTAAAGAATGATATGAATTTACGAATTTCGGTGGTTTATACTTCTACGGACCGCCAGCTGGGTTTATGCTTATTTCATTCGATCGTTATTTCTACGTTTCTGCGTGCGGATGGCACATTGCTTTTGGTATAATGTGACGTAACCAAAGGCTAAAGTATATTACGCGAACGGAAATGCGAACTTTAACGACCTGACATGATAATTCATTTAAAGCAATCTTGTTGCTTGCAAATCGGATCTTGCCGCGACGCACACGTCTTATGCTAATATCATTAGTGTTGGCGGTTTGGTAATGGCACGGATGTCGGAAACGCGTAACGAGATAGGCCTACTTCGGTGACTGATAACGCATCTACATTATTCATATGCGCATCAGACGCATCGCAGCTTCTTTTTATAAAGCTGCTAGTGCGGCATATTTAATAATAAAAAATATAATAAGAATTGCATAGAAAGAAGTCATTACATAACTCAGAAGTACTCTTTTTGTCATACTGTTTTGCTGACAAATTTGTTAGTTCAACAAGTATTAAATAGACAAATTGCTAAATTGCAAAATTTAACTTTGTAATAAATTGTTTTTATGAAAAATATTCAAATTATCGCCTCTCAAATACTGTTCAACTGTTGAAACGTTAAAAATCACAACTTAATAACACAAAACTATATAAACAAATAAAATGCTACAGTACCTATATTTGTATTTTTACGCGAATTGGATAAATTAGCTAAGATTTGCTTTTTTGTTTTTCGCTTCTACTGTTTTGTTTGCTTCCACTATTACATTTTTATGGACCTATAAAAGTCACTTTAAGTCATTAATAACGGTGCAATTCAACTCAGCAAATACGCGCCCAGCTATGAGCAAACTATTCGTCTATCTTATGCCATTTGTAAAGTATCACTAAAAACTTACTGACGACGAATAGTCTGAAACAGTCTTGATTTCGACATGACACTGAAAGTGACAGCCAAATATGACTTCCTATTCCTTAGTAATTGATTGCATCTATTGGTGACATATGCGAGGCTTTCTTGGATAATAAATTTTAAAAAATCCAAGCAGCTTAAACTGTCCTTGAAAATTACTCACGGTGATCGGTAATGTACTGCGGTATTACAGCCGCGATAGGCATACAAACAAATGACTTTTGCCGTGCGTCGCTGCGTTGCTGACTGCTGAGCCAGGCACTTTGCTGATAACGCAGCCGCATGCGTCTAGACTGCGCGGAGCGCCATAAGTTCCGCAAGACTGCGCATATCAGCCAGAGCGTTACGATGACAGAGCATAAGCCGAATGACTTAGTATACACTTTATCTCATCATTGTGTCGAGGAAAAGTGGAGTGAAAAAGATATCACTGAGTAACCTCAGCAGCGCAGGAAGTGATCAATCGTGGCGACAGAACAACCAACAGCAGCCTAATGAGTGAGTGCCTGCCACCGAGCTAGCTACCGGCAATATGCACGGAAGCAGTCAAGCAGACTGGCAGATGGACTGGCTTTTCCAGATCAATCCGTCCCGTCTCCGTGTGGATTTTACTCATCCGTCAAAAACTGACGGTTGATCACAGCGGCTTGAGGAATTAGCTGCAGCAATATGAGTGACCCGACTCGAGCATAATCACGTCTGTCGAGACTACTCTGGAAACTTTTATAGTTTTCTGCCGACAGCGATTGCAATACTTCAGCAGCAGGCGTATGACGTAGCGAGAGGACTGAGCTGAAGATCTATCAGAGCAGGTACTGAACGCAAAGAGACCGACTGACCGACCGACTGAACGGCGCTCAAATGGTATGTGGGTCGAGGTACACACGGTTCTCTGGCCTCTGCTGATAGGTACTGCAACACTGCGGGGATCTGATTCCGCAACTGTTACAGTTTAGGCGAAAAAACGGCGATGACTTCGCATAAACAAACATGCCAGTGGTTCAGCATCAGTTAAAAACGTTTGGAAAATTTCTCGTTCTTGTACTTAAAAATTACATCTTTTTAGTTCTTGTTAAGTTCTAATTGTTGAGACTTTAATTGCGTTAGTTCAATTTTAGCTCTAAAACGAAGAATAGTTTTATTTCACAGTTTATACAAGGTTAAAAAAAGTTTCTGCATTGTCACAACAAACAAACAAAACAAAACAAAACAAAATAAAAGGACTGTTTCTTTCTGAGACTTTGGCGCTTTATAAATCATTTACTTACTTACTTACTTACTTACATTTCGGCACGCTTGAATTTTACTTTGCGTTTAATTTTTAATTCACTTCAACAGTATTTTGCTTATCTCGTTTGCAAAATCATTTTAATCTCGGCTATATCATGAAAGGTCAATTATTGTCGTTTTCGTATTGTTTTACAGTTATAATGCGAAGCAATGGCTAATTCTTTCGACAACAGTACTCACTGATAGGCCCTACTTGCGCCTACGCGTGTAATATTTCGTTTTCACGTCATACAGACAAGTTCGGAATTAATAAAGATGACTACTAGTCGGGGAGCTGACAGAGGTTACCATGCACCCTTTCTGGGATTAAACCCCATGCATATTTTATTGTACTCTGGGAGCTAAACGTTAGAAAAAATTATGTTAACAGAAAAAAATTTGAGATACAGGGTGCTCACCAGCCGTTTGTTACTATGGCAACCGAAACCCCTTAGCAACAAGCTTAGTATGCCTATAACAAAGACAATAAATGTCTAAATGGATAATCTCACTCCATAGCAACCGTTGCTAAGTGATAATACACCGTTGGATTCCTTGTAATTAGTGACTTATGAACAGTTTATTATAGCCATAATATTTGACACATTTAGACATTTATTATCTTTGTTATAGGCACACTAAGCTTGTTGCAAAGGGTTTTTGGTTGTCATGGCAACAAACGGCTGGTAAAGCACCCTGCATCCCAAATTTTTTTCTGTTAACATAATTATTTCTAAAGTTTAGCCTCTGGAGTACAATAAAATATGCATGGGGTTTAATCCCAGAGGGGGTGTATGGTAACCCCTGCCAGCTCCCCGACTATACGTTACTATGACGCCACTGCAAAAAGCAACGAACTGTAATACTTTGAAAGAGGACGATAGTGCAGTAGTGTTTTTACGATGCACATCATCCCCAAGTACCACAGATCTGTTTGGAAGAAGGTCGCGTGCCGGAGTGACCTGAGCAGTCCTTACGTTCGACGAGCTCACTGCAATGTACATATCGTCCGTAAACGCTATCTGTCCTCGCCACATCGATCCATTGCGTTACTCAATCAACGCTTAGGCTAAAGCCTCTCAGTGCGTACTGCTGCCGTAGTGAGTTTTCGTACTTTGTGCTTTTTCACCATTTATTACAGCTAAATTAATTATTAGGAACAATTGACCAAAACCGACCGACAAGACATTCTTGTTTAATAAAGTTTTACTTAGATTCCTAGTAAGTCTCACGTTCATACTGATATTACAAAAACGACAAAGCTAAGCCCTATATAACAGACATATACAGTGGCGGATCCAAAAATTTGGAATGAAAGGGGGGCGGAAGGGTCGGTGATGGGGTCTGGGAAAGGGGTGTTCCCCCTCCCCATAAAATTTTTAAAAATTTTATGCAAAAAATAATGCATTTTCGTGCAAACTTTTTACTTGTTTTAAGATGCATCTGGTCAATAAAGGGGGCCGCCCCTGTCACCGCCCCCTCTTTAATCCGCCACTGGACACATATCTCACTGCAAAAGGGTCAAATGCCGTAGATAAAGGTCAAACAAAAGTGAAGCCATGGTTTACTATCATAACTAAATGCCAAAAAAATCAAAGCCACAGCATGGAGCTCCGTAGGCTATGTTAATGGTTAATGTCCCGTTAAACGTAAAATCCAAAACCTAACGAGTTGATCTTTGTCCCAGTGCACTAGTGGAAAAAGTTGGCGACAATCCGTCACCGGATAAAGGTCATCGATATCACGCGCGGACACACGAGCGAACGGATGACATAGAAACATAATTCAAGCGGTGCCGGAGGCAGACAAATAAGGACATTTGTTGAAGAAGTGCCGTGATGACGTCTTATGTTATACAATCAGACTGCATATTGTCGTGTGCGCAGAATGAGACATTGAAGCTAATAACGTTGTGTACGCCACTCGTCCGAATTTCCTCATTAATTCACTCCACTCCGCTGTCGAGAGTCGACCTCACAACGCTGAGCAAACGTGTTTGACGTTAATATGAGAGGTGTCAAAACGAAGCCAGTGTATATGGGCCTACGATGTGTTGCAGGCACGTACGGCCGATACATGAGAGTGTTTGACAAATTCCGCCTGACAAGTTTCCACTGTCAGTTATTGCTCAGTCACTCCAGCAAAGCAGCGATAGAGCGTGTGCCAACCGAGAGTTTAAAGGTCACTCGAATATGTGAGGACTGATAAATCTACGGACGAGACTAAAACTGGCCGCACGGATATCCGTTGCTCATCATTCCTAACCTAATCTTGAATACCTTTCATACCGTTAGAGGTCAGTGGGCGGCATCAAAAGACACCTCGCGCGGTCTTGTCTCTTCTCGCCATTTTTAGAAAGACGAACTGCGGCGACTTGCGTGTATAGATACGGCGATGAGCTAAAAGCAATGATATGTCTAGAACTATCGCAATGACGAGAAGGCGTTTCCGGTAGTCGATGTTGGCTTAAGCTCTGCGGGCGGAAACAGCTGGACTGCCGCTGTGAAAGGTAACAGCGGGCCAGGTCGGCATTGCATGCATCGATCCAACTGAACCAGTAGCTACCAGTAGCCAGTCGTTTGCCGGACACTGCCAATGTATCCCCGCTTATATACGGCCATCCACGCAATCACTAGATTACGTCTGTCCACTGCGTACTGCGTACGATCTCTTGACCTTGACTCATACTGTACGCCTTTTAACCGCTCACATATTCGGCGTGTGTGTGGCTTTTTGCGGCACGAATACATTCCCGCCAAGTTTATTCGTTTATTTTTTTTCAAAAAAATCAAATATAACAAAACAAGGTAATAAACAATAAACAGCAATGGCATGATTGGTTAACACAAAGGAACTTGCTACTTTTGCGTGACGTATTAGGCTACAGTAAATCGTCTCAGCACAAAACGCAGACTGGCATTGCAAACATACGTCAAAATCAAGTATGCAGATATTAAGGCCATTAGTTTGTCAGTTACGGAAAATTTTGTGCCTCACCTTTGTGAGGTTAGGACGTGACCTTGACCTCTGACACGGTGACCTCATAACGGCAACATGACATAAGTTTGCCGTGAGATATCCCTATACTACGTTTAAAGTTCTGCAATATTCCGTTTTCGAGTTCTAGCCACGACATGACAGACAAACAGACGGACGGACGGACGAAGTAAAATGCCTAATGCAGCTATGCGCTGCTCTGATGTTCACAGTGCACATCGTTATTTTTTTCTCGGCATACAAAATAATCTGCGATTATCATGGAATCGAACTGAGGCCAGTAAGCGATCATTTATACCTAGTGGTCATCATTCGTCACTGTCGGGTAGACGAGCGCATGATTTAAAGCTATCAAGCCTGCGGTCTTATCCATGGATCATGCGTACAGCTAGAAGTGATGACCATCGACGCTCATAGCATTCGAATAATAATTCGTTCTCCCCTATTTGGCCTAAAATTCACAGTAGCATACCACTCAATATAATACATGATAAAAGCCTCGTTCATTGTGTAAGCATACATTGTCTGCGATACGTAAAAACGCACATTTTAACGCCAGAGTAATTAATTCTCTGCCCCCGAACGGCAGTATAGAGTCGGCAGCATACATCTTTGTGGCTATAGATCCTGCGCCAGAATTTGTTTGTTTCTTTCTAGCATTGTGTGTAGCAAAATTAAGTAAGTGACTCGATCCCGCAGTGATTTTTCACTCGTTGTCAGTTCGTGCATTCCGTTTTCTTTGCGCAACAATTCCTTGTAAAAAACGGCATATATTCGGCGACCGGCATAAGAACGCGGAGGCAAAAACACAACTACTGCGTAGCGTAGCGTATTGTTTTGCGTTGTGTCTCTGTTGCTGGTGCTGCTGTCATTGATCTTCTGGTGACGTTTAAAGTTTCAACAACGAGCGGCGATAGATGCGCGCTTCGCCGTCTCCTCCGGAACTCATAAAAACATCGCATTCCAGTTTGACGGAGCGCGCGATAAAGAGCAAGACGCGGCGTGAGCAGCGCGTGTCGGCAATGATCTGCGTGCCTCGTGCAGACGTCTAGAGACTATGTACCACCACAACCATCACCACGGACTGTATACAGTCAAGCGGGGTGGCGACAAACGCGCGTCGGTGGTAGAAGAGAATTTGCGAACATCGACCAACTGACCGCCGATCACCCGCTACGCGCTACCTGGAAACATAAACCGCCGCCGACAATTTCCCGTTTTTACGCGCGACAGCATGTAATGCTTCTCGCTTCTTAGCCATCGTCTAGGCGTCTGTCTCTCTGTCCGTCTGTCACATCCTGGCACTGTATCAAAATGGCGACACCTAGAATCATAAAATCTTCACTATGGGCTGCCCCAAGGACTTTAGTTTATCGTGACAAAATTTCGTGCCCCTGGGCGAAGGGCTACTTTTCGAACGAAAGCGCCAAAGAGAGGTACCCCCTAAAAACGTTATTTTGCCCCTGTTGGCTCGTTTAGTGTGAAAACTGTTGCAGATAGGTACAAACACGCTGCACATAATTACAAGCACTGGTGATTGGCTTTTTAGATTTATCAACATCGATGACCTAAAATGAACTTGAACCCTCGAAAAAGTTTTTCGTGAATTTTTTGCGATTTTGGCCTGCGACACACATTTTAAGAGTGAATTGCACCGAAATGGCTAGAGATAGACCTGGACAACCTGCAAAGAGGAGCTGCTAAGGCTGTCGCGCATCTGATGAGCTTTGCTCAAATTACTTGTTCAACAGTACGATATACAGAAGCTTGCACAATGCATACGACGTCTGAGAGATGCTGCCAGATAATGCTTCTTTCAAAAGTCATATCACCTCGTAGAATTCGCGCCTCAGATTCACTTGCTCCACACAGCGCTGTCTAAGTGTAGTTACACGGTGTTTCATAAAAGGGACCCCTTTTTGTTTTTTCATAATTCACTCAAATGATCATCAATTTATGCAAAACTTTTACCATTGTAGGTTAAGAAATACTAATTCAAAATATTGCAACAAATATGGCAGTTGATTAAATATTTTTTGTTAATCGTGACGTAATGCTGACGTCATAATGTGTCACGGGTACAAGCTTGATAGTCTTAACTGGTGCTGTCAGTTGCTACCCTGCTTCGATGGTGAACTTAATTTGTTTCGCTAATGACAATGTCGACAAATAAATCATGTAATCGCGTGCGACCAAATACTGACAGTTTGTGGTACAGTACAACTAATTTGGTCTGCGGGGAGTGAGACAGTAAACTGCTTAAAGGCATCCCTAGGGTAAAATGTAACACCCGAGCTTGGCCTGTGTCCGGTGCTCGCCTTCAAGCTGACTTGAATTACTCTTATAGTAGTAATTTTACTGCCGTCGCGTGGGCGGTTTAGTGATTCTGTGAGGCAATCAAAAGTCGTTTTCGGCGAAACAGTCGCAAAACGGTCACGAATTCGACTGCTGGATTACCACACAGTTTTCCCGAAACAAAGGCAACCGACATAGTTGGCTAGTAAGAGTATTTGTTACTCTGCAAATACGGACTAGCAGACTCTCATACCCGCAAGTGTAATTCCATAGTCGGCTTGAAGGCATACAGCGGCGACATCTGCACGTCGTGTATAGCCTCTACAATGGGAGAAGTTATTGCCGACAGCTCGCTAAGCGCGCTAGCCTACACGGAGTTCACAAAAGTTAACAAGTTTTCTTTGCCACCCGCTAGAGACGGGGACACCGCGCATCGTCTGGCGACTCGTTCTGTGAGCGATGAATATTTTACGACAGAAATCACACAAACCGCAGCAGCCCCCTAGAAGCATTCACTACTCCCGCGACACGTATAGACGCAGACACGAGCACTAGAGACGCCGAGCACTACGCTCTTAATTTATAAGATTCGCACGCGATAATGAAAACGATTTTTCACATCAACTAAACGCAAAACGCAGTCGCTATCAATGGCTTCTTTTTTACACTTAAGGAGGGATCATACTGGCGGTCTGGACGGCCGTCAAAATAGCCGTCAAAAACACCAACCGTTCAGACGGCATTGTGGATTCAGTCATAGACCTAGGCTACATTAATTAACAACCGTCAATGATATTATTTATGAACAACGGCAAAAATAAACAAATCCGGTTAGTCCACAATTTTACGATAGACAGACAGCGCATTTTTTATAGGCAGTAATGTTCTACTTTCGAGTAGGCTTATTTGAGGGATTACAAGTATATGTATTTACTTAAAAAATAAAAAGGTAATACGTGTCTGAAAATTTTTCAAAATTATATAGAGACGTCAACTGACAGTCAAAGGTAAACTTCCACTTCTCCGATTTTCGCAGGCTTGTTTGCTGCCAGATTGCTGGAGCGCATTAATCAGACGAAAAAAACATAATCGGACCGTCCGAGCCCCTCTTTTTTGTTCTATGACGAAACCGTTATTTTTCTGCCTGAAAAGAAAAAAACTAAAACGACAAAGTGCAGTAAGAACAACAGATCGATATTACGGTACGTATATAAGACGCACGCAGCGGAAGATGCTCATCATTACACGCTCACTGGTTCTGAGCTGTAACATCAGACATGATGAGCGTTATCATCAGCATCAGCAGCAGCCGCACGTACGTTGCGTTCATCCCATCTGCCGTCGTCATTAGTACAGTAGCCGATACCGTCGAAACTTTCGTTCAATCTACTCTGTGGTGTGGTATCGGTGCATTCACTATTGCTTGACCATTAATCAGAAACAAGTGACTTACGAACCATCCGATTCACCCCTTTCTTTGTATTCACACAATCGGTTTAAGTTGTTTACGCGAAACAATAATTCAATTTTTATGTTTAAATGTTTTGTCTGACGCCAACGATTTGCCAACTAAAGCATGCTACCGTGCCTCAGGAAATTCGTTAATGTGCCACATTCGTCAGTGCTGTTGCTAAGACACTTCTAGAATTTTAGTAGAACATTGTTGAGGTACGATAACAATTACATTTACTACTGCAAAGGTAGGAAAAAGCACCAAATCTTTAGTGTTGTCAAAGCATGATATTTATAGAACAGAGAACGATTACATTATCATCACTGCAATTGTTCGCACATTACATCGCATATTTTTGTGTTGCTGGAAAAAAACTGTTGCTACAGTACACTCACAAGCTAGAGCAGTGTTAAGGCGCTCGCACATGCGCGACAAAGAAAAACAGAAAAACAACGGCAAAATAATGCAATTTGTTGTATTGCAATGCGTGCCAACCGCTGCAATAATACAACTTCTCTGGAAGTTTGTATTATACAAACATGCGCAAAACTTGTACGGCAGTTGAATTGCAAGGCTTCGTACAAGTGTAACAAAAGTTGCAATAAAACAACGTAAACTGTTTTGTTTTGGTTTACCGTAGTTTTATTGCACAGCAGGGATACATTTTAAATGTGCTATAAAAATGTTCATTTGACTTGATTTGATTTGACGTGCGAAATGCTGCGACAAAAATGCACGGAGTAGACAACAACCGTGTCCAATGTTGTTTTAGTATTAGATACCACACTTCTGGAGTGGGTAAGCGAGTACACAGCACAAACTAACACCACTCCAGACAATGCGGTATCGTACTTAAACCGCGCTCGGATCGCATCGGCTACACCGTCGTTTGCTTTGTGATGCACAACTGCAGCCGAAAATTGCGAAAACAGTATCAGCGCAAGCTGAGTGTGTTCTAAGTTTGCTTTATCGTATTTCATGGCAGATGTGTGAGCGGCCTTGGAGCCCAGTGTGTAGGTTACGCACCCGGCGATAACGATGAAAAGGTCGAGTCGGTTCCAGCCGTCGGCCAGGTACGTGCGTTGGCCGATGAAGCCCATCGCCAGCACCTTGATGAGCATCTCAACAGCGAAGTAGGCGTAGATGGCGTGGTCGGCTGCCTCGAGCACCATGCATCGAGGACTTGAACACGGCACGTCGGCACACGGCTGATACAGACCTAGCGTCACACAGTTGAGCAGGATCACTGTCATCGTCGCTCGCTCGAACCACGTTGATACTCACTCCGTCAAGGAAACACCTAACTATTTTTTACACTTTTTGCACTGCAACAGAATACTCAGAGTCGACAGGGGCGCAGTTTGTGTTGGCAAACAATCTAAAAAAATATAAAAACAACCTCTGCTAGAAAGAAGGGCACGAGGCACTGAAATGAATAAAGCAAATTGGGAAAACATGCTGTAATTCATTCAAACACGCAACCGTACAAACCTAGGAAATTCGTCACCAAAAACAGCGTTTACACTGCAACTAGACTCACTGTCGGGAAGGGGGGGCAGTTTTTATTAACAAAATACGATTTAATGTAGAACATAGGCCTACATATTCTGATAAAACCATGAGCAACAGAAAAAATTGGCAAGGGCATTTTAAAGAAGGCAAACTGAGAAAGTAGCCTACTGTCTTATCCAAACGCGCAGCCAACCATATACATACACCATAATACAGACATGTACGACACACACTGACTTCTAATGTAAAAACTAATAATATTAATACGGTAAAAAGTCCGCAAAACGTCACAAAAAAGTTACATATTTTACCGGTACCCGAAAAATTGTCTGGTTTGAACGCACAAGCGTTAACGGGCCAACAAAGTGGTCATGGACAGTCTGCAAAAAATCCAATGTCGCACATACCATTGGTTCAAGCCTTAAACATAGACCCTATGTAATACACGCAAAACAGTTATGAAAAACTGAGACTGTGCTATACGTTTAATAAGGTTAAAACACGTTAATGCCATATCTTCAGGCGAGAGATTCACATTTGTGTAAGGCATCAACACGTTCGTATTTCAAAAGAAAATATTAGGTAATAGCTCATTAATCAGTAAGCTAACACTATTTTCGTCCTAGCCCTTTCACCTGTTTTTTTCAGCAAACCCGAGTGCCGTTTTAATATCCTGCCGCCTCTATTCATCCATTCGATCCGTTCGTCCTGTAATAATCGTATCATTTTCGCTTCTTGCGCAGTCTGCTTAGGCCATACGGCCGCATACGTCTGTATTGAAGCTTTGGAAGATCACGCGATACGAAGATCTTTTAAGCGGGCAATATGCTCCCACGCGTGCACGACTGTCGCAATAAGTCTGCCTGTTGATGAAAGCCACGAATTCATGAGCGTTCACATGATTCATTTGTATAATAAAACGATATTTAAAACAACGAAGCTTCTCACAGATCGGTATCCAACTACGCCAAAAGAATATACTTGCAAAAACCAATATCTGATGTCTACGAAAGTAGCGTCCAAGAAAATTCTGCTTTATAGAAATAATCCGATGGCGACTTTTAAGTTGTAACAGCGAAAATACATAATATACATCTTAACGTTTCTGACCATGTTCATAATCATAAATGTTACACAATGTACATCAATGAAAATGAGTCTTAAAAACTTGGCGAAAGCCGCAGCAAAAATTGAGGTTTTCAATGTGGGAAGAAATCGGGTTCCAAATACTTTGACAGCAGACAGAGAAAGCGCGCTTCCGGAACCCAGCCCGTGTCCTCACGAAACGGGCTGCGTTAATTGTACAGGAACGGAGCTGGCGGCGTCAGAATTCTGCGGTGTGGAACTTCACGACGTTGCTGAGATATGCCGATCGGCGTCGATGAAGTTTTACATCACGGTGGAAATATTGAACTCGATTCATGTTTTCTTGCGAAATCAGTGAAGCCGCCGTAGTGCGTGGCTTAGTTAACAGTTTGCTTGAAGCCCCACGTTAATGACTATCTTACATCGGCGACCTGTTCCCTAAGGTCTGCGTTAACAAGCTGCGGTACGGCTGCAGCTGCTGCGTCGCTAAGCTGTACCAGGCATCCAGGCACGCTAGCTGCAGCGTACATGTCACCTGTATGCCCAGACTTCCTGTCATATGATAAATGAGAAAAGCGAGCGACGCAATGATTTATCATATTTCTCATCGTCGTCATTAATATCGTTCATTCGTATAACAAATAATTTGAACAAAAAAACAAACGCCAGAAAGAATAATGAAAGCATTAATTTGTTTACAAAAGTCAGGTTTTCAAGGCAGAAACCGACAATATTACTGTTTATTGGTCTTTAAAAGTGTGTTTTCAATACTTGTACTTTCTGGCCATGTTGACCTTACACTACTAGGAATTACATTGAATTATGTGTTTTCGTCGTCGAAATAAAGCCGGTTGAATTCGATAGCTGTCAGCCGATGTGGCGTGACGAGTCTGGGACAATGAAAGGATGAGAATTAAATTCCACGACGACGCGCTCTGATCACCGTCAGGCGTCGATAGCGTCATCCCATTCATTCGCCGCGTCCACTAAGCCCTTGCTTCCATTGGATTTAGCGATCGAAGCCGTCGTCTAATGCGACAAAAACTCGCCTTTCCTTGCGCACAGCATGACCGACCGACACAGTAACAATCACTGCACAGTGCGCACTTTGTCGACCGAGCTATCAGTGACTCAATGTCAAAACGTAACTATTCTTTTTCGAAAATAGGTTCGATATTATCCATGGCACTGGGTGGTCTTCGCGGACAGCTGCAACGTGTAGGCTACAACGTCGTTTATAGCCGGCAGCATGGCGAGTAGTTCTGGGCGCACCTGCTCTCACGGTCGTGATGGATCAAGAATACAGCGAGCGACTGAATGAGTCACATGCACTGCGAGTATAGGGCGCTGCAACCACCGGCACATTACCAGAGGCGATGTACGGCGCCATGCACGAGTAAAAATTGCCGTCATCATCACGTTATACAACCAGCTCCAGTGCATCAGAAACAGTGCAGACAGGTCCTTCAAGCAGCCCTGGGATCAATAGATATAGGCGTATTGGCGTTTTTACAGCTCGTCTGGGCGGTTCCTCGGTTCAGCTACTCTGCAAGCACAGCGTCGTAATAGCTACAGCAAATCTGAACGTCTGTCTGTCCGTCAAAAAACCGCTTTAGCAGTAACTGTTAAAACAACGCAGATAGCTGAATACTCATCGAAGAAGACTATACCACTGGTAGTGTGAAAATAACACTATACGCTTATCTACGACAATTATTTAAATAATCATCATAATTGACACGTACTTTTACTACGGGCCGAAAGAAGCCGTACAGTTTTCAAGAGGTTCAAGCTCGTCAAAAACTTTGCGTAAAATGTGACTAGGATTGTATACATGGGTTGACCATTTCGGTTTTTACATAGACGCGCAGGTTTACAGCTTAATGTTAAAAAACACCATCTATGCAAACTTTTGACAAAAATTTACGTCGATGACTTTAAATAAATTTGCACGAATATATTGCGTACTGTTGCAATAGCGTTGCACTGTTGCCTACTTCTACGTCATCTAGACCTTCTATGGTCGCTAACGCATTACGAGTTCGATTACAAATCGATAGTCATTAGAATTATAAAACCATAAGAACTGCATGTCTGTTGCATATAAAATTAAGTCCAACTGGGAGTATAGGCTTATACGTTATATGCTAATGCAATTTCTTGTTTATAGCTGCAAAGTCTTTGCTTGATATCAAGATACATACAGCAAGCCTATCGTGCGTCGGCAATGCGTTCAGTAGACACTGTAGCACATGCGGTTTGCACAAGTGCAATGCAACTGCAATACAAGAATTTTCTTCTTGCATTGCAGTTGTGCGAACCGCATTATGACTTTATCCCATTCCTTCTTGATGACTCCTTTGTTTCCTTTATTCCATCCACACTTGCCTTATTTTCCCTTTTTTCAGTTCCTCAGAAGTCCAAAAAAGCCTAGACCGACAAAGATATTACGGTCCCTTTTGTAGTAAAAAGGCACGTTAACGCAAACAAAAACTTTATTCGTCATAAACAGCTGCATCAGAATAAAACGACTTTGCATTCCTTACTACAATACTTTGTTATTTATGTCCTAAAATGCCTGCGTTTTTATACGTTTAACTTCGACTCCCAGTCCTTTTGTATATCAACTGCTATGCGAATATATGTCACACCTCATTACATCTGCTGCTACATTCGTAAAATCGCAGCACAAATGCAGCTCTCGTGCACGTACTAATGGCAACTCGGACAGATCGAACACGACGCTGTGGTGTGATACTATAAAAGCCGCAGCGTATGGAGCGCTGATTACGCAAGGCTGATGTGGTATACACGGTGTTTCATAAAAAGGGACCCCATTTTGTTTTTTCTCATAATTCACTCAATTGATGATCAATTTACATGAAATTTTCATCAGTTATAGCTGAAAAAAATATTAATTCAAAATATTGCAACAAAATATGACAGTTAATTAAATATTCTTTGTTAATCGTGACGTAATGCTGACGTCATAATGTGTCACTGGTACAAGCTTGATAGTCTCAACTGGTGCTGTCAGTTGCTACCCAGCTTCGATGGTGAACTTAATATAATTCGCTAATAAAAAATGTTTATCGTGTTATCACCAAGCAACATGAGGATATGAAATCAACCGTCTTGCGATCCAAAAACGCAACCATTTTGCAAGCTTGGTGCGCTAATGCACTGTCTTGCTCGAACATGTAAAATTCCAACTATCCCCACAGAGGTGCACTGTCAAAATGTCGACAATGAAAATGTCGACAGTCACAATGTCGAAGTCAAAATGTCAAAATGTCAAAATGTCGACAATGGAAATAGCGAAAGTCAGAATGGCGAACATTATGCGCAATATGTAGCGACTGTCGCAACACCTGTAAAGAAAAAAGAAAAAAAAGTTGTCATACATATATGTGTTTAAGGATCGGGCAACAACATTTCTGGTGGCATCGCGACTTGCGGTGGCATCTTCCCGTAGGCTGTGTTTAGCCCTTATAACTTCGCATTCACTTGCTAAAGGTACGTGATTGTGATCACCAGACTGCATAATAATCTGAGGTCCCGCTGTTGTTAAGCGAACATGGCAGATGTCTCGTTTTTACACCTCCAATAGATTTTACCATTGCGTTCACGTTCTACGGTGTAGGCAAATCCATCAAGCAGTAAAGTTCGTCTACCTTTCTGATTTGTAACTACTTCCATTAAAACACAAGTACTGTGGACTAAAACATCGGACAAGTAGCACGCATGACAGGCGTTTCTCATACCTATTGGACCCGGTGTTCTGAACCGCGTGTGTGTGACACTTTCGACATTGTGACTGTCGACATTTTCAGAGTCGACATTTTGACTTTTCGACATTATGACTTCGACATTGTGACTGTCGACATTTTGACTGTCGACATTGTGACCTGCCACCCCCACAGACACGTAAATGTGATCGCTTTGCATGTTTTTGTGGCTGCAACTGTAAAACTTCAAAAATTTGTCATCAGCGAACCAAATTTTTCACCATCGGAGCAGGGTAGCGATAAACAGCACTAGTTGAGACTATCAAGCTTGTACCTGTGACACATTATGATGTCAGCATTACGTCACAACCAGCAAAGAATATTCAATTAACTGCCATATTTTGTTGCAATATTTTGAATTAGTATTTCTTCAGCTACAACTGGTAAAAATTTGGTGTAAATTGATCATCATTTGAGTAAATTATGAAAAAAACAAAAGGGGTTCCTTTTTATGAAACACCGTGTATATTGGAATCGGTCTCGTACGTCAGCGTCAGCGTCAGCGTCAAAATGGCGACTGTCACGTTTGTTCTGGGCGATAAAGCTCGTACGCCAGCCACTGTGCGTCAATTACTGGCCGAACTACCGGCCGGTCGTCTACCGTGCAGGTGCACGGTAGACGACCGGCCGTAAAACTGTATAGGCCTACCGCTTTTATCTGTGATCAATTTGTACCATCTTTAATAATTTTTTCACTATCGCATACGGAAATAAATTGCACAGAAAGCTGTAATTGAATCTACCGCCTCATTTAAAACATATCGAGTACTGACTTTTTTTTACTTCGGAAATGTATAACTTTATAGCAAATTTATTCAATTTAAAAACGGTGCAGAATCATTCAGGTAGGCCTACATTTGCTGCAAGCGTCTGCTACAGCCTATATTCGTTGGACAGAATAATTTACAATTTGACACCGTGAATTCGTGTTGAACACATACACACACGTCCTGTGTCAACGGATGTGTGGCTGGTGTGCTGCCTAGCGATGTGTTAAACCTGAGCCATCACTACGCTGTTGTATACATTTTATATGCACTTATTGCATCTACTTATTTTACATTTAGGCCTATACGTACTGCACTGTACGCATATTGTGCATCTGTAATTCACAGACGAAGCATTTATAAGCATACCCGTATAGATGCTGCTTGCAGCCAAGAAATTTTAATGAAAAAGCTCATGGGGCAAGTCTTAAAACTTACTAATTTCGTTACTCACACGGCGTATATAAAACAACGCTCTCTGAAAGCTATACAGTAAAAGCTTTTTGCTGGTGGAAGAGACAAGCTTGGTAAAAAGGTGACTGCATCTACTAGACTGGACGCGCCTGGTCTCTACCCATCAATGGCGGCAATCTGCAGTGCGGAGTGTGAATCGGTGCTCTGCGAATAGCTCGTCGTCATGCTTGCCAGTCGCAGCACCGACGACACAGAGTTGTACGGATGACCGACTGCACCGTACGACAGTCCGCGTCGTACCACGCGGTCGTCCCCTGTACCGTACCAGCGCCACTGCCGGCTGGTGTCGCATTAAAATGTCTCCCCAGAAAAAAAATCCGCCCGGGGAAAAATAATCACAAAATTGATATGTTTCCCCCTTACTAAAATATTGCCGGCCCCATAAAAAGTAGGATTACCCCCCTCCCCCAAACAAGTTACCGGTAGAAATTTGCTCAGCCCGGCCGGGGGAGACTTTTCTGGAAGGCGATTCTATAACGGGGCATCGTCGGTCACTCGGTAAAGTCGTAGCACCTTGCGTGCACACTCGTTCCTCCCTGGCGTTTTCCATCGATCCGTTCAGCTTGCTCAGTCATCGCTTGCCGATCTCGTTGTGGGTCGTTAATGGAACGGCCGTCCGTCCGTCTGTCCGGTAGCACGCGACTAGCTTGATACGCACTGGTGCCGGTACAGAGAACTTTGTGCGTTCAGACCCACTTAACGCCAAGGTGCTTGCAACGCGTTGCTGGCAAAGAGTGACTAGGGACAACTTTTCATCTTCCGCATCATATAATTTGACCTCGTCCCCATCATGTCTTTGGAATCCCGACCCGATTCCACCTTTTGCCATTAGCTTATCTAACAGCAACACAGATCGATGACACATTAAGCCTATCTAACTCCAGTTCATTAATCACTGTGTGTCAGTGGCAGACCTGTATGAAATGATTTCAAACGAGTCTGTTAAGCCACCGTGTGTAGCATTGGTTTGAGGTCTGCAAAATCGTATAACATCAATCATGACTGGAACGAACTAATATGAAAAACTTCGGAACATGACGGCGTCAAAGACAAAACCGAATAACATCGAACATAAAAGAATCGACGTGGTACGGACAGAGTGATATTGTAAATTATCAATAACTTCCTCGGATTAGCCCATTAACTACCTATATTTTACCAGATCTTCTACTTCTATTTCCTGGTCATATTATGACACCCGAAACTCAACTCGTGCCATTAACTGCCGACACCACTGACCAGACATGATTGTGTTTTCGTTCAGAGTTTGTTTGTCAGGTCAAGTTTCGTCCAGTGTAGAGTTTTGTCCTCTCGATATATCTTTGGTAGCTTCCTTTGATGCCATCCTGACGATGATTGTCGTTTCTCTGCTTCCTTAAGTTAATATTTCGAAGGCCAGCAGTAGTGAAAAAAGCAAATTGGAAATCACTGTAAAGATACTTCATGTTTTAATGTATTCAGGTCCAGCCAACCAAATTCTTATAAAAATATGTTTCTTGCCTTACGGCGCCCCATAAAATAAAAATGTTTATAGCTTAGTAATTAGCATATTTGTAGTTAGAACTTGCTACTTTAACCTGCAGATCATTCTTTCTGGTCGCCCGCTATACTTGGCCTACCTCTTAAACCACAACCCACAAAGTCCAAGCCCAAATTCTTCCTCCACTTAGCTATCGTCTGTACCACGACAAACACGATGTCTTTGGCTGTTCACAAACTTTCAGCAGCTTTGCTTACCTTTAAACATCATTATCCACATTTAAAAGCTGACTACGAAGACCCATACTTCCAGCCAACAACTATATACGCTCTATATCGTCCGCTCCCCTAAACGTTTTGATTTTGTCTATTCAGAGTTGCAGACTTTGATGTTTTATAAATCATTTGCTCATTCACTTACTTACTCACTCAAAGAAAGTCTGATATTGAGTAAGGTCATTAATTTCTGTTCACAGTCGTGAACGATCAACGATCTTTATACCTTTCACATCGGAACAGCATGCAGTACAACGCGCGAGTCATAAGGAAGTGCAATTTGGCATTGACTGCAATAGTTTGTCTTTCTCAATTGTCTTTTATGGAGGCTAATACATCGTAGAGAACGTAATAAAATTTAGGGGGTCGTGACTGCACGGCACGGGCTACTGCTGCTCTAGAGCGTTTCCAAGAGATAAGGCATCTAAATTGCCAGCGAGCGGGCAACGCATGTCGTTAGTTCGTAAACCGACCGGCTGGCGGCGGTAGTTGTGCCGTTGACGTGGCACGTAGAAATGAACGTCGCTGAGCGCGGGATGTGACACACTGCTCGCTTGTCGGAGGACATAAAACGCTAAAAGCTGCAGCGAACGATTCGCATGAACTTGCGGCGGCCGGGCGCAGTCACCGCCGATGTCATTGCGACTGACTACGACCAGCCAGCGTAATCGTGCTTTACCGAGTGTTTAACGGCCGCCCAACCGACTGACTGCCCGACAGCAAATGCAAAAATAAACTAACCGCAATAAATACGAACAAAAACTGGCTAGCTACGGTAGTTGGCATATCCCTCATCTCAGCGAGGAGTTTCTGCCGCCAAGCCGCCAATGATCCGTGTTCCCAGCCAAGTTTTTCTGCGACAGAACCGACAGGGCGAGTTAATTGATGAGGAGAGATTGAAGAACGGACGAACGACAGAGACGCTATCAGCGAATGACGAGTTATACAAGAGGCACCAAGGTCGGCAATTCAACGACGGCAAAGATCGGCGGCATCGGAAAGATCATCAGCGTCTGACGGCATTCACTGCCCACACAAGTTGCTGATGCTGCTGGCAGTTACATCATTCAGTGCGCTCGATCTAATCAATGTCCTCGCCGCAGAAACTCAAATGATCGGCAGCTTCACCGTGGCCAACTTAAACAGGAATGCAGGAGACGAACGAAATGCAACTGAATCTATGGGCAGCGTGTGTGTGCCTCGGGAGATATACCTATATCATTTATTGCATCACGTACATCCTGTAGTGACGTCATACGAGAAGGTGTGCATGGCCTACAGTTACGCCTTTTGTGCGACGTCTTTTAATTAGATTGCAGCAATGCAGCATCTTCCAGTCGCTTCTTCCGGTCTGCAGAAAGGTGTTCCGGCACTGGTGCAAGCAACTTAGCGTAGGTAGCCGTGCGTTTGTACATTGTAATTCGGCTGTGACACGTTCTGATTGAACGCTATGCCGCTATAGTGGATTATAATTTGAGATTATTTTCGTGTTGCTATCGATGACGTGAAAACTATGCCTCAGACAAGTAAACTAACGCGACGAACAGCAGGTAAGCAAACGGAGTGCAACGGTACCGTTAATGCGGCAACCAGTACTGTAATATAGGATACGATAAGGATTATACAGACATGTTGTGACAGTGTTGTCGATGACGACGAAGACAACTGCCATTCTATATCGAGTCTCTCATTACGCATTTATTTTAAAGCCTTTAAAGCCGACCGGTTGCACTAAGAATCGGATTGCCATGAAAGGCTATCAGTTGTCGCGATTCCCACCAACTAGGGTTTATTTCGACCACGTCTAGGTTTGCTTTCAAACAATCTTTTATCACTTCTTCGGCTAACTGCGATAAACGCAGCAGAAATCCTCGAAGCATTGCTCTTAAATTATCACGTTGCGTATTTTGCTGGCAATTTTATGGCGCGTGTTGGGCTCATTTCACTGAAAGTAAAGAATTTTTACGGGGTTTATGGTTAGTCTGTATCGAACTAAAACATCGGCACGAAATTGTGAACGTTACAGCTGATACAAGCAAGAATTTGTTCATCGTATAAATACGAGAGACACAACAGATGAGCGGGAGCTGAACCTGCGGCCCGACAGTAACAACTGCTGTGTCCGGTCCGGCTGGTGAACAGCTGAGTCTTAAGTTAGCCTAACTAAATATCCGCCTACGCTTTACTGACAAACTCCTACTAAGCAGCAGTAGCAACAACAACAACAGCAAACAGCGGAGTCGACCTCATCACACTTTACGCAGAAAAAACACCCTTATGTGTCGTTATCACTTCCTCACGTTATACAGTCGCTCTCACCACCTGCTGATGGTCTCTTCAGCCAGTGCTTGTTCTCGTTCTTGTTCTTTCTGCTGCTGCATGTGCCGTTGCTAATGATGAAAAAATCGGACTGCACATTGTCAGATTGCTCATTACAGATACACCACCTGATCATCCCGTGTAAAAGCTATTGAGGTCTTCTCTAATTGGGCGCTATACAAACTGACATTTTCATTTCAAAAGGGAACGAAAAGTGCCGAGGTAGGCTCCAACTAGCAGCCAGTCAATAAGTTATAGCAGTTCGTCAGCTTGCATTTTCACTGCCAACATATTTTTCAGTATAATTATAAAATGCCCGTTATCGCATAATTAGAAGCACTAATAAATGAAAATGCGTAAAAACTACACAATATTTTTTTTAGCAAACTAGAGCATATATGCGGTTTTTCGCACTAAATATTGTTGAAAAATTTGCTATGGTGCATCTCTCAAACCAAACACTGGGGTGTTATAAGTTTGCAACCACACAATTATATCATAATAAAAAACATTTTAAAAATATAAGAAAATTGAGTAGCAAATATAATAGCTTAAAGTCTGAAATATTGCGTATAAATAAGCCGTAGGCTATTAAGTTCGAAATTACGCTGTAATTAGATTGCGAAAAGAGTAAGAAGCACTAATTATTATTTTCATTCAGTTTGCATCTTTGTTTTGTTTATCACTTTATTTTGTTGTCATGCTCTTTTCGTTTCACTATATGGCTCATTTCTTTTACTTATAAGCAGACTTACAGTGTAACGGCGCTGTATCGTTATTAATACATTGTGTCCGGAAAAAAGTAATTCCCTAGACATCGTACAATAAAAATGTCAAATCTAAACAAATTTAAATAAAATTTCGAACGATTAATCCCCAATAAATTACTAAAAAGATCACCAAATTTTGTTTTGAAACGTTATTTTTGAGCTGAGTTACAAATTGTTGAATATCAATAACAAAATATCACCGTTACCAATATGGCGTTACATAAGTAAACTTTGAGGTTAATGTACACCGTGTCTCAAAAAAACTAAGCAGATTTGTTTTTGTCAGAACTGCATCAAATTTCCACCGATTTTGATAATTTTTGGCAGAAAGATGGCAAACGATCCAAATATATGCGAGGTGCACTCATTTTCCACCTCACCTAATTTGCGTCATCACCTTACCGTGTTAAACGCAAATGT
>Ga0209367_1003189_pt1 | contig 22169 bp, 14 predicted proteins | sample WorMetLIZISLAND2_FD_187412 | JGI IMG/M metagenome (GOLD analysis project Ga0209367, IMG submission 187412) | Marine gutless worms symbiont microbial communities from Max Planck institute for Marine Microbiology, Germany - Olavius geniculatus... ... | reverse complement strand
AATGAAAAACATCGATAAATTCCATCTATCTTAATCTGTGAGCTCCAACAGCCGGTCTATTCCAAGGTTTGACTGTCATGCAGCAGTGTGTTTACCAGATGAAGTTTAGGAATGTTTGTGAAATCAAGAAGTGACTGGTACAGCCTGGATTGGTCAGGAACAGAACTTTATCGATACTGCTGTCAATGAATGGAGAAAGCATCTCCTTGCCTGTGTTCGCATAGTGAGCCAACATTGCAAGCAATTTTACTACAGGCAGTTGAAAAATGGACAACTAGATGAAATGTCAGCTATAGTGTCAGAAATGTGAACAAAATGTGTTTTTACGCGTTATGTTAATTGAGCAACCATATCGCACTGGATAAAAAAGTGATATTTCGCTGGTTGTATTTTCCCCAGGTAGTGCAGAAACAAACGTTGGGTGGGTGGGAAACTAAATGGTCGTTTGATGGCAAGTCGTGTCCGAAATTTTTGTGCCAAAAATTATCAAAATCTGATAATTGGTTTTCACGTTACAGTCGAAAATGTCGGGGATGTTTTCTTTGGGACACAGTGTAGTAACCTACGTGCCAGTTTTCCCATACAAATCATTGATTATATATGCCACATATACCCATCTCACGAAGAAGAATGCAGCATCGCGCCGTGTCTTTGCGACCGCAGGGCTTACGTGTAACGTGTAATTTCTTGTTTTACTGCTAACAGTTGACGCTCTATTCTTGACAGTGTGAGTAGGCCTACAGCAGCTGCTTTGGGGACAGCTGCTTGCACTGTAGGCCTACGTCGCTTGCGACTTATTATAAGGTTTCACAATTATAGGCCTATGTAATGCATGCCAATGCAAACGATACAGGATGGAACAGAAAAGTGAGCGACCAATTTTTTGTCACGACGATGTCACGTAGGTCTATTGACGATTTTCATAATGACGATTTTTTAATATAATTTTTGACTGACATGCAACAGTAAATTATCTACAATGTGGTCGTTAAAGATCCCACGACACGTATCAAAGACATGTACAAAGCGACAGAAATGAAATAAAATAAACTGTCGATCAGTTTTTACGGTTTACTAAGTCCGTTCAACGCAACAAAAAATGAACTGAGCCGCAATGACATATTTTAGCGAATATCAGTGAAAGGCATTTGCCTCTCGAACTTTATCTTGTCGGAAAATTTCTTCGTCAATAATTTTTAAAAAAAATAGCAAAATTGAGGCTGAAAATCGTTCATTTAGAGAAACGTTAAGACATTTTTACTGCTACAGTAGGCCTAAGTGACTAAACCACCTAATAAATATATAAATAATTATTCACTAAAATTCCAAGCACTCCAGTGACATTCGTCGAATATTCGGAAATTTGCAGCTGTCTGTTGCAAAAGTGCAATTTAAATTGTGCTTCTTTTACTTTTTACGGGCGACAGCATTTAATGCTTCGCGCGTCTTAGTCATCTCGAGGTGTCTGTCTGTCCGTCTGTCTGTCACACCTTTGAGCCCTATCAAAACGGTGCAAGCTATGATCACGAAATATTTACTGTGTGCTGCCGCAAAAACTCTAGTTTTTCGTGACAAAATTTTGTGCCCATGGGTGAGGGAGTTAGAGAGCATGAAAGAGGGGTACCCCACCCCTTAAAAGACGTTATTTTGCCGCTATTGGCTCGCCTAGTGTGAAAACGGTTGCAGATAGGTATAAACATGCTGCTTATCATAACAAGCACTGGTCACTGGCTGTTTAGTTTTATCAACATCGATGACCTTGAACGATTTTGAATCCCCCCTAAAAAAAGGGTTTTGGCGATTTTTTCGCATTTTGGCTGCAGCGCACAATTTTAGAGTGAATTGCGACGAAATGGCTGTAGGTAGACCAAGACTACCTGCACATGAAATTACCAGATTTAAACAGATTTTAGTAGTCTAAGTGCCGACCGCTAGGTTGAAGGAGGTTTAAGCACGCGAGCGTCAAAGAGGGGTACCCCTCTAAAAAGTAGTCGTTTTGCTGATATTGGCTCGTCTATCGTAAAAACAGTTGCAGATAGGCACAGACATGCTGCTTATCATAACAAGCATGGGTGATAAGCTTTTCGGGGGGGTAACTACCTCGATGACCTTAAACGACATTGAACCTCCAAAATAAAGGGTGTTAGTAAATGTTAGTCATTTTTTCGATTTTCAGCTGCGGTGCACACTTCAAGGGTGAAATGGCTGAAGATAGACCTAGACAATGTGCAAACAAGAACTGCTAAGGTTGTCGCGCGTCTCATGAGCTTTGCTCAAATTACTTGTTTTTAACTCACGACGCCTCTTGTCTTAACAGTTTAAGATAATGAAGCTTTCGCACTGATATTGGTATCTGAGCAGGAATGGGTTCGAGGTCAGCATTTTCAAGCCCAAAGCTGGCATTCGCAATAGTGGTTCAATAGATTCCTTCTGTCGCCAACTCAAAACATTTTTTCAACCTTTGGCCTTGAAAATGCTGCCCTCGAACCCATCCCTGCTCAGATACCGGTGTCACTGTATCAGTGCCAAAGCTTCATCAGCTGGTCCAGCGCCTCGTCTCACCCCCAGTCAAAGCCTATAGAGTAAAACTGCCCCAGCGCTTCAGATTCAGCGAGTTTCTCGCTGATATAGTGCGCTTTATATAGGCTACATCTATTTACTTACTTACTTACTTAAGTAAATTAGCGCCTAAAGCACTTCAAGCAGTAGACCTAATGAAACACAAAAATGCTCAGGCATACATGCTGTAATTTCAATGTTTCAGACTATAGTTACTTCAAAACTAGAAGCCAAGGCATCGATGCCAAAATCAGTTTTTTGAGGCCATGGCCAAAGCCATGACTTTTTGTCCTCGAGGTCGAGAACAGTCTGCGAGAACTCCGTCTTTGTATCTGAGCGTTTCGGAGCCCCCAGCAGATGAGGTGTACTACTGTTGGCACAATTCTAGCGTCTCGAACGTGCTTCGGTCGTATGGCATCGGTATCGTGATTGCGCCGACATCGGCGACCGACGATTGACAGTCGCTGACTGGCAGCCCCGCGACTCACGTAGGCTACATGTACGACACCACACGTGTACCGTATAGGACTATGTAGGACTATATAGGCCTACACGTCAACGACACGAAAAACTTATCTAATAGGCTATTGCAACGCTAGAGTGAACAAACTCTGCGGGGTACAGTCGTTGTTACGATGAGCTACCGTTCGCTCCTGCTACTTTCGCTACTGCTGCTTGGCGCCACAGCAGGTAGGTACGTACCGGTCATGCGTTAACTTCTCGTAATGGCCTAAACACACTTAATGTCGTGGCAAAGCACAGGGGCCTATGCTCCTAGCTTCCCCCATAAACTTTTGTCTGTCGGAAAATTTTGCTTTGGTCGAAAAATTTTCTTTCAAAAAGACAAAATTTGAGCTGGAAATTTCCCATTTTGGCCCTTTTTGTCCTGGAATGTCAGGGGGCACAAATAACATTTTGAGTAAGTCATCCATCATCTCCTCTCTGAGAAATTGGCAGTCGTGTGCCTGAAAATAGAAACTTTCTGCCTTCTCCAACTTTTTAACTCACAAAGCTGCTGAATATAAACTACGTTTTGGCAGAGGCTGCGCCAGAAATTTTACTGATCCGAGGGCTGGTACCGATGGGAGATAAATGGAGATCTGGGAACGTTCCCCGTAGCAAGACGAGTGAAAGCCGTTTAGAGGACAAAGCACCTGAAACTGATAGTTTGAATTATACAATTACTTTTATAGCGATTAATTTTTTATAATGTCAACTGTACAAAAATTGACAATTAATCGATAATTTCGATTAAAAGTTAAAAGTATTACTTGCCAGGAAAAATGCAATATTATTATAACAGATTTGCTGTAAACTGCGAGTAAAAGCAGAAAGCATTAGGCCTACATAGTCTTCAATCCTCATAGGTAATTCGGTGACGGACAAAAGTTTACTATAAGGATATTAATTAATAGTTTAACTTTTTTAAAAATTAGACAATCAGTAGGGTCCTATAAGCAATGGACAAAAGTTTAGATAAAAAGAAAGTTTCTCAAAAATATCAGTCACTAACTATAAAAAATTCACTAAAATTGTCGATTTAAAGGTGAATAGAATGCATCCATCATTGTCAGCGATTGCTGGATTGTAGCACAGCCTTCGACTATGGCATTGGAGTACATTAGGCCTAATTGGGCCCTAATGGAATCTGTGTTTGGTCTAATCTGAAAATAGATTGACATCAATTTCACTTTTGACCCTCGATAATGAAGGACCTAAGCCTACTTGCAAATAGAGATTTTTTTACAAAATTTAGCTTAACTAAGACTTTCTCAAAATAGCTAAAAATAGTTCAGAATGAACCTCAACTGTTTTTTTTCAGTTGGAAAAATATAGTTTACCTTACCTACCTAAAACTAAAGATGTTGTGCCAATCACTGGCAAAAATAGCCAACATCGCACACGACAATATCCCAGACATCCAATGCTGCGTCGATAATCAGACTCTTTCAGGGCTTCCAATAAAACGTCGTGAAATATTGAACAGAGCAGGTGATAAAGTGCCACCTTGTTTAGTTATTGCCATTTTGATAACAGAACTATGGACATGGATTTACAATTTTACACATATATAGAAACCAATACCAGTCCACCAGACTACACGATGTAGCATAATTACCGGTTTGCGTTTGAACAAATCGACAGAAATTGATAAAAAGAATTAGCAGAAAATGTCTGGTAAGCTCAGTTTCAGTTCCGAGTCCACGAAGACGCGTGCGTCACCGCCTGACTGCCGAATCCAGAACGCGCTGATCCAGTTCGTCTATGCCCTATCATTCATACATCTCGCAGTTTATGCTGCTTTTTATAGTAGGCCCACATACGTGAATTTCAGACTGAAGCTTACAAAGAGCGGCTATAATATTAGGCTAGGCCTACGGTTTCACGCAGAGTCGCGCTGCTTGCATACAGATTAAGTTGCACGTAGCGCACGTGAATAAACGTCAATATTAATTCTGAGCAAATATGAAATTACGCAGCCGCTACGCACTTGTCAATGTCTGCTGAAGTATGCACGAGAACCAACAGATCGTGAGGCTTCGTAGAGTAGCGTAGTGCGCGCGACTGAAGAACGACCGTTTAAACTGCTCGACGTTCACGTAGGTCAAGTTGAGAAGCGATACTAACCCGCAAGTAAGAGGCGACCATGGAATTGTTCGCTGACGCGGGGCAATAGATGCGCTATCATTAGCTCATGGCGATCAGCTGCTACTTCCGAGATTGTAAAGCGCTTCTGATCACCACTGATGCAAGAAACTCTGTAGCAAGTTAACTTCCCGGACCTCTTACGCTTTCCCTTTTTTAGCTTTTTACCCACGTGTGTGTGCGTTCTTGTGCGCGCAGAGAACACGGGCATCCAAGACAAAGCGTCGTGAGTCCGCGTGGTTAGTCAAGTGGTCACTATGACAGGACAAAACCTTATTACTAAGTGGTCAGTCTGAAAAGACACAGCGTCGTGGGTCCGAGTGAGTGCAGCAATGGTGGCGGCGGCGTACCACGCAGTGGTCGTGATGATCGTCTGATCCAGGGACAACATGATAAACCACCAACACCACTACCACTACTACCACCGTGCGTGGTCAACCCGTTTCAGATCACTGACGCGTGTGCGGGGTGTAAGCGCGTCAGTGATGTGAAACTCTGTCAACTACGACGACGACGACGACGACAATGGCAAGGACAACAACAACAACAACGACAACGACGACAAAGCAGATAACAACGCCCACGACAAGGATTACGACAACAACAACCAGAACGATGTCAACAACGAAGACGAGGACGACGACGACAGACCTCACTCGGCACCGCCATGGTATCAACTAGACGCATGTCCTCAATCAGCAGCAAGCGTATACCACGCATAAAGCTGTTCCACTGAAAACTACTGTAGCGACAACCCCAAATACACTCACGAACTCGCACTGGCAGTGGACGTAGAAGGTAGTAGTGGCAAGAGAAAAGAACAGCAGCGGTAGTAGGAGAAGGAGGAGAGAAGGAAGTGGTAGCAATAATGGTCATATTAGAAGGTAGTAGTAATAAAACGCATAGTAGTTCAAAGTAGCAGCGTCCTCAACCGGCAGCAAACGTCGTATCAATGACGTCATGTCTCAATGACGTCATGTCGCAGTGTATCCAGGCGTACTGCACCGACGTGATGCATCACGTGCGCATTGCGTGCATCTTACAGCACTGCAATCGCGCTAAACGACGTAGACCTACCAGCGGTCATATCACCAACTTACTCTTCTGAACGCTGACTCGCCGTGAGGCCTACACAAAGTGACAGAACTGAACTGAACGGTAATCTCGTTTCAATTACGTCGACTAGAGTGTAGCCATAAGCCAATAAGCAAACTAACTGAACTGAATTGAATCAAAGTGTCAGTTCCGTTTCGTTCATTTCTGTCGCTTCGGACGCGCCCTTAACAAAGGCTACTGACAGATATAGGATAATATCGTCTACAAATCCGTGCGCGTTCTAACTATCATTCGTGGCTTTAACAGCGTTCGAGTAACTTTTTGCAAGTTGCACCATCTTTTTTAAAGTTTTGTATAAGCACCGGTGTTGCGTAATCGATTAATCAGGTCTATCTTCATTCTAGCAGTTGCGTCAGCCTTGGTCTAGTCTTGTTCACAAGTTCATCTAGCATAAACATTCCTGCGCTTCTAGTTTCCATCTAGTTTAACATGTTAGCTGGACGAGCCAGCTCGTGTAAACGGGGTATAAAAAAACTTCCATTCTCGAAATTCTTATTGGATCCCTCAAAAATATTGTTGCAGTTTTTTGCCTGCTTTGAAAGTTTCACTGAAAACAAACTGTTTGCACCTAGTATTTTATTTACTACAGTTCTCATGGGTATTACTGAAAAACAAATAAAATACACTTCCCATGCAGTGCCGGATTAACATTACGAAGGCCTTGACACACCAAGAAAAATGAGGCCCTCTCTAAATTTTGTCATTCAAAAAATGATTCTCATCTTAATATTTCAAAGGAGATTATTACAAAGACAATTACAGATATTGTCAAAAAGTACAATATTTATAGTAACAAAAAAACTCAATGTGCGTGAACTGTCTATATTTTTTAGTTTGTTTCAGATGAATATACATTATTACTGTGAAATTGAAACGAGCAGACCGAACCTGCGCCTCTACTTATTCGCCACGCTGCAACTAAAAGCACAAGAATTACCTAGGCAGACAGTAAGTGTTATCAAATACGTTAGCAGGCGGTTTATCATAGATGGTCAACGCGTTAGTCAGCCTTGATCAGCAAAGTTTCTTCACGCTGGAACCGATGACTGTCTGGAGGATAACAGGGAAGATTATTAGAACTGCCATTGTCGATATATATGCATTATTATAATCGGTAGGTCTTACAAGTTTAGATTTAGGTTGTTCTTTATGTTTTGCGTTTCATAAAGGTTAAACTTTCTGTAAAGGTTAAACTTTTTGTTCTGCTATTATGTGCATGTGCAATTTTGCCTGTAAAGGCCGTCCCCGAAATGACCTATACTGTGTCGGTGGGACGTTAAACCCTACTCACTCACTCAACCTGGTTACTACTCCGAGTACAACTGTCGCAGTATTAACCAATCACCAAGTATAAGACCAAAGATATGGTCATCAGAAAGTAAAGCACTGACATTATACAGGGTTCATAGCAAACTGAAAGGACAAAATTCAAGGACTTTCAAGGACCTAAAATTGCAGTTTCAAGTACCAAAAGTATCGATAAAAAGACATAATATTCACACTACATCAAAACTTAGAGTGAAATATACACAGTGGAAAGTTTTGTTAAGTAAGCAAGCGAACTATAACCAAGTAGTGGTAAAATGCCAAATTTTACAAGAATGCTTTCTTCAAAATTTTAACATGCAAAAATTTCAAAATATGGAACATTCAAATTCAAGGACTTTGAGAACTTCAAGGACCTACTCTGTTTTCATAGATTTTCAAGGGCCTGAATTTTTTTTTCAAAATTCAAGGACTTCTCAAGGACCCTATGAACCCTGATTACATGTAGGCTTAGGCTTATATTGAATACCAAGACAACATGGTTAATATTAGCGTTTCAGTACTGTTTAAAATACAGTGTCTTTATTTCATTCCGAGTTCATTCGACTCTGACGAAATCGTGAATATCTAGTTAACGTTACAGGCCAAAACGTAAGCCTATCGAAATAGTTATTGTTACAATTTGTAATCTGTAGATGACGACAAAGTGGACATTTTTGTCTGGATAAAATTGTAGTTCTTGAGATTATTCTAATCAGTATTGTTTAATTTCACCAGAAAACCATGGAATCACTAGTCATATAGCCCACTGGCGATCACTAATCGGTAGGTAAAAAGGCAATATATTAAAATCAACAAATGAACAAATGATAGAATGTTCCATGCATGAATACTATACAGCACATCAGTACTAAATCTACACTGCTTCTAACCATATCTTCGCCAAATAGTCATCAATGCTCACAGTTATTCGGCAGAAAAATCTGCAATTAATTCAACAAAGATCAACCACTCCTTATTAGGAATTGAACATCCTGGGATCTCAAGTTACAGGATCCTAACTGTTTCCTTGAATCCGGAGACTGGCAGCATCCTAATCCCAATCAGGATTATAAAAATCTGTTACTTCTTTGACTGTTAAATGATACAAATAACAATTCTAGTCCTCTAATTAATGAAATATTTCGTCACTTCTTACTGCTCGGATATACCTTCCACAGAGACCTACTATATCCTACAGATGAAATGAGTCCATTGGGGATACCAAAATAATGACCAAGCTGCAAGCCTAATCTTGAAAATGGCATCCCAGAATCCTGGGATTAGAAATTTCTTAATCCCAGATCCTGAAAATGAGAACTCAACCATGGGACTGCAATCTTAACTATGATGACAAGCTGTCGATGCAAAGCTCTTCACACTTGCTACACGGAAAAATGTACACATCCGCTGTTCATGAAAAGCACAGTGCTGGCTAAGGATGATAATGCCAGCTATACTGGTCACATGATTACTGTGTACAAGTGTGCACTGCAGCAGTGGCGTCATGCATGTGGTAAAAAAGGTTGGTGTGACCAGAAAACTGCAATTTTCCAACAAGCAGCAGCAAATTCCAACCAAGGAGATCATGAGTGCTCAAAATTTGAAAAAAACCTCCTCTAAACTGCCCCAAAGTGGGTCATTTCCAGCCCCAAATATTGTAGTTTCTGGAAGGAAAATTTTCAACAACCAAAAATTTTCTGACAGGCTAATATATAGTGGGAAAAGGGAACTATTACAACTCCTCAGCTTTTGCCACCCCACCCCCACCACAATGCCCCTGATTGTACAGTAAACATGTACAGGGCAGTAACAAATAGACATCAGACAGCAAAGCTGATGGGCACATTAACCGTGGAGTGGAAGGCCGAAAGCTTGGACAGACCCACCAGGATAAGAAAAACTAATTTTTGACTGAAAATTTTTCATTTACTGTATGTGCATCCAAAAATTCAACTTTCTTTTGCTAAACAGAACAGTTAACATTATTAAGTTACGTTTCAACCTATGAGTCTATTTAGAAACATTGGAGAAACTTTTTGCAGCTTTTTGCCGCAAGTAAGATGTTGAATTTAATGCTGCAGAATATGCCAAAAAACGCTATTTCAACATTGAAAAATTCCAAATTTTTTAAAAAGCTGGCAACGAACTGGGACAGCAGGGAGGGACGGGGACGTGCCCTCCCTGCACCCAATTTGTTAGATGCCACAAATTGCCAGCCCCATGCCCAAGCAAGTCTTGATACACCTGTGGACGAACTGTCAGCAGCCAGCCAACTGTGTCGAGTGACAATAAACGCTGAGTTGACACCAGATCAAGCCCACATCTCAGGCAATCCCGCGGTCTGTCGACACTTGCGTATCAGCATGCGACACATAAACTGCTTGCGTGACAACTCACGAACTTGCTGAAACGCACAAATGTACACATCGATCGTGGCAACAGACCCAGCGAGTTTGGAGATTGAAAAAAGTTGCGATTTTCCAAGAGACAGCTGAAAATTTCTGACAGAAGAGATTCATCATCATCATCATCACTACGAACTGATTAGCGTGGTATAAGTGCAAACTGCACTTCAAGAACACGTTACAACACGATAAAAACACGTATAAACACTAAAAAATAAAAACCAAAAAATAAAACGCTAAGACAAAAACACAGACAAATCAAAACAGTCACTCGCCATAAGATCGATAAAACAAAAATGTTTTCAGTTTATGTCGAAAAGTTAAAAGTGATGTAGCAGATGTGATGTCGCCCGGCAGTGCGTTCCACAGCTTAGCAGCAATAACAGGAAAAGCCCGATCGCAGATTACGAGTGCTCAAGATTTCAATTCTGCTGCTAAATTTCCACAAATGATGGATTCCCAGTTCCCAGCCCCAATTTTTGTATTTTTGGAAAAAAACTTTTTAGACAGGCTAAAATTCAGTCCAGAAGATTATCCTCTGGCTTCTTGCCATGACAGAACACAGAATATTTCTTTCAGCAGGCTTGAAAGATGCACTAAGAAGACAAAAAGGATCTATAGTGTGAATGCACAGCGAATAACTGAAAGAATACGGAGTTACCACACTTCAATACTCTCGTTCCGAAGTTGATTTCAAGAACCGATACATTCATTTTACTTCACAATCATTCTGAGAAATTTTAATAACATAAAATATATGCTATTCCCATTCCTACTGCTTTATTCCTGTTCCAATCCTGTTCCCATTATAAGCCATACCGCCATCCTATTCACATAGAAGTCCCATTCCAACGGGATTTCCTACTCCCATGTGCACTTCCAGTACAGAATTAAAAACCGACACAGTAGGGGGGGAGCTCGATAATCTGAAGGTTCGATGGTGTCAGAGTTTTAGGGCTCTTTTCTATACACGTCTACAGACGTTGACTCAATCTCCACATTTCCTCTCAACTAAGAGTAGGGTTAGAGTTAGTGACAAAGCATGTTGCAGTATACACCTTCAGACTACCAAAGCTTCGAATTATAGACACACAACCAACACAGTGCAGAATATCAATGCAATTTAATCTATGGAGAGTCTGTTACCTTGAGAAAAACATCGAGTTCGACGACACCTTTACGCAGTGCTTCACCCATGTAATAGACTGCATCTTCAGTAGCTTGTTCCTCAGCAAACGCATTCAACAGTCTGTAATGACACACACACATATATACTGACAGTACATTATCATCATCATCATCATCATAATAATAAAGCAAGATTAAAGTACATACTGTATATGGGCGGGCCAAATGAAAGTAGGTAAGAGAGTGCTGGCTACAGCCTTACCAGGCAAAGCACACATAAACACATAATAATGAAATACAAAATTTAATCTTTACAGAAAAAAACAATACAGAACACATAAAACACAAAATATTGATCCTAAGCCTAAAACTGTTAGAACTACCCATTATGAACGTGCAAATGTAACACCTAATGACAGTAAACCTCACAACATTGTCCATATATTAGCCAAATACTGACCAAATCTATACACTTTCACTTTCTAGATCTTTCACTGGCACATTCTGCGGAAAATCCAGCAATGATTCTGATCTATCTAAATTGTAATCAGAGCTTTCAGTCTCCTAAAATTATGATTGAAAAAAAACAGCTGTCACACTACATGCTTGCTTATGTTATGCAATACAGTACTGTCGGTGCCGCCATCACTAAAACTACTACTACACTGTGTCTCAAAAAAACATCCCTGACATTTTTCAACTGTAACTTGAACACCAATTATCAGACTTTGATAATTTTTAGTAGGAACATTCTTGACACAACTTGCCCATCAAATGACCATTCAGTTTCCCACCTCAACCAACGTTTGGTTCTGCACTACCTGGGGAAAACAAAACCAGCGAAATATCACTTTTTTATCAAATGTGACGTGATTGCTTAATTAACATAATGCGTAAAAACATATTTTGTTCACATTTTTGACACTTTGGCTGACATTTTATCCAGTTGTCCATTTTTCAACTGCCTGTAGTAAAATTGCTTGAAGTGTTGGTTCACTATGCGAACACAGTCAAGGAGACACTTTCTCCATTCATTGACAGCAGTATCGATAAAGTTCTGCTCCAGACCAGTCCAGGCTGTACCAATCGCTTCTTGACTTCACAAACATTTCTAAACTTCATCTGGTAGATACACTGTTGCATGACAGTCAAACCTTGTAACAGACCGGCCCACAGATCAGGATAGATGGAATTTATCAACGTTTTTTCATTCATTTTAACACACATTAAGCTCGGTCTGCTTTCTCCAGGTAGTGCAAAAGCAGACATTGGGTGAGGTGGAAACTAAAGCACTTATTTAATAGCCAGTTGTGTCAAAAATATTTCTGCCAAAAATTATTAAAATCTGCTAATCATTCTTCAAGTTATGATCGATAATGTCTTGGATGTTTTTTTCAGGTTTTCTGTTTATTTCAACACATATTTCGCTTGATCTTCTTTCCCCAGGTAGTGCAGAAACATACATTGAGTGAGGTGGGAAACTGAATGGTCATTTGATGGCAAGTTGTGTCAGCAATATTCGTTTTAAAAATGATTAAAATCTGATAATTCGTTTTCAAGTTACAGTCAAAAATGTCGGAGATGTTTTTTTGAGACACAGTGTAGTTTACCAGACTATCAGAAGTCACTGGACCTTTCAGTTGCTTGTTAATTGTTTCAGACAACAGCTAAAACATTTTTATTTTACAAATACTGATAAAATATTAGCAATACTCAGCATAGACATAGACACTGTACCACAGATGCGCTGTACAAGTTCATTTTGATTCTGATTCTAATTACTGCTGCTAAGTGCACAAACAATGACAATGACAATGTCGACATCGATACTAATGTCGTCACTGCTGTCAAACTACTACTACTGCTACTGCAACCATTACTACTACTACCACCATTACTACTGACTGTTTGTAGAGCGGTGCTGAGGGCTGAATGACGTCATCAATGCTAACATCCTCACTGCTGTCCATCTTTGTCAGAGCATCACGTATCTCGTCATCCTTCTGACGAACCTGACGAATGTTCTCCTCAACTATGTTCTACAACAATCAGTCTAGTAGTAGTGCTAGCAGCAGCAGCAACTTTTTTAGTTCAATACACGAGGGCATATTAAGTTGCAAAATTTTTCTTAAATTCCCTCGTATGTATAGTTTTTTTCATGGCTGGCACAGATTTTACTTATTGAATATTTGTAATAGCAAACAAAAAAATTCATGGATGTATTTGTCAGGGCTCTCATAAAATTACATGCCCCAATAGTCCAGGAGTATTATGTCATATTGGGGTCAACTGAGGAAAAAATTAGTATTAAGCTGATGAGCACTAGGAATAACATATCAAAACTCCCCAAGAATCCCAGCTGTGCTATCTTCAAAATTTGTATTAGAAATTTGGAACAAAATTGAAAAATAGGTCAATTTTTAAACACGTCAAAACATAGGCATATTGCATATCAAATCAAAGGTAATAAAGAGTAGAATGAGAATATAATATTGATGTGTTAATACAATGACTCTACTGCCAGTACCTCCTTTTAATTCTGAAACACCCACAGTGCTTAAAATTTCAATCAGTTCACGAGATGCATGCTTTTGATAAATGCAAACTGCAATGGCCAGCAGAATAGGAGAAATAAAAGATCGAAATTATGGCATGTGTAACTGATGTGCATCTTCGTTGATTGGTCTGTGTTGCTTTAGATTTCAAAACTTCATTCATTAACAGGGAGAGACTGTCTGGAATCATAGATAATCCACTGTTGTTACTTTCCATGGCACGATATTTGAAGCAGTTATATATATGCATTTTAATATCATCTGAATAAATAAAGCAGCCATACTAATTATACTATCCTTATCATTTTGTAGATCAAATTTCTTTTCTAATTTTCACAAGCTTTGTAGAACTTCATGTCTCTTTTCCCTGAAGGTGACATCATTGGACTAAGAAGGAATGGTTGTAATTATCACTTGATCACCATATTTCTTTGCCAGTTTCTTTTCCAACGTTTTTTCTGAATATCCTTCTTCACATTATTCAAGAAAGACTTGTAAACATCTGACAGTTCGGACAACGAATACTGGCATTCGTCATTTTCTTCAAAATGCAATTTTTTACTTCTACTGGCAGTAGAGTCATTGTATTAACACATCAATATTATATTCACATTCTACTCTTTATTACCTTTGATTTGATATGGAATACGCCTATGTTTTTACGTACTTAAAAATTGACCTATTTTTCAATTTTGTTCCAAATTTCAAATTTAAATTTTGAAGAGAGCACAGCTGGGATTCTTGAGGAGTTTTGATATGTTATTCCTAGTGCTCCAGGCTAACTATTCTGAAAAAAACCAGCTTGATACTAATGTTTTCCTTAGTAAACCCTAATGCTCCTGGACTACAAGGCCTCATATTAGAAAATCTGGCTGTAAAACTGTAATTCAACAGCAAGCGCAATTTTACGCTATTTGTGCTAGCACTCCAAATCATTCCTGTTTAAAGCTTTATGACATCATAAATTACAATGATGTCACACTTGCTTTAAGCTCATACGAGTTCGGGAAAATATGCCTTTTATTAGTGTATAGATTTGGAAAAGCATTTTAGTCTAACGTGTCGGCTTGAAAAAAAACTCTGTGAACACCCCTCGTATAAATCACCACAACAACACTCTCAAGTACACCGATGAGCTATGTACACATATGAGTCTCTCACAATGGTTTTTTCTGGTAAGGGAAGTGTCCTAGCCCCAGAGTGAGACAGGAACTACCCCTCCACATGCTTTTGACACCTGTGGCACCTCAGCGTCCGAGGATTAAGCGTTTGTCCTATTCAACACATATGAGTCTGACAATGTCAAGACTCCTCGACAGAGTCAACATAAATAAACTACTGGCTAAACAAAACTGCAAAACTGAGAACAGTATATAACACTAAAGAAATTGCTGCACAGAATACAACGTGAGAGCTGTGGAAATTGACCTGTTCTCTCTCAAGGCGCTGTAACATATCGTCCAGTTTCTGCCGACCTTTCTGAAGATCCTCTTGAGTCTTCTTCAATGCATTCATCTCAGCCTAATGCACGCATGATGATAATTTTACACAACAGTTTAAATTGCCACAGCCAAAGGATAGTAGTGCAAAATGATATTATATGAACAAATGATGACTGTTAGTTATAAATTCTTTGCTAGTTGTGATGTAACTGTGACATCATAAAATGTGTTGTGACAACAAGTTATCTCATCACAACCGGTGCCATCAGTTGCTGCGATGCTACCCTGTTTCGACATTGAACTTTATCTGGTATCTTGTTCACTGATATAAGAATGTTCACTGTATCAGGACAAAGTAACTTTGAAGGTATGTGTCAGGTGTCTGACAAGCCAGAAAAAAGCCAGAAACTCAACCATCTCACGATCTATGTGTGTCAGTGCGCTGTCTTTCTCAAAGACATAAAAGTCAAAACATCCCTGTAGGTGTGTAAACAAGATCATTTCTGGGGTTTGCTTGGGGCTGCAACAGTAAAAAACTTCAACAGTCTGCGATCAGCAAACAGCCACCTACCCACATCCATCTCACAGAAAGACTCCATTCTTGCACCTTCGGAGTTTGACCTCTGGCCCCAAATACAAATCCCGTATTTGCCGCTGAGCACAGCATGTTTAGAGTAATGACAAATGCTGTGCTTGATGTAAAAACGTGAGCCATTAATGCATTACATTAAGCCAGTCACCTGAGCCTGGTCAAAAACCTCGCGCAGTCGTCGGCGGATTTTGTCCTCTACGGCAGACTGCAGTGAAGCACGATACATTTCCTCAGTGATGGTGGCATTACTGCCTGCCCCCATCTGACCTATGAGACACGTACATACAGACAGACAGACAGACGTCACACCCAGATGAATGGATGAACGTACAGACATACCAGAGACAGACGGAGAAACAGAGAGACAGACAAACAGATGGCTGCAAATCATGACACTGTGCATCTCCCTTGCAGCATGACACAGCTGCTATTCATGTCTGTCCTGCAGATACACAGCAGTCAGATGCAGCAGACAGCCAGACATGCTACCTGAAAATAAGGGTCACTTATAGTCACTTTTGCAGTGTCGTAAGTCAACAGACATACACACAATTTCACTGACGTACACTCCAAATACACGAGGTGGCATAAAAAAGTGAAACATACACGTAGTTGTGTAGTGCTCTTACCAGTCTGCTGCTGTGGACAGGTCTGTGGTGTAGGCTGTGGATATGGCGCAAAGCCTTGTGGGTACGCCGCTGCCGGTGGGTAGGGCATCTGACCTGTCACACCTGGTCCTGGTTGAGATGGTTGGCCAGCAGTGGATCCGGCATAGGCCGGCGGATACGGAGGTTGATAGCCAGCAGCTTGGTTTGAGCCCGGAGATCTATAGGCTCCTGCTGTGCCAGCTACTGGAGACGGATAATTTGGCATCGGCATACCAGTGCCTGCAATTATGAAGGTTAAAGGCTGGGTATAGAGTACTTTATGGAAAACCCACGACAGAGCTACAAACCATCCCCAGGAGGTGACACAATCACACAGTGTCTGCCTGCCACCCAACACATGTAAACATGCCCTACCTTAACCCCAGCCAAGCAGTGCTCAATTTACTTATAACCCCAAAGGGATGGAAGGCTAAGTTGACCTTGGTGTTGGTTATACTGAGATAGTTTACCTGTCTGCAGAGAGTCATCCATCCCAGTACTAACTACTTGATAGCTAGTGCATAGCATGGTGTGCTATTTTATATCCCAGCTTTTTCTGGTACACATTGTGGGTACCCGCAGAAGAATGGCCAGAATGAGCTGACCTGGGTGCCTAAGGCCAAATTTTCGAACCTTCTTAGGAAGATCTAGTTACAATCCAGGACAAAATGGTTTATCCATCCACTGATGGTCATCTGTCCAATTACTCACCCAGTCTAGCAACCGGCATGGATTAACTTCACTGATGCGACAAATGATGTTACCAACAAAGACAAAGTGCCATTTTTAAGCATAAGTTAGTAATCACAAACTAAAACACATCTAACACTCGGCTTGATCAGAGTCGAAAAGGAGTGCCAACCTTGAAAAATTTGGGTGCAGAATGTTCAGATGCCCCAAAATTTTTCGGGGTAGGCATCACAACTCACAGACTAAACTCCAAGCATCACATTCACTAAGCTGTGCTTAATCCCCACGTTAGCGTCGCAATTACATTAATGGCCTTTGCTGAGTGGCGGCTTATCAAAGCACCCATTTAACACTGGCATGCAGCCATCGTACGAGCGAGCATGTGGCCCGGCCGTGTTTTTTTGTGCATCGCCGCGCCAAGCCAACTACACCGTGGCCGATAAAAATACCTAGCACTATTTCTTTGTCAAACTGTAACTGATTTTTTACGCACAACAGCACATAGTGTTAAGCACGTCTTAGCTATCGTAGAAGCACGTGTGTGTCTGTGCATGTCTGTCTGTCAGACACACTTTGCAGCGTATCAAAGCAATGCAAGCCGCACTGGCTTCAATTGGTTCACATTGCGCCTATGTACATGCACCGGTGTCACGCTTTTCCTTTGCATTAGCTGGGCTTTCTTGTTGCGGCAGCCACGAAGAAGAATTTGCCATCTAGCTTGCACCGCTTTGATATGCTCGCAAACTGTGTCTGACAGACGGACATACACAGACAGAGTAAATTTTGCCATGTGGTCACTTTATTTTATACACCCGTTCATTATTATAATGCGGCAGGTATACTTTGTGGCCGCTCAAATTGTTTGTTACAGTTCCAGTGTAACTAGGCCTTATTGTGTGTATTATCTGTTGTCACACGTTACGTGTGCCGTGTGACCACATCACCTGAACGATGCAGGTGCGCCAAATTAGCTGTGAGCTGAGGCCCTGCTACTGCCTGTGTTTGAGTTTGGGTGGCATTGTGAGTTATTCTGTCGATGAGACAGGTTCGCTGTGTGGTGAAAGCAAGTTTTGACGGGCCAGAGTAGAGTTCCTGCGGGAAGGGTGATAGAAGGCCTCTCTGTGCCGATCGTTTGACACCAGCTTGAGCGATTACGTGTTACTCTTCATCAATTCATGTCTTTACAGCCAATTGCAAGTGGTAAGATTATTTATCGTGTTATTGTATTTTTTGTGAGTCATTGTGTATTTCGAGTATGGTGTAATATTGTTATAACCTGCCCGACAGATCTGCTGATGATGGGCATGGGTAGGGACCAACCGAATTCACGGGAAAAAATGCATGATTTCATGGCAGAATTTTTAAAATGTGTCAAATTTCACGGAAAATTCACGGAAAGAGTGTCGCAAATTCACGGGCCCCACAGACATTATTTCGAGGTGCTGCGCTATTGCAAACAAAGAAATTTCAGAACAACGAATATTTACTACACTAAGTCAAGACTCAAGACAGTCAATGTCAACTACTTAGTGCTGAAGTGCGACACGTAACAAACAGCAACATCCATATAAAAGCTGCTGATAAAACTCTGGAATTGTCATAAATTAAACTAAAAGCGCTAAAATTCACGAAAAATCACGGATTTCACGGAAATCGGCATTTTTCACGGAAGAAGGCCAATTTCACGGAAAATGTCACGGCCGTGAAATCATGAATTAAGTTGGTCCCTAGGCATGGGGTTATATCCCTTGATTTAGTATATGTTGGTAATTTTGGTTATTACTGTGTTATTTTGCACTTTTCAGCAAACCCGTTGATCCTGTATGTCTGCTTTGCTCTGTCTAATGTGACAGCACTATGAGTGTCCATTGTCTAGACTGCAAGCTTGGAGCTTGGAGCTGACGACGCACCGAGGCAAGGAAGATTCACTTGAGTGTGACGACCATGATCGAGCCGCCGACTACGTGCTCGAGCCGCCAGTGACGTTCTGACATTTGATTATTCTAATTGAATCGCTGTATTGCCAGATTTAACTGTGTTTTCTTTGCTGAGTTAGTGCAAACTGACATTTCGCTGAATTTACACTTAATTGATACTTCAACAGTGTTAGACTGTGTTCTTTTGAGCACTGTAGATAGGCTGAGAGAACTGTTCATATTGCATGTTTATATTTTTGGTAATTTAGACCCCTGTATTATATTCTGTAAATATTTTAATCCTTTTTCTTATTATTATAAAAAATAGTCAACTCAATACTTGTTTTTTTTCAATTTTGCCTACTTATTATTTTCTGCTTGTTTTCCTAATTTAGTATCGTATTGTATTTGTGTTGTGAGTTTTTATGAATATAAAAATTTGCAGTTTATTGCATCGTCAGACTTCCGAGTTTATTGATACATTACGATCACATCTAGTGTTATTAAGTTTATATAGAACACCACCGTCAAGGTTGTGACAGTACCAGAAATTTATAACTCAACTGTGTGTGTCACTTTCATAACTTAAACCAAGTCACCCTGTGCTAAAAAAGCAACCTTCAAGTCTTTAATTTTAGTGTCAGTATACTTTTTGACATAGCTAGAGAGGTCTAACGACTCTGACTGACCTGCAGTGGGATAGGGCGTGTAGCCAGTGGAGGCTGCAGTGGCTGGAGGTGGGTACGGAGGTTGAGATACAGAGGAAGCTGCAGGCTGATTCTGAGGTCTGGCAAACACTGGAGGCTCTTCACCGAATATACAGACAAGCACCTGGATCACTCCGGACAGATCCGACTGAGGCTACAATATCATCAGCGTGAAAGATGCAGGCAGACAGACAGGCATACAGAAGTTTGACAAACACTGGAGGCTCTTCACCGAACACACAGACTAATAGTGATGACATACCGGCCAGTTTCAGGCGCCTGTTTCTGGTACCAGTCGACTGATACCAGAAACTGGTCAGTCTGCCATACCGGCACTTTTCTGGCCACAATATCACCAGATGAACATATCAATAAATGTAATAATAGACACATGCCCGGTTTTTGAAATGAGGGGTAAACCATGGGTAACTCTCGATCGATAGTTACCCCTGGGTTAAGCAAAAATTGTATTTTTGCAACCGCTAACTCTGATTTAAACCAGGGGTAACTTGCCAAAAGTTAACCCCACATCATCGAAAGCTTACTCCAAGGGTAAACAAGGGGGCAAAACTCGAGACAAGCAAAATGGCTCACTTTGACTACTTCAATGATGATTCCTTAATCTATTTGGCTGTCTAGTAATATTAATAGCAAATTTCAAGTTGCAACAGGTGTTCTGATTATGTTGATAATGAAAAATAAATATGTTTGTGCAACATCATTACTGTAAAACGATGTTAACAATATGTTTTTATGCTTATTTCGTTTGACATTGTTTTTGTTCAACATCATAATTGAGATTGCTATAATGTCTGCAAAAACATGGTGAGCGATGTGTTGCTTGCAATATTTAAAATAACATTTTGTATTGTAGCCATTCACTAGGTGGCAGTGCTAGAAACGACCACGATGAAAGAACCAAATGATAAATCTGCGATAAATCAACTCTTCGTTTCAACAAGTCACGTGGTCATTATCGACCAATCAGATGCCGGTTTACAAAGACTGCCGAGTTACCCTGGGTTTAAACCTGGAGTTACTAACCCCAGTTTACCCGTCGATGCAGAAACGTAAAAAGTTACACAGAGATTTAACCCCGAGGTAACCCTTCAATCTCAGGTTAGATAATCTGAGGTTTACCCCTGGTGGCAACAGAGAAACAAATGGACAGACACACAGACAGACAAACTGCAACCTAGCAAACATATCAAACACACAAACCAAAACCCGAATCATTCCAGACAGGTGGAACCAAGGCTTCAATAGCACTGGCATAATCAATAACCAAATAAGCCAACAAAAGTAAGGCCATTGTTTTATGGCTTGTAGCCTTGAAAATATAGATCAGACTGGCAACACATTTGACACAAGTCAAAGTGATTTCATTGTTAACACTAAATTGTACAGTAATTATTTTTGTTCAAATCAACGTCGAAAATATGGCGCACATAAAGCTGCAGTACATGAAGCCAACACTCAGTGCAAACTACACACTGCGATTATTAGACCAGTTGTACACACTGCGATAAGACTAGTTGTTGGCACTGCAATAACGAGATGATGAGAATAGTTGTACACGGCCCAATGACGAGATTAGCTGTACACAGAACTGCAAGTGTCACACTATCACTATCAGAACGTACTTACGTGTTTCCACTCATGGAGATATGGCAGGTAGATGCGTCCACTCATGTCTACATGTCGACTAGGTTTGATCTGCATGTTGGCTGTAGGCTTGACGTAGATCATTGGTGGGTTATAGGGGTGAGTGTCCAGCAACCACAGACACACGGGAATGTTGTATGTACGACCTAGAAGCAACCACAGCACAGTCAGTGTACATTCTAAAGAGCACCATCTGCCATATAGGATCACACAGTCTCACCTCCCACCCAACAGGGGTGAACACACCCGCTTTAACAACAGCCAGACAGACCAGTACTTGATTTACCTACCCCATAAGGATGAAAGGTTGAGTTGACCTTGGTGTGGGTTATATACCTAGATAGTTTACCTGTCCGCAGATGCAGACAGTCGCCCAACAGAGCAGTAACGACTTGATAGTGACCCAACCGAGAGTTAAACCAATGACATCTCAATCACACGTCCAGCACACAAGCCATCAATAATCATTTATGGCATTACCATCTAATCCACTGAACTACTGCTTGACATGGATCACTGGAGGGTCGCATGGATGACTGTCCAGCAGACATAGGCAGATGGAAACGTTATGTATGTATATGCCTGAGCAGTAAACACACCATAGTTGAGAAACTAGTAATAGGTACATAACTGCACTGTGTTTCAAAAAAATGGGCACCCTTTTTGTTTTTGCGATTACTCTGTGTTGTTGTTGACCGATCTTAAAAATATTTGGCAATATTGTATAGCAAAGGAAATTTGCAACAAAACACAATTTCAAATTTTACATTGATGCATGGTATTTAATTGTAAC
>Ga0209367_1003188_pt1 | contig 22172 bp, 6 predicted proteins | sample WorMetLIZISLAND2_FD_187412 | JGI IMG/M metagenome (GOLD analysis project Ga0209367, IMG submission 187412) | Marine gutless worms symbiont microbial communities from Max Planck institute for Marine Microbiology, Germany - Olavius geniculatus... ... | reverse complement strand
ACTTCGTGTTGCAGATCATCATGTCGTGTTCTAGCGCAAATTCTAGCAGCCGTTCTCCTCGATCGTTCTTGTCTCCATATCCAAAGTTACCCATGACTCTCTCCCATCCATTGTTGTCGCTTCCAATTTATTAATATCTGACATTGGTTATCATAATTGTTTGCATGTATAAACTCAGTGTCCATCTCTGTCTTTAGCGTCATGTACTGTGTACTGGTGTGCACTTATCAACATAGTAAAGTAGCAGTGGTAACAGTAGTAGACTAGTGCAAAGGCTGCTACGTGACAAGCTCTGTGACATAAAATGAATAATATATTATGTCGCTAAAGTCAGTTTCTGAAGATAAGCATAAGTTGCTCAGTGAAGTGCGGAAATAACAGTATGCGAGTTTATGTTTGAGTGCAGTTGGTATTTCCGTATGTCGACGTCGAAGCGCAGTATTTTGACCTTGGTCTGCCGCACCGTGACGCTACCAACGACCAGGTGACAATTGATGCAGCGCAGGCCATCCGCAAGCACAACGTTGGCATAAAATGTGCTACAATCACCCCGGATGAGGCTCGAGTTGAAGGTGAGATTTTCTCATAAACAAACAGTCATTTGCTCTATAACTCTTTGTCATAAAACCAAGCACACATTTTTTGCTTTTATTGATATATTGCCTTTAATGTAATATAGGTCGAAAAGCAGATTTGTGGACTGGTAACTAGGGTTGTTAAACGAAGTTCGGATTTGCGAACTTCGAATTTCAAGTTCGAATTCGTATTTGTTTTTCAGCCCTTCGATATTTGAATCCAAGCATCACTAATTAGACACAGACGGTTTTGCCTTGAAAGTGGAGCGCTGTTACTTCAGCGGTGCACTGTGTGACAATTTCTTTTTTCTCTGCCAGTCGTCAATTCAAGCAATGCCTGCCACGTGTTTGCTTACCCCTCCCCTTCCCTCTCCTCCTTGCATACCGCCGTGGCGTGACACAGAGCAGACATTAATCGACAGCAATAGAACGCGACATGGCTTGACGTCCTGGCTGATTGCACTGTTGATAGACTGCTTCCCAGTGTGTGGCGTGCATGCTGTGACCTTCATCTCGCTTTGCAGTGCAGACATCAAACGCAAATTGCTTAAGCTTCTCCACAAATATATAAATGAAGTTTGAATTTAATTAGAATTTTAGCGGTCGAAATTCGAATTTGGAAAAAAAATACAAATTTAACATCCCTACTAGTAACAACTTCGTCTGATACTGATAATCTTGATATTGGGAGTAGTCTAGAAGGGTCATCTTGAGTTTACTTGTAACATTTATGTCACTCTAGTGATCTAGATGGGTGCTTTCTGGTGGACTTGCTGATTCTGGGAAAAATGATTTGCTGAATAGAGCAGTGAATACAGTATGTCTGAAAAAAACTTCCTATTGTCATCGTTGTGGTGTAGCGATGCAGTTAAGGTTTGGTGGGACATTCAATGATGGCTTTATCGAAAATTGTCCATAGAGTGTGCAGAGAAAAATTTTTGAAAGTTGGTTGAAATTTGACGAAGATATGGACAAAGACAAAATCTGAAGTTTTTTTTGAGTCAGTGTAATAGTAGTGTCAGGAGCAGTAGCATAACAGATAGTAGCCGTGTAGCTTGTTAGTATTTTTATCGCTGTTTACATAACTGCACTTTGCTCTAAAGAAGTTGAAATTTATCATCGTAATTTGTGTGTTTAACTTTGTAGAGTTTAAACTGAAGAAGATGTGGCTTAGTCCAAACGGGACAATAAGAAACATCCTCGGTGGAACGGTGTTTCGAGAGCCGATCATCTGCCAAAGCATTCCACGTCTAGTGCCAGGCTGGAAACAGTCCATCATCATTGGACGTCATGCTCATGGCGACCAAGTACAGATGCTCAAATTAATCTCAGTTGATTAGTCAAGTTAATCTTATATGTTAGAAGGTGTCTTGAAACATGTCTGTGCTAATGGAAGATTGATGATTGCAAATTTTTGGAGTCTTGCTTCTGTGGTATGTTGGTGTAAACTGATAACATGGTTGTATAAAAGTAATGTAGAATACACAATATTGGGTGATTGGACCGCAAATTTTTTCAGTACCAGGTACATTTTTGACCATTGCAACTAAAGGAAGGTAGAAAATATGAAACCAAATTAGTACAAAGTTGTAAAAAATCGTGGCTTTCGACAAATAAAAATTTTTTTTCAGATTGTGTCGTAACAGTTTCAGGGAAAATGTCATGGTCTTGAAATTGTAAATTAGGTCGATCTCTATAGAAAGATGATCATCACTAAGTGCTACTTTTTGAGCAAATTTTTCGGAGCATTTTGTGCACACTAACAAAAGTAATGTGAAACTATAATATGTGTAAAATTCGAAATGTATAAAAATGTTGAAATTGTTTTGGTCTGGTATCACAGTACAAGGCTACGGACGTCGTCGTTAAGGAGCCCGGTAAACTGGAGTTGGTGTTTACGCCGTCTGGAGGCAAAGAGCAAAGGATGGAAGTGTTCACATTCAAAGACCGCGGTGGTGTTGGCCTGTCCATGTATAACACAGACGAGGTAAACTCCTGTTATTTCGTGACCTGCATCATCCTCTTCTCTCTAACTACAGTGTCTGGACTGTTATAAGTAGGGCCCACAGTTTTTTTTGAAAATTTTGCCAATTTCTGCGGGCTAGTTTGCAAAATTTCGTGGCTTACTGCGGCAAAATCGTCCAAATTCCACAGCTCACCGCGGCCTTCCGTTTGTGAGTAAACTGAGCTCTGTCCTGTTCAGAAACTTTGCTTTCTAAAGGGCCGGCTGGCATAGTGACGTTGTGCTGTGTTATGCTAGCAACGTACAATGAAAATTACCTATTTTTTTTTGTTTTAAAAGTACAATTTGTCAAGTTGCGTTATGTTTATTTACGATTGTGCCATATTGCGATAGCTATTGGTAGGGCCCACAGGTTTTGGCAGTTCAGTTTGATCTTTTTTTAGTGACAAAAATACGTCATCAAGACAAAAGACAAAAATACGTCATCAAGACAAAAATTGTACTAGTCGCCGGTGAATTTTTAATTTCTGCAAAATTCTGCGGAAATATTAAAATTCCGTTGCAAAGGGAAAATTCCGCGGCTTGGCTCGAAATTCCACCGCCCATGGAAAACTGTGGGCCCCAGTTATAAGTGTCCGTAATCTCACTCCACTCAAGCATGACGACTGATAGCATCTTGTGTTTGTATGTCACACATGCATCCAGGCAGAACACGCCATAGATCACAGCCACGAAATAAGTACGTTTCAACACAGTCTACAGTGTATCATGTCTTGTTACACTCGCCTAAAACACTATAGACCACGTTAAAACCTGTACCGGGTACTTATAATGTGTTAATTTTGTGACGTGTGTGTTACTGTAATTTTGATTCCGAAATCTGCCATGCACTTGAAGGCAGTTGAGCTTACAATTAATTTTGAATTCGTAGTTGGCAGAACTGCTTAATTCACGAATTTTTGCACTTACCTTGTACGTGAGTACCGTATTGCAAACAGTGTCTGGTCTGTAGTCTGACGAGGCACTAATTCATTCAAATTTGGTCGGTTTCTGTTCCACAAAGTGTAGCTGCTATATCCAATGGCCACCTCGAGCAAGGTGGCCATCAAAAATGCATTATTTATCCCTGTTCCTAATCCTTAAGCATCATGCTTTTCAGACTAGTGTTTCTCCGGACTCGTGAACGACAAATGCAATGCGATGTGGTCTGCATGTTTCTGCTGCAGTCTATCAGCGGGTTTGCTCACAGCTGTTTCCAGTATGCCATCAAGAAGAAATGGCCGCTGTACATGAGCACCAAGAATACCATTCTTAAGCAGTACGACGGCCGCTTCAAAGACATCTTCCAGGAGATCTACGAAGCGTCAGTTTACGTTTTTTTCCTGAGCTTTTTTTGGTTATACTCTGCGTTATTTATTGGTAATAAGTCTCTGGTTGTGTAAGGCTGGGTTTCGGCATGAAATAGAAACCAAACTGTTTGCCAGAGCAGTTCATCATTAGCACACTCGTGACTGTTTCTAAACTGTAGGAATGGATGGACTCTAACTTTTTGGACTTATCATAATCGTTGTCATTTTTATTATTGATGTCAAATGAATATTAATTTATCTTTCAGCGTTTTGATGCTGTGGGTTGGCCAACAGCTTCTGGTTTATGCACTAGTGATCTGGAGAAAATTATCAAATGTGATGGTACTGTGCCATGTAATAGTGAATATTTTCTAATGTATACATGTTTTGGTGGAGAATTTCGTATTACTGGACTGGCCAGTAGAAACTTGGTAGCCATCTATGGCATGGGTACTACACTGCTTGGATAATAACTATTCGCATATGTGTTGGTTTATATTAGAAACGGAACATAATAGTCCCACCATATACACTGTACAGTTGTAATGTCGCTAGCGTGCTGGCATTGTGGTCCTGCTGCCTGGAACTTGCTACCAACAGCTGTCTAAAGCTTATCATTTGGACCTTTTTAGTCCGCCCGAAAACGATAGTTTTCGGAAGGACTTATGTTTTGCTGTGGTTTATTTTTTAAAAAAATTTTTTCGCCGCGTAATCTCCGAGCTCCGTCGGCCGATCGGCGCGAAATTTTGCACGATGCTCAGTGCTGCGTTCAATTTTATAACCCCGGTCCAAAATTTTGGGGGAGCCTCCCCAAAAAATTTTGAGGGCCAAAAACATGCAAAATTTGGCCCGATTTCGGTCGACTTCGAAGTTTGGTGGCGAATATTTCCGGAACGGATGAAGATATTCAAAATCAGTGAGTTAGTCGTTCGACAGCGATTCCTCCTGCGTTAGGCGAAACAAGTCTGGTGAAGTTTGGTCCAGTGACCTTGGAGATCTAGATGTGAGTTTGTACCCACCGAAAGCGCATTTTTCGGAAGAACATATTTCGGCCCCTAGGGGGTGCTGTGCCCCCAAATTTTTACACGCGCTAGAGAATCACCAAGTCTTACTAGCGCACCCCCACCGGGGACAGAGGCCTCCCTTACAACTTTTTTCAAAGGGGAGTCAAAAATTGGCTTAAAATGCAATAAAGGAGCGCTTATAACTTCGGTGTTAGGGGGTGTAGCCCGACGAAACTTTGGCACTTGTTGCGGCTCTAGGTTGGGGTGTTAACGCAAGTACGAAATTTGGGGGCCCCGCCCCCGTTAAAATTTGGGAGGGCAAAAACGTTCAAAATTTAATACGTTTTACGACATCTTTCGAGTTTGACCGCGAATTTCTCTGAAACCGATAAAGATTGCGACAGTATCTAAACAACGTTGACGAGTAGGATCCTTTGGGCATTGAACAAAAAAAAATTTGTGAAATTCCGTCCACTACGAACAAAGTTATAAGCGCTCATTTTGACCTACCCTAAGTCGCATTTTTCGGAAGACCATATTTTGGCCCCACAGGGTGCTGCGCTTCCAAATTTTTATACGCGCTAGAGAATGACCAAGTCTAACTAGCACACCCCCCTTCGGGGGCGGGGGCCCCCCTTGCAACTTTTTTCAAAGGGGAGTCAAAAATTGGCTTAAAATGCAATAAACGAGCGCTTATAACTTCGGAGTTAAGAAGTGTAGCCTGATGAAACTTTGGCACTTGACGCGCCTCTAGGTTGGGGTGTTAACGCAAGTACGAAGTTTGGAGGCACCGCCCCCCTTAAAATTTGGGAGGGCAAAAAATGTCCAAAATTTAGTACGTTTTATGACAACTTTCGAGTTTGACCGCAAATATCTCTGGAATCGATGAAGATAGCGACAAAATCTAAACGGCGTTGACGAGAAGGATCTTTTCGGCGTTGACCAAAATAAATTTGTGAAATTCGGTCCACCACGAACAAAGTTATAAGCGCTCACGTTGACCTACCCTAAGTCGACAATGCGCGTTCGGTGTATGCCAATGCATTTGAGTTCGGGCCACGTGACTTTGATGCCGGGAAAATTCCCCCCCCCCTAATTTTCCCCAATCGGACTTAGGGCGCCGGGCGGACTCACGTTGGGCTTTGCCCCAAATTTCTAGTTGTTTCTGTTTAAAACCAAATTGTTTAGCAGTGACGTCTTAGGACATAAGAATGGGTGAACATAAATTTCCATACTGAACTGCTTGGCATATCAAATCAGCTGTAAGACGATGTTTTCTGGATGACGCAGAAAGTACCAGAAGGACTTTGAGTCGGCGGGCGTGTGGTACGAGCACCGTCTGATTGATGACATGGTGGCACAAGTGCTCAAGTCGACCGGTGGCTTCGTCTGGGCGTGCAAGAACTACGACGGCGACGTCCAGTCTGACGTAGTGGCTCAGGGTCAGTAATAGTAAAATTTACTAAATTACTAATAGCCACAGCAATGTTTATGATGCTGTCATCATGGCATTGCCACTGTGAGAGTTCATCCGGTTCATATGATGAACGCTGGGCGACAACCGATTTTTGGACCAAGCCACGCTGCAAATTTCTAACAGATTTCTAACTAATCTCTAACTAATTTCTAACTAATCTAACAGAGGAGATTATGTGTGCTCGAAGTTTTAATTTTGCCCCTAAATTTCCCAAATTTTGAGTTTTTAGTCCCATATTTTGAAGTTTTGGACGAAAATTTCTGGACAAGAAGAAGATTTTCAGAAAAATATATCGACAGCTGCAAACTTACGTAGGATGGTTGCTCCCTTGCTGCCTTATCTTTTCCCTTTGATGACACCACTGATGGTTTGAGTTGCAGACTGGCTGCGTGGTTTCAGGTTACGGCTCACTGGGCCTCATGTCCAGCATTCTGATGTGTCCGGACGGACAGACGGTTGAGGCGGAGGCTGCACACGGCACAGTGACAAGACACTACCGCGAGTACCAGAAGGGTCGACCGACCAGCACCAACCCGGTAGCCAGCATCTTCGCCTGGACCAAGGGTCTGGAGCACCGGGCCACTCTTGATGGCAATGCCGACCTGGCCCGCTACTGCCAGCTCATGGAGAAAGCTTGCGTCGATACTATTGATGCCGGCAAGATGACGAAAGATCTGGCCGGATGCATATACGGCCTTAAGAAGTGAGTCTTGCTGTGTGGTTTTTTGTATGCTGTTATTGTTAGTTTAAATATTGCTTGAGTTAGTTGTTGAGCTTCTGGAGTCAATCTTTGTATTTCATCGTTGATTCACCAGTAAAGTTAGTTAGTGCTTGCTGTTGTTGAATTCAAAATTGAGAATAGGGTGAAGTTTGGAATAATGATATTCAAGTGATTTTTATAGGCCTACTGCTTGATCCTGGCAGTGTATTAGCCTACTGAATATGACTATTAGCAAAGAGATTGCTTTGTGTTGTGTGTGACAGTTGCCATTACTGTTTAAATTATTATTTTATTAATTTGTAACATTATTATCACGGTTGCTTCTGCCAAATATCACTTACATCTTGAACTAAAATGCATGATTTATTTAATTAAGTCGAATAATGTCAGGATTGCACACTCAGCGAGTTTACTCAACCTGTATAAGTCTACTCGCTGTCATGAAAAAAATTAATTCAGATGTTTTTTGATGAACTGTGACTGCTTAGTTGGCAGCATTTAGAAAAAGGAATCCAGAACATTGTCGTTAGGCTAAGAGGTCTGGGGTAGGTTAAGTGTTTTCCCAGCAGGTCAGGGCAAAGCCCGGCCACCAAATGGTATCTAGTGCATTTACACCGGAAAATGAAAATTTGTTGAACCGTATTTCTTCCATTAATTCGGACACTCTAATAATTCGAACACCTAAATTTTAAGAAAAAAATAATTTGATCACCTCCAGTCCAAATGCAGTAAACTGTAAGGCTTGTTTACCGCAAACAATGGCTCTGTGTTGTTTGCTTCCCTGTGTACCTATTAGACCAATCAACGCCGGCATGTTGCTGTCAGTCACGCTGTATGGTGGCAACTAGGGTTGCACGCAGCCCCAGGGCATACCCAGCAAGCAGAGTTGCCTGCACATGGCGGCCAGCGTGGCATGCTTTCATGTTAGCTCTGCAGCAGTGCTGACCAGAGATGTGTGGATCCCAAAATTTTGAGTCAGCGTCAGTCCGCTGATTTTGACCAACAATCCGCGTCTACATACGCAACAGGAGAGAAATATTGGATCCGCTGTCAGTCCACGTCTGCTCTGAATAGGCCTATTCTTTAGTACGTAAGAGAGGCCACTAGGCTTATAGCAGATTGCAGTATATGGTAATTAAACAAAGTAGCATCAGTAAAGGACGTCGTAATGCATTTTGCTAAACAAGACAGAAATTAAACGTGCTTTCCAAAGTCTGTTTGCAGTGTTAGAAAAAATACACTCGTCACGGAACAGGATTCCGCATCCGCAAATTTTGTTTACCTTTGATCAGCTGTCGGAAACATGCGGATCTGCCTCCATAATCCGCACATCTCTGACGCTGCTCGGGCAACCGCTCCATTCACCAATGACTGACGCTTGCACTAGCCGTCGCTACAGCCGCCCTCACGCTTAAAGCGCTGATCAAAGGCAACAGTAGGTTGCAGTTTAGTGGCCAGTGGCCACACACTGCCAGAGAACATCGTGTGCGTTTGCAGTACTGTAGCTAAATAATTTGAACAGGGTTTTCAGTAATTATTTTTTTACTGCTAATAATTCAAACTGTTAGAAATTTATTTATTTTTAGCTGTGTGAATTATTGGAGGAAATACGTTATTTCACAAGCACAGTTGGAACATGCTGTAAATGAATGGAACTACTTTTTGATGCTAATTTATTAGCATTTTAAATTTTGTGTTCATTTTTCAGCAGTTTGCTGTAGCTTATTTGTTAAGTGAAAATTTAAACTTAGTAGTATAAATACAAAGGCAGCTGGTGCTAACCGTTGATATATTTTGTTGTTGTTGTTTGTATTTCAGCGTGAAAGACGATCAGTACTTGAACACGAATGATTTCCTTGACGCCGTGAAAGAAGAGTTTGACCGTCACTGGAGCAAGTGAACTGAACGTTTGACTGGAGCTAGTGTGCCACGTCCAATATCACAATTCTGCTGAGATTTTGGATTTCAAAACATACCGGGATAAACCAACCAAATCAGGCGATTCAAAATTTATCTGCGTTTCATCGTGTGTCACTCTGCCGTTATGTGATTATTATGCAATGACCTCCCTGCTAAATAAACCGTGGAAGTTTGTTAGATCGGTTGAGGTGTTAGGAATGTTGTTTTTCCTCTATCCCCCTGTAAACTTTGCAGTATTGGTCACCCACTCTGCAGCATGTTTTTGTGTTAGTGACTATACATCGACCGTCGGACTTTTCGCGCCATAGACTATTCGTAATATTCGTGCCGTGTACGTGTAGGGTTTAGCCGCAGCGTTCAGCGGCTTGCAGGCCAAAATCTCCTGAGACTCCAGAGTTTAGAGCTGAAATAATTTAACTAATTTAAATTTTGCTAGAAATTTAACCCAGTTCAAGATTTAGTTTGACTTTCAGAGTTTGACAAGTAATCATGTTATTTATGTCAAATTTATCAGCTTTTTGACTGAAAAATGAAAGAGTGCTCTTGTACAGCAACTGCCATATGATTATATTCGTCAGCTCAAGTAATAATGGTTCAATTTTGGGTGGTTTCTGGCTGCAATTAGCACACCATTGGTGATAGCAAACTAATGGTACGAATAGTCCATGGTACGAGAAGTCTAGTTACCTTAGTGATTATACGCGTTTTTGTTTCTAGGCAAGATCTCTTAGAGCTAGTAGTTACGTGTGAAGTCTCACTGATGTCACCTGGGCTGTAGTTCACATGGTTTTCATCGACCTTGTCTTTGTGCACCCATGTATGTTTTGTGCAGAATGTATTGATGTACTACATCATGTCTGGAGAAAACAGTCCAGGACATTTTTGATTGTAACCTGAAGAAGGATTATCAGATTTTAATAATTTTTGACAACAACATTTCTGACAAAACTAGCGATCAAATGACTGTCCAATTTTCCACCGCACCCATTGTTTGCTTCTGCACTACCTGGGAAAACAGAATGCATGAAATATTGCATTTTTATCCTATTTTGCCACTTCAGGTGTCCCAGGTAGTGCAGAAGCAGACATTGGGTGAGGTGGAATATTAAATCATTTGATGGCCAGTTTTACTAGAAGTATTCCTACCAAAAATTATTATAATTGGATGTCCCTGCTTCAAGTGACAATCGAAAATGTTTGGGATGTTTTTTCGGACGGAAAGTCTGTAAACCATTGCACCTTTGTTTATCATTCGTCTTAGTTGTCTTAGCTGCATACGAAATTTCAGACACGTGTTTTCTCATCCGTTGTTCATTTCTATGTGGCAGTGACACTTATATTTATTGCCGGGCAATGCAGCAGAGTTGAATTTTGATGTACCTTTATTAAGTGTACACGATTGAATCCCAGGTTTTGAATCGTTAGATGTTTACAGGGTATTCTAATAAGTTTCATTAACAGTGTTAGGCTGCTGCACTGTGATACGTTCTTGTCAATTTGACTAATAATTATTTATGCAGATTGTCTCAGACACTTGTAAGGTTACTATTATTGTGGACGTACTTGATCTTAGTATTGTATTTTCCTCTGTAGGGCAGTCAGCTATAGTAACTCATGACTGACTTGTATAAAAAAAGCAATCTGGTACTGCGCAACTGAACTTTTGTTGTTGCTGCTATATATAGTGACTGAATGATTAGAACCGCTATGAGTTACTTCATTCTTGTCCTCCTCCTTTTCTTGTTACTGGAAAGTTTCGATGCCGTTAAACTAAAGTGTGTTTTTTGTTTTGTTTGCTGTTTTTTTGTTATTTGTCCCAGAATAAATCTCATTGTGCACTGTGTTTCTTCCTGTTATTTCATAACAGCGTGTTTCTATTGGTGCCGTTTCAGCATTGGTAAGGCACTTACAGGCCACAATGCGACATGAGCCACAGCGGGGCCTGGGGAAACATTCTTGCGGGCCCCCTCTTGGGAGAAAGTTTTTGAATTTTTCTCTTTAAAGTGGTGCGTTCTGGTGTACTTTATATTGTTTGAGAGATGGCAGGGCCCCCCAAACGTCACAGGGCCTGGGGTAGCTTAGCCCCTTAACCCCCCCATCTCGACAGGCCTGCAGAGCAATGTAACCGACTGAACTGACACGGTTTAGTTTTTGAAGAACTGACCAATGGGCAAGCAGCGTATTCACGAACGCCGCTAGACGGTGCCTACTGTAATGCATTACTGCTTGCCCGTTGGTCAGTTCGTCAAAAGCTAAATCATGTCAGTTCAGTTCAGTTACGTCGCCTTTAGAAGCAGCTTCAGCAGCACACATTGAGATCAAATTGATGCTACGTAGGATTAGGCCTACTGTTTGAGCAACGGGAAAAATATCAACCAAGCATTGTACGGTTTAATATACTGAATCTGAAAGCCCAGTGGTGAAGTCACAAAGTTTGACCAAAACAAGCATACAATTACACATCAGATCAGTAGGGGACCACTGCCAGGCAGGTGCACAGAATAAGCATAGGACTCAATGCCAAGCTTCAGGTGTAGGCCTGCACAAATTGCCAAAAGTTGGCCTCACTGGGTTAAATGAACACAAATTCCATAAGCATTCACCCAGATATTAACAATTTTTTCTGAGACTTGAGCGAGCCCTTTGCGATTTCTACGTTTCTTACATGTATTTCTTCCCGCAGTCTCAGTTTCCCCAATTTTTATTGGTTCTCCTCCATTCAAGGGTAGCTGAAGCTGTGCACATGCCTTCATTAGATTTACGCATACAAGTCTCATGACGCTGGAATTTCGTTGAAACGCGGTGCGTAAAAACCAACAGAACGTTTGGCAACCACATTGGTCTTCACAGAACACAGGGTGACCACTTGTCTGAAAAACAAGGAAATGTCCGGCAGTTTTACAGCTGTCATGAAAATGTCGGGGATTTCTGTCAAAATCAGGGAAATGTCAATGTCAGGGGAAAATCTTGTCACGGGAAATTGACCAAAAACTTTGTGAAAAGTTGAATTTACTGGCTTGTCACTCACTCAGTACGCTGTGCCAGTTATTTTTATGCTGTTTATTGCTGAATTTTTCTTACTTGTTTCAGTTTCTAATATTTATATCTAAGCAATGTTTTAGATACTACAAGGGTTAGGTAACCCTAGTTGCGTAAAAGTTTAAATGGTCAGGAATGCTGTGAATCGTCACGGAGTTTCATAATGTCTGAAGATTGGGTCACCCAGAGTATACAGTATCACATATACACCATGTCCGGAAAAAACATCCCGGACATTTTCGATTGTAACTTTAAGAAGGATTATCAGATTTTAATAATTTTTGACATCAGTATTTCTTACACAACTTGCAATCAAATGATTGTCCAATTTTCCACCGCACCAATTATCTGCTTCTGCCCTACCTGGGTTTTTAAAATCATATTTTGCCTGTTCGGGTTTTCCCGGGTAGTGCAAAAGCAGACATTTGGAGAGGTGGTCACTAAAATGGTCATTTAATGGCAAGTAGTGTCAAAAATGTTTGCACCAAAAATTATTCAAATTTGTCAATCCTTCTTCAAGTCACAATCAATAATGTTGGGGATGCTTTTTGACGTATTTTCGTTCACTTCAACTCATATTTCGTTGGTTCTGTTTTCCCCAGGTACGTCACATTGGGTGAGGTAGAATATTGAACGATCATTTGATGGCTAGTTGTGCCAGAAATATTCGTGCCAAAAATTATTAAAAATGTATATCCTTACTTCAAGTGACAATCAATAATGTTCGGGATGTTTTTTTCCAGACACGGTGTAGTTAACGTGCATTTAAAAACCGACGTGGGTAGCCAGTCTTGTTACGCTGCACGCATCAGGCAATGAATAAAAAGCTTACTGTTTAAAAACTCTGCAAATGAAAAATACAAAAAAATCTGTTTAATGTGCCTTGAAGGCAGCTACAAAGTGAATTACTGCACTTATCTGCCAGTGACACTAAAAGCAGAATTATATTTGACCAGGGCTAGAAGAACCTACGTTTCTTAAAGAATTTTAAAAGGTCTCTGAAGGTTTTTTGGTGTTTAGCGTCCAATGAACACTATACACATAATTACAACCAAGGAAAACATCTTATATTTTAAAAACCTAAAATTGGACTTCTGGGGTTTTTGAGGTTTTTAAAAACCTAAAAACCATAACCCCTAGGTTTTTTCCGACCAGTTTCCAGCCCTGCATTTGACATTAGTAGCAGTGATGCAAATAGAGCCAAGGGTAATACTTTTCACGCAGCAACAAAATGTATCCAGAAGTGTCAGTAACTGCCAACTTGCAGCCGTCACGCCTTTGGGGGAACTCAAAAGTTAACTATATTCCACACAGCGGCATATCCGACTTAATAGTATCAGACAGTCTGCCTGCATTTGTAAGAAAACAAAAGTCGACTAATAATAGTACTGTATAGGTTTAATTACTAGTAGCATAAGTCTTGAAATTTTCTAGGCTTCTTGTCAAGAGCGACTTTTCAAGACCGGGGGTCTGTTTTTTGTCATCAATCAAGGCGCCTGGAAGATCGTCACCGTTGACAGTTTCTAAATTTTCCACCGAAATCCGTCGTCAATTCAATTCACAGCCGCGACTAATCTCAAGAATTGAGTCGCGTCGGGGTCGCGTGTGTCAATTCGGTATAAGTCGGCTTACCGTCACAATGCTCGAACGGAATGCCGACCGTAGGCCTATTGCAGCTGACTGAGTTTTCGGCTCCGAATCCCGCTATAAAGCTATAGTCCCATATTGTCAAAGATCGACGCTTATATGTACGGCACAACATTCGATCTAGCTCAGATCCTGACTGCCGTAAAGAGGTGACGCCAAGAAATAATACCTGCCACGGAGGTCGAGGACTTAAATACCGGGTGTCCCATGACACTGCCGCAGAAGATGGCAAAAAACTATTCCTAGACCTACACATGTAGGCTAATTCGCTTTCCAAATGCGTTTTCATGAGTTCGAATCAGTGGCTTCAACGCGCTACAAACATTGGGGAAGGGAAGGACATCGGGGCATAAGATTCATCGAGGTGCCGAGATCGAGACGACGAAGGCATCAAGTGGAAACGAATGGGCAGGGGGCCTCCCTGTCCTCTCTCGTTGACTACCGGGTCTGGGGAAGCGTCGTAAACTCCCGAGAAAAAAATCGTGCGTTTGGTGTTAGTTTACAGATTCGGGCACGCAACGTCGATGAAAACAAATCGTTGAGGAAACGTCATTCTGTTTACTAGTGGCCTTGATGCTGGGGGCCCGAAGATAGTGACGCCACAGGTGGAGAATTGGGAGGAGTATCTTCTATACCCCAGCCTAATAGATTGGCTATAGGAGCGTTGTAACCTCCCCCGGCGGAGGTTTTCTGTGTCCTGTACCTTTGCCGAACAGAACACTTAAAGTGGAATGACAGCGCAGTAACTAGCGCCTAAATTTTTGGGCCTTTTTCTCTTTCCCATCGACCGGATTTTCAGGACAAAACGACGAAAACAGGACGGTCCACATTGACCTACTGGTATTGGGGGCATTGAGGTCGACGTAACAAAAGCGGCAAATCACACTTGGCGATAATTGCGAATGAAAACAAGAAATCTGAGCTAAAGCTCACGGGACGCGCGAAAGCCTATAGCAGTGTTCGCAAACTGTCAGTCTATCTCCAGCCATTTCGTCGCAGTTCATTCTTAGAGTGTGTGCTGCAGCCGAAGGTCGCAAATATCAGTAGAAACCATTTATTTTGGAAGTTCAGGGTCTTTCAAAGTCATCGATGTTAATACGACTGAAAAGCTCGTCACTAGTGCTTGTTGTGATACGCAGCATCCCCATGCCTATCTGCAACCGTTTTCACGAAAGACTGGCCAACAACGGTAAAAAATGACTTTTACGGGGGTACCGCTCTTTGATGGCCTCGTGTGCAGGTTTCCTTGAACCTAGAAAATCGAGACTTGGACCGTCGAAATCTACATTCAATGCTGAAAATTACATACGCAACTTGTCCATGTCTATCTCAATTGATTTCGGCGCAATTCGCTCTTGAAATGTGCCTCGTAGCCCGAACTCTCCAAAAATCCATTAAAGCCCCTATTTTAGCATTCAAGGTCATCCAAGGTCATCGAATTCGGTGGCAATCAAGAGCCAGTGTATGACTTTCTATTAGTGATTAACAGTAACCTAGGCCCTATCTTGCACCGTTATTGAGATACAGCGACTTACTGGCTAAGTCGTAAATTTTTCCCACCCCCTCTGATTTAGCGTCCTCCTTCGGGGTGACCTCCCTTCGAATTTATGGAAAAGCTTTATGGTTCCTGAAACTAGAATCTTCCAGGCAGCCGACGGTGAAGATATGGTGATCCTAGCTTGCACCGTTTTTGACTGATCCACCCGAGTGACGGACAGACGGACGGAATTGCGATGGCTAAGAGCTGCTTTCGCGCGTAATGACGAAGCTCCAATACTGGCAGATAGGTACTGAACGCTCGCTCAAGTGTGGGCGACTTAAAAACGTGTCAAAAGTGTTAACACCTTCCCGAGTCCTGACGCCCAATGACAATTTTTAGGGCCTAAAACTTGCACGCTGCGTTATACATAAGCGAATTAACACGCGAACTTTAGGACGTAGAGATCATAACGAGAAGAGATCGACAACTGATGTAGACAATACGCGACATATTCGGCAGTGGCGTAGCCAGAATCTAGCTGCAGTGGGGGCACTTGAGGGGTGGGGTATGGCGAGAGGTGTCCCCTCCCGATAGAGAAAGGGTCTGAGGAGGCGGCTGTGCCACCTCCCGAGAACATTTTCGCATTTTTGGTGTGAAAATGACGCGTTTTGGTGCATTTTTGACTTTTTAGTAACTGAGTAGGATCATAGGAGGAAGCACGTGTACCCAGTGTCCCCTATGGCTGAGCCAGTGATATTCGGGGAGTAAAATTGAATAGACGTATCGTTGCTTTTACAGTCCTAGCCAGACTAAACTGATCTCCCAAAATGAACCAAACTGCTCGTACAAAAGCCAAGCCTGCGTGTCCACATCGATTTCGATTTTGGTCGGATACCAACTCAACCAAACCTGAACCATGGCTTTCTACCCATTTTCTGCCATAATTTTTGTCGCTGGATACGCCACTGGCACCTATCTTATCTTTTGACTTAAGTTCCAAAATTAAGTACACCAGGGATTCGTAGTTTCCTCACGCATCCAAACAAGGCTATACGTTTAGAGCACGCACTAACCAGGATAAAAAAAAATTCTGCGAATAATTCTGGAAGGTACTGATAATATTCACTTGCGGTAGCTTGACATTTTTAGCAAGCGATAGATATTAAACGAATGCAAACGTTCATGTGAATTAACAAATAAATTAGCAGTTTAGCGACCCTCTTAACAAACCTGTTTCACTTTCTAAAGATTCACATCCGACGCTTGCACCAGATTCCTCTGCAGACGTGGAAGCGCAGCTAAATTTTAAGGTTTTTAAGCAAGAACGAGAGTTACTGGCGCTAAACTGAACGGACAAATTATAAATGTACTAATTTTATCGGTGAAATTCTTTGGCATCTGCCTGTCAATGAAAAATACCGCAATCCAAAACATTTTAGTATTTTATAGGGGACTTGTTAAACTGCGTGTAAGTGTAACAAAATTATGAGAGTTCATTTATGTCGTAATACAAAATTGGGACGTTTTGCTAGACAATTAATTAAATTCATTTTGTACTGGGTTCAAGATTTACTGAGACGTCTATGTACTATATAAACATTCCGTGATGGTCGTTAACGGTTAGCAATCTAAAAGTGACCCAGACGTGTTTCAAATCCAAAAGAATACAAATTCAGTTCGTAGAAGACTAACTCGTATGGGCTAAGGGCAGGCATAATTATTGGTCTCACCAATACTCAAAAGAAAATAGCAGTTGAGTTTTCAGTGAATGTGCACCAAGGCTATCACAGGAATACTGCCACATGATAAACCAGCATCTTAAGACCTCATATCATAATGCAACCAGTAACCTAACAGAATAAATCACATAATCAATTTGTAAATCCTATTTCAGGTGTCAGGTTTAAAACGATGATGATCGATATCATTGGATATAGTTTTGTGTCGCTAACTTAATAATTAGTAATACTGAATGGCAAGAGAAAACGACTTTCACAGCAAAAACAATCTCCAATCCAAACCTAACATATAGGTTAACGTTTCAAATGTAAATGATGCTGAACAATGTACGCAACAAAAGAAGATGCCAGACCCACAGTTAGGCCTACTGCCATTTTCCGAGACCAAACGTTGCACATGCACACCACACTGCAAAATTTATTGTCAGTCCAAAAAAATTCCGAGCTGTGCACTACATCTGCGCAGAAAAACAGATGCGATGAACAGTCACTGCTAAATGGCAGGCTGTGTACCGAAGAACTTCGAATAAAAGCCGTGTCCCGAATAAATGCCGGGTCCAAAATACAGGCTGGGGTCGAGGCAACTTCTATTGGCTTGTATTCGAAGTTTTACGATAATAATAGTGATGCAAATCAAGTGTACACAGCCACCTAACAGTACAATGCAATGCAACAACAACTCTAACACTTGACTTAAATTATTAACATAGTATGTACATTTTTACACAGCGGGCAGCCTGGTAACTGTTTCACAGTTTACATCACGTCAGATGAACTCAACTCGTTATCACAATCGACATGACTTCCGAACCAACTAATAACCAACACGGCGTTTAGCAGCAATGTTCAAGCAGCTGCTAAAATACACTAAGAAAGGACCGCCAACATCCCGACACCTTCGGTTCAGTATCCACCACCCCAAAACTGTACCTGTCCACGAAACATACCACGGGGCACTCTAGGAATCCTAGGTATTCTGGGCAACCTCGGGTTCCTAGGCATCCTAGGTTGCACACCAACCGGGAAAGGAGGACGATCCCTTGGGAAAGGAACACGAGGTCTTTGGATGCCAAACAATCTTGGTCCTCTCGGTCTACGCCCACCAAAGCCAAATCGAGCATGTGGTCTGCGTCCCATAAAGACAAAACTGGGAATCTGCTGCTCAGCACTGTCCTCCTCTGCATCATAAGCATCATCATCAGCATCGAAATCGTCGTTCCCCATTTCAGCTGCAAACTCTTCAGTACTGACGTCGTCAGCATCGCTCGACTGATCGGCAGCGTTTTCACTCGTCAATCCGACATCAGGTTCCTCTTTGGATTCATGCAGAATCTTTGCGGCTTCCGGATTTGACAAGCTGTCGTTGGAAACAGAAAGTCTCCGCTTGTTGCTGGAAAATGCTGCCGACGCCGACGGCTCTGTATCGTCGTCCATAAAACTCTTGCTCATCCTACAAACTACTTCCGCAGATGGCGGCGGCGGATTCAGACTAAACAATGAAGGTATTTGTTGACCAGCCACTGGTGATATCTGCTGGGTCGGTCTCTGCGGGGTATGAACCTGTCCGTTACCACTCATGCCAACCGTAGGAATGGCAGAGACAATGCTCGTGATGTTGCTGACCGTGTCCTTCTCCTGGCTCTCTCGTATGTGGCGAATGCCGGATGCAACACTGTTGTCCTTGTCTTTTTGTTCATGCTCTCTTATGTTGCGAATGCCTTGCATGATTGATTCCGGCTGATACGAAGTGGTCACTGTATTGTCATCGCTGCATGTGGAATGCTGTCTTCGAGCCCTGGCTTGTGTGGCGGATTCCGGTTGATAAGTCCTGCCATCGTCGGGAAAGTTAAGTGTTCTAGCTCTGTTTTGTGACTCCAGTTGATAAGTGCCGGTTGTTCTGACATCACTGTTGAGAGAATGCAGAGTTCTCGCCTTTCCTTGCACAATAGACTCTGGCTGATATGAAGTGCTGGTTATATTGTCATCTCTGCTGGTGAAACGTGGTGTTCGAGCCCTGCCTTCCGACTCTGGTTGGTAAGTGCTGGTTGTTTTCCTGTCACTGTCGGGAGAATGGAAAGCTGTAGCTCTGCCTTGCACGATGGATTCCAGCTGATATGGACTGGCAGTCTTATTCTCGTCAGTGCTCATTGAACGCGGCGTTCTGTCTCTGGTTTGTGCGATGGACTCCGGTTGATAAGTTGTCGTTATTCTCCTGTCACTGCTGGGAGACTGCTGTGTTCTAGCACTGCCTTGCATGACTGATTCCGAATGATACGAAGTGCTGGTTGCATTCTCATCTCTGCTGATGGAACGCAGTGTTCTATCCCTGGTCTGTGTGATGGATTCCAGATGATAAGTGGAGGTTGTTTTCCTGTCACTGGTGGGAGAACTCAATGTTCTAGCTCTGTCCTGCACATCAAATCTCGTTTGATAAGAAGTGGCGCTTGATCTCCGGTCAGTGCTGGGGGCATGCAGCATTTTGGGTCTGGGCACAGACAGCCGCTTGGAAATGGACTGCTGCGAGACGTACACTGGAGGCAGTCCAGTAGACTTGGGTGGGGCAGGTAGCGGTGATCTCAGCGTATGTGGCGTTACGACCACCTGGATGTTGGCCTGAGGTGGTACTGTGTACTGCACAGACACCGGCTGTGGCTGCGGCTGGGCCGGTGGCAAAGCCGGGGGTGGCAGATTTGACTGGAGCAAAGTGGGAGGCGGCAGGCTGGGATTGAATATCGCGGGCGGAGGATGGACAAAGGGAGCTGGTGCAGGCTGAAAGGTGGCCAGCTTTGGCGGCGGCTCGGTGAACGAAGGTACTTCGATGACCACCGGGTAGTACGACGCAGGCACAGGCTGCTGCACTGTGGTGACTACGGTATAAACCACATCCCGAGTCGAAGGAGCCAACGCTGGCAAACTGTCCGAAGCATGCACAAATCCTTCGTTCTTCATCTGATAAATGGTCACCGATGGAGGAACGTTAAAGTCAGCGTCGGAGCGAAAAAAGTCCGGGGGCGGATGGAAAGCTTCCGATGCACTCTGAAATCCATCTACCACCTCCGGTCTGTACATAATGCTCCCATCTGGTCCAAAACTGCCCGACGGCGGTGCAGCCATGCTACCAGCATTCTCATCTGGCCGCTGCGAGCTAACTACACTGTCATTCAAGCGCATGATGGGATACGAAAACTCTGGAGGTGGATTCCCGGCGTAGTGTGCTCCTCCCGTTAGATTCGGCTGCAGACCTGGCTTGCCTTGACTTGCCAGCACCATCGGCGTGCTGTACCTAGGTGCAACGGGGATGTCGTCATCGTCTGGTTCATCTAGTACGGGGGTCGATCCACCCTCTTCATCTCTGATGGGGGTTGAGCCGCCCGTGCCAGTGGCGGGGGCATGTGCTGGCGGAAACATGTCCGGCTGGTGCAGAGAACCGATGTTCCGTGGCAAGAAACTCAGCGCCGATGCATAATACTTGTCCGTGCCTCCTGCAACACACAAAATAATCCACGATATAATGAAAATGCTTTCTAAAGCTAGACTGTCAAGCCTCGCACAAGGCCAAATCTGTCCGCGGCAGCTGTTGTGGCATGTTGTGATATGTACAGTAATGACATCAGTGTCGGCCAATAGCTATCGGCACAGCAGCAGCTATAAGCAGCATGGTCCTTTCTTGCAAAGGTGAAGCAACAGAAAATCCGGTCCTGTGACTAATTGTTGACGCCATGACCTTGAAATTCAACAGGGTTCTTGCAATTTTTGAGACACATATACACGCATAATTTCATCAAGCTAAATGTGGCAGTTCATCAGTTATCGTGGTAACAGAGAAAAAAATGAAAACAACTTAGCCACAATGCTGAAAACATGACTGTCATCACAACCATGGATGATAAATAGGTGGACCATAGGCCAGGCCTACTGTGGATGGACAACAGAAAAGCCGGCCGATTAAAAAATAGCCAGACAAGAGAACATGCAGGAACACACAACACAAAAATGAGTTTCACAGTGACTTGTCTAAGTTTTTCAACATCGCACAGTTAACTCACAATAACTCGTTTTTGCTAGTGGAAAAGCAAACAGTTGTTACGGTGCATGAAAAGTCGAAAAATCTCAACACACACCAAGACAGTCTACATCCCAGCCATTAATCACTTTTGCAACAATACGAGGGCCATCCCAAAAGTTTCCAGCCTAGACATATTAGACAACAATGTTTTCCACAATCTATACATCAGTGAAACATACATCCTTTACTGACTTATATGAGTCTGCTGTGGATATGACGTCATTGTAACTTATGACATCATAGAGTAGGCCTGCTGCTATTTTTGTGTGTTTTTATTGATTTTATGATTTGATTTGATTTTAACTTGTTTTAGTTGCTGTGCTACTCTCGTGTTTGTGTATTTAGCTTAGGAAGGCTACCGTAAGTGCTCTATGAGCCTGCTATGTCTTGCCAACTGTATGTTTGTGTCAATCTTGTGCACTATGTTGTGCTTTTGCTGGCAAAATAAATGATGATGATGATGAGTATTGAACTGAAACAATTTTTAGCGTCAATGAAAGAGGCTCGAGTCATTCATCATCGTGGATAGCAGACACCACCGTGATCGAATTTCAGATTTCAAAGTAGATAATAGTCACTAGGGGTCAGAACATTACTGTGCGCAGAGTGGACTTAACGTACTAAGTCATAGTCATGAACAGCCAGATGGCTAACTATAGATGGGGCTCACTCCCAGGCCCCTACCCACCATGGGCCCATGTAACTACACTATGTCCCAAAAAAAACATCCCTGACATTTTCAACTGTATCTTGAAAACCAATTACCAAATTTTAATAATTTTTGGCACAAATATTCCTGACACAACTTGCTATCAAATGACCGTTCAGTTTCCCACCTCACTCAATGTATGCTTCTGCACTACCTAGGAAAAGCAGATCAAGCGAAATATGCATTAAAATAAACAGAAAACCTGAAAAAACATCCCCAACATTATTGATCATACCTTGAATAAAGATTAGCAGATTTTAATAATAATTGGCAGAAATATTTATGACACAACTGGCTATGAAATAAGTGTTTTAGTTTTACTCACCCAACGTCTGCTTTTGCACTATCTGGGGAACCAGACCAGGCATAATATGTGTTAAAATGAATTGAAAAACGTCAATAAATTCTATCTGTCCTAATTTGTGGGCCCCAACAGCAGGTTTGTTACAAGGTTTGACTGTCTTGCAGCAGTGTGTCTACCAG
>Ga0209367_1003187_pt1 | contig 22182 bp, 14 predicted proteins | sample WorMetLIZISLAND2_FD_187412 | JGI IMG/M metagenome (GOLD analysis project Ga0209367, IMG submission 187412) | Marine gutless worms symbiont microbial communities from Max Planck institute for Marine Microbiology, Germany - Olavius geniculatus... ... | reverse complement strand
AACTATTACAGTATTTTATTTTAACGGTTTATTGCTTGAACGAAAAATTTCTCCTCTCCCGTCGCCTATTCTTCTGCTTACCTTTTTATTTCTCTGACTTCTAATACATGTACTTGTTGCCATTATGCCTTGACGCAAAACGTGTGTAAATTGTTGAGCATAGTGTTCAGAATTTTTTTACGTCCGCAGGTAACTTATGGGGCGTTTACACCATCCAGCAAACGTCCAGCATTAGCACGTGTATTTTGAATACATTTGCTGGAAGTTTACTGGACGTTTACTGGATCGTGTAAACACCCTATTAGACACAAACGAAGATGTTGCGCAAATGTTTCAGTTTAAATGTGTAACGCCGTGGCTACACGCACCAATTTCCTCGTCCGAAATGTTGTCCGACGTGACCGGGCCTTCCGAGGTTTACAAACCTCGTCCGAGGAAATCGTCGCGTGTAGCCACGCTATAGCGGGGCATTACTGCTGTAAATTTACGCATGTGCGATAACTTTTTTAACGCGCGTTAATTTTTTTAACGCGCGTTAATTTATTAACGCATTAACGCGTTAATTAACGCGTCAACTGTGACAGCTCTACTTATTACGTTCAACTCGCTTAGCTAGAGGTAACGTGACCTTTCTATTAACATGGGGCCAACGCGAGTGATACTGATATTTTTTTCATTTTTTTATTCTAAGCAACTTGACAACATCGACATATCGTCGGAGCCCCGTCTATGGTGACGATACGGCCATCGCCATTACGAACGTCACTGCTTCGCTACAGTCATGTTGACTCGCAGACCGTCAACTCGACTGACTGAGGACTGAGGAGCGACTGACTTAGAGCTCTGCACGGGCCGGCACGAGCCGGGCCGAGCTTGAAAATTTCTTCTGAAAATCGGGCCGGGCCGGGCCGGTTTGCGTAGGCCTGTAAAAATCACAATTAGTCAGATTAGCATATTATATGGCGCCATGAAAATCGGGAGTTGTGGACTCTGAGCCCATTAGGTCGGCATGGAAGGCAGAATGACACCCTCTGGTCCACGGTGGACTCTGTCTGTCAATGGCCTCCTATATGCATTGCAGGCCCGTCGAGAGCCACAGCGGGGCCCGGGGAAACATTCGCGCTGGGCCCCCAAACACTTTCACGGGGCCCCTCTGAAAAGAAAATTTTTGTTTTTCTTTTCAAAATGATACATTATGACGTACTTCATATATTTGGCCGACGGCGGGGCCCCCAAACGTCGCGGGGCCCGGGGTAGAACCCCCCCCCATACCCCGTAACACGTAGCTCTCGACGTACAGGCCTGCTCTTATACTTCCATGCCTTTCCCTTGTCTGGAAAATTAAAGTGCTGGGTTTCCTGGGCCCTCTAATTTACGCCACTGTGATTCACTTTTCTGAACTCTGACTCTAAGTATTCTCTGACTGAGTACTGAGTAGTGAGTACTTTGTTCGTAAGTTACCAAGTAAAAGTTAAAAATTGCGCACTTCACTGACAGTCAGTCATAACGTGACATGTAATGGTGGTTTGTTGTTTATTGTTGTCCGTTGGATTTTCTAACAATTTGTTGAACGCGTTGGCTATTTAAAGCTATCGTTTATACCGTGTTAGTTGCCATGTTTCGCATTTAGATATTTCTCCACCTTTAATAAGCGGTTTTGTTTGTAAAAATTATTGATCTTTTGTAGTATATACTGCAACGCCGATCAGGTTATATACATCGAGATGTATGATGTATACATGGCTAAAGCCAGTAATATCAGTTTTCAGTAACTCAGTCTAGACTATGCAAGGGCCAACTATGCTGCGATTCAGCAAGAGCTACGAGAAACCGACTGGTCGCTTTTACTACAGGGAGATGCTGAAACACAGTGGCGTGCCTTTCACAGTTTGTTAAAAAGTTCAGAAGCCAAGTATGTACCATGCAAGAAGCTTAAGGTTCGGCTCAAGAAAGCTCCATGGCTGACATGTAAAGAGAAAACGGGACGGGTGAAGTTCACGGTACCACTGTAATTACTGTAATTAGACGATCTTTTGTCTAGTGTTAACCCACATTGTTTTTTTTGTATTGCAGGTTGCTATAGACGAGTTGGAAGCAGTATTCTCTTGAGTTATTTTTGCAATCTGCTTTTGAAATGTCAGATGTAGAGCGGAACAGAGATAACCGAGATTCAACCAGGTGAGGTTGATTGTTATCATAGCAGTTCTTTGCAGCTGGCTTTTAGTAGTTAAATGTATGCATTCTGTTTCAGAGGAAACTTTTAGCTGTGTCTTCGAATTCTGTTGGAAATTTGGTAATTTGCAGTGTCTGTTGGAAAACTGAAACCTATTGCCCTGCCTATTTCCTTCTGCCCCCCCCACAGGTAAAAGTACGGGGGGTTAATTCTCCACTTATTTTTGTAGCTTTTGATGCTGATGTCTGAGGTTGCTCAAATTCTTGCCATTTTTACCCGTATTTTTCAACATTTTTCACATGACATGCTCCTGAACTCAGTAAATCGTATGTAAATATGAACTATTCGTTCCTAAGAGTTTTGTTATGCAGTTGACATAATTATTCTAATATGTTTCATCAAGTAGTCGGTGTTGCTGTGGACAGATTGTATCGGCGTGATTATGAGCGGCGACGTGATCGCGAGCGCTCGCATGACGACCGAAGAGAAAGAGACAGAGATCGTGACAGAGACAAAGACAGAGACAAAGACAGAGACCGTTCCAATGACGACGAGCGTCACAGCAAAAGAACTCACGACTATTATGATGAGGTCTGCAGTGCAACAGTTTAATTTACAAAACTTTTTTCGAATTTTTATAAAATTTTTTGAGGTTTTTCCTAGGTTCGGCAATTTGTGATTTTTTTCTAAGTATTTTGTAGGAATTTATTTCTGAACTTTTTTTTGAGTTATCTCAGGAGGTGTTTTCTGGACATACCCTGGTAGACAAAGTTTTTCATATGTTTTTCCTAATAATTTTTAAAAATAGAATTTTTTGTTTCTAAGATATTCCTACATCGAACTTTTTCTTGGTTTTCCTAGGAATGCGCTGGGAAGTTATGTAAATTAGGCCGCACTTTATTAGAATTTCACGTAACATGGCAACTGTTAATTCATAAATTGCTTATGAATGTTGTTTTAAACTAAAATTTACTACAGCATTTCCATTTTTCATTTGTACTGAGTGTTTAGCATTTGATTCTTTCGGGTCACGGATCATTTACTAATAGATGTTTTGTCTGGCTCATGTCAAAGATCTGAAGCACCCACCAACTGCGTTACTTACTGTCACCAGTTAAAATGTCACTTAGTCAAATGGTTTTGCAACTTTCACTTGGCAAAGCTGCGTGCTATGCTCAAGACTCGTGCCATATTTGTGTATGTAAAAAGTAGATCTTTCAAAGTGATGGATTTCTATGTCTGTGTTTATTTGTGAAGCTAATTGAGGGTATTTTCGTGATTTCATTTCATCATGTTCATTTTTTTGCAGCTGTGCTACATAGTTCTTTGTATTTCATTAATTTTTAGTATTTTGCCTTTTTTATCTTTATTATTTAGCATCACAAAGGTTGCATGGTTGAACGTGTAGGATGATGACGTGAATTTCCGGGCATCATCGGATGACTGGAATTATCGCAGGTCATCCCGGTCATCATACGGTGGGAATGTTGGTCGAGGTCGCTGGAATGACAGTGTTCCTAATAACATTGTTCTGATGCGCGGCCTGCCTGAACAAGCCGTCGAAACCGACGTGAGATTTTTCTAGCCATTTTATCATTATTTGTATCAATTACATCATAGCGCATTGTGGCACCATTGTCTCCTCCTTCTTTTCTAAATCTTAGGCTGTCGGAAGATTTTTGTCCTAAATTGTAGAATTTGGGTTTACATTTTCCATTTCTGGGAAATTTGGGGGCACAGTTGAAACCCATAACCCATAATGTCCTTTGTTGAAAATTTGCAACTTAACTTCACCTACTTTTTAAATCCATGATGCATTTATGCTGCTGCTGGTTACTACCGTCAACGATATTTCTGTTGTAGCTGAGTGGGGCTTTCACTCACGTTGGGTTTTGCCCCAAATTTCTAGTTCTGTGTTTGATTCACTAGTACTGTAGGGACGTTGACAAGAAATGTATTACCGCTTGCCCATTGGTCAGTTCGTCAAAAACTAAACCATGTCAGTTCAGTTCAGTTACGTCACTCTGTACATGTCTTTAGTGCTGATGTCTTGTTGTCCAGCTGTAATTAGCACGCAGTGTGCTCTGTTCAGTATATAAATAGATAAATATGGAACTTGTGGTTAGGTTGTGACAGAACTATTGAAAACTGGAACTGTCGTGAAAGACGTGAGACTAATGAGAAGCAAAGAGACCGGTTTGTCTCCAATAGATAACACCTCTTTTCATTCTTTTCTCATTGCTCTACTTTCCTCATGAAATTCCTCTGAACTTTCCGTGTTTTTGTATCCGTGAGTATGGAAAACTAGTGTTCGAAGTGACCTGTTGTGTTGATAATGTGGTAGGCCCTGTAATGGGATTGTCAATTAATTCAGATTTTGTTTCTGCTACAGTCTTAATTATCATTAATTGGCAGAAGATTTAGTAACTAACAGCATAGTCTATAAATCACCTTACAGCAGCCACAACTTGGCTGACATTGGCGCAGTGCAGAATTGAGAAAAAATTGGAGATGCTCGGATGTCGTGATTGTTTTACATTGTTGCCAGGCTCGTCACTACGATACTGTTTCATAGAGTTTCATTCAGTCACAGAAGCACAGTATTGGATGGAGTTGAATCAGGTTGGTTTTCCACTGCGTTCCAAAAATAAAGCCTTGCATTATTTATCATATCTCCGCTGAAGTTAGTGATTTTCCCAATTCTTTCACAGCTAGCGTCAGATTGTTGTCAAGAGCTTGAGGTTGGGATTGTGCTGCAAGGAAACCGTAAGTTTTAGCTATAAACGGAACTTTAGTTCACAAAATTTTACAGATGAAAACCTTGCACCACATGTAATGATGCTAGTTGCTAGTTGTTGAGTTTTTTTGAGACTGTAGAGTGGTTTTTGGGCTTGTGATCTGATGCTCCGTCTGTCTTTCGCGTGATTTTCACAGAAGTTTGCCGTGTTTTTTCGCCTTTTTTGCCGTGATTTTCTAATGTCACTTGTTATTCTGTGAGTAATTGGGTTTACAGTTTACATGTGAAGATTTGCTCAAACTGTAGGGTGAGCTGATGTTTTGGGACAAGTACCCGGCCAACATGTATTACAGCACGTCTCGACGTGGCAGTTTGAACGCAGCCGTTTTACCACCCCAGACAGAAGTTGTTGCCAGTTACGAGTCTGCCATGTCAGACTGGACCTGTCCCAAGGTTAGCCACCCGTCACTCAACTCAGCAGTATTCTGTACTTTCCGTCGATGGTATTTCCACATATTTTCATGCTAGATGTTCAGTGGTGCGTACAGAGCAAACAGAATGAAATGACATAGTACTATTATCTCATTTTGTTCGCTCTCTGTGTGCTTTAATTCTACCGTGCATTGTTTAATTAATCGGTGTATTTAACTGGTGCATCGGGTTGTCAATTGTTTTTAGCGTGAAATTCCCGATTTTAGTATCAAAAATGCCAAATTTTGAGCAATACCGTCTACATGACATCATTCGTTTCTGCCAAATTGATCGGTCGTTATCGAGTTTCACTGACTGATTAATCTAAGAATAATGCTGAAAATGTGCCAAACTGCGAAACAGGAATTTTTGCTGCTCCAAGCTTTTTACGCGCGGCAGCAGCTACTGCTGTAGCACGTCTTGGCCATCGCAATTCTGTCTGTCTGTCCGTCTGTCCCACGGGTGGATCAGTCATACATGGTGCAAGCTAGGATGACCAAATCTTCACCGTCGCCTGCCTCCAAGACTCTAGTTTCAGGAACCATAAACCTTCTCCATTAATTCAACAAGGGCAACCCCCACTAACCTTGAGCAAGGGCACTAAATTAGAGGGAATAGCAAAAATAACCAAGCCGCTCGAATAGCGTCTGTGCGAGTCTGTCGTGCCCTCTGGTGAATGTGAAAGAAACGTAATGGTAGCCTTTCAAGCTTTGTGTAATACATTGTCAAAAGTCAACTCGCGTATAGTTCATAATAACGTCACAAGCACCGTCTTATCTTACTGACATTGTCACATAAACAGCCAGGGTCACATCACGAACACGACTTCGATCCGGCTGAAGCTACGAGCAACCACGCACATGACTAAAGTTTGGACAACGAGCATTTTCCTACGCTGCACCAGCTGCGTGGAACAGTCTGCCATTGTCACTTCAAGAACTATCTGACACTGCGTCATTCAAACGAAACTTAAAAACTTAAATACTGTTTCAGTGAGCTTTTTATCTGTGAGTAGTTTTTACTGTTTGTACATTATCCTTAGGTTTTATTTTAGTTTTTAGGTGTGTTGTACACCACTGGTCACTTTTGTAAGTGGTTATTTTTTTGATTGATTGATTGATTGAATAATCGTGCTGGGATTGGTGAGCTTAGATGTTTTCGCACCAGGCCTTCAAATATGCACCGCTGTTGCGTGTTCCCCTTTGCATTAGCTGGGCTTTTCTTGTTTAAAATGTGAAATCTGTATTATTTGGAATTGCCATCCCAACCCTTCTGGTGCACTGGTACAATTCATCGGTTAATTAAATAGTGCATGGATTCCAACTACCAAGTCATTTACTAGCAAATACTGGAATCCGACAATCTGATGAAGCTGAGGCGTTTGAATGACGAGCGACAGAAGCAGCTGGCAATACTCGATGGTGATGTGCTGCAGTCTACAGCTTGGTGCTCATGCATAGGGAACTCTACAGCACAGATTGTCTCTATCTCAGAGTCACGTACAGTTTTGATGCAGCATTTTGAAGTTGCTTGCAAGCAAGATCTAAGCAGTGTGGAATATATTTGACATTGCAGTGTAGCTGTAAGAACTTCCAGAGGCGCATCTACTGTCGACGTTGCAGCCATTCGCGAATAGGTAACCACCGACATTTTGTCATTTTGTTTGAATCTATCTCATTACCTGCTTCTAACTACTAACTGCTTCAAACTGTTCACTTTCGTTTTTTTCCGATTCTATATATATCACCATTAGTTTACTGTCAACTCAGCTCTCTGTCCCTCGGGGGTAGGTAGATTGAGTATCTGCCTGTCTGTCAGGGATGGTGCAGCAGTTCACAAATATGTAACCGTCGACATTCCAGTCAACTTTCTCTCTATACCTGCTTCTTTCCACTTGGATTTTTTTTTGGCATTTTTGTTAGTACAGGTGCTCACCAGATGACCTAGCTCTGGATCGGGCTGGATCTAAAAGCTGTGGATTCTGTTCAGATCTGGATTCGGTTGGATTGGAACATTCTTGATTCGGTGCACCTCTATTTGTTAGCTGACAGTTCACTAGTCTAAAGGGGCACTAGTCCGTACAGTGCACGGTTTAGGGATAGGGTTATGTGCAGGGTTAGTTATAATTTTGGAAATAGGGATAAATTGTCTTTGACCTTGTTGGACCTCAGCCCTTGCTGTCTCTTTTATGGTGGACTAAGTTACAGCCAGTTTCAGACTAGGGACCTCTTGTGATGCAGTGCTTTTCATTTTGTGATGTTGCTTGCAAGTTTTGCTGACATTTGGTTGTTGTTACAACCAGGTCGAGTATGTATTCCTCTGGTTAGTAAATTAGTATCAGTTTGTTTGAAAATTGTTTCTTTTCATCCCCGTAAAAAATCACAGACTTTGTCTTTAGGTCATAGATGTATGTGATTTTGAAAGTCATTTCTTTTCTAATTCCACTCCTCATTTTTTTTCTATGGAATATAAAATTGTGTGCTGTTTTGTTACTTATTTGTGCAGTGTGGTAAGCACAAAATTCCGTGGATAGAATGTGGCGCATTTTGATTATTATCTCAATTACATTATGTCGATGATCTTCAATATTATAGATTTAACCCAATCAGCATACTATTTGCAGTTTTGCACTTTATGTTTAAACATTAGTCAAATTTGAGAATTACATCTTATGTCTATCTGTCAGTTTGAACTTTGCAAATTTTTTATAGCTTCTGACGTTTTTGCTGAAAGAGAAGATGAAAAAGGGGGCATAGTGCTTTTGGATTCAGAATAATTTGGTGGTAAATTTGTTGGGGGTAGATGCAGCATTGCTACTTGATATAGCATGCTGCATAAACAATACAACTCGAACTTTTTTCTCTCCACAAGAGCGTGGCATGACGCCATTTGCTTTAATTATTGGTTGGACAGTGGACATTACCAGTCAGACCAACCACAGTTTTCCTCTGCTATGGCTGATATCAAGCCTTCCATCCAGATCATTTCAAAAGTTTACTGAAATCTTGGATGTTGGATTCGGAGCTTGAAGGACAAAGTTTAACTATCATTTGTTGGAGAAATGCTGACGTTAATTTAGTATAAACTTTGTTTCGACAAGAAGACTTTGTGACACAACATGTCCATCATTTGCTGGTGCTCGTTGGAGTTGGACTTTGAACTTTTACCAGCGCCTTCGATGTTGATCTGAGAACTGGGAGACATCTTCTGCACAACTTGGCTCCAATTTCCATGTAGTAAAAGTTACGAAGCAGATGGAGGGAACTTCGAACTGAACTGATCTGAACAGATGCTAGTCGTCGGTGAGCAATGTTGTAATAGTGACAATCATTTGTGTCAATTTGTGCTTCGTACTGTAACCAGCAGACACGAATCAGCAAGTATCTGGTGGTGGCGACGGGGCTGATCAAGTTGGAATCAACCCCTGTAACAGTACGTTGATTTCATCGTTACTTGTTTTTGTGTTTTATAAGCTGACTGGGTGTTCTAGCACTCGTGTTACAACATGTTGTCTGTTCTGTGTTTGTAAGGTTATGTTATGTGGCTGAATGGTATGTCAAAGGGGGTTGATGATTATATTGGTGGATAGGGGATTGATAAGTTGCTATAGGCTGTCAATTGTTACTATGCTGCTATCTGCAGCAATTTGGCCACATTTTGCAACACAAGTACCGGGGTATGGTATATTTGTGGGCATTGCCTGAAGTTTACATTATACCACAAGCTACGTAAGTGTGAGAAAAAACGTTCACATTTGCTGGGTCTTCATTGTTTATGTTTGACCATTACAACAACAGAAGGAAGCTTGCAAAACTACTCATCTTTGGATATGCTCGTAGTTTGAAGCAGTAACTTATAAGCCGTATAAATTTATCTAATTACATAATAATCTATTTATTGGTTCTTTGACGTTTCACCAACTACTGTCCAGAAAAGGCAACAGCGGTTGCTGAAACATCTCCAAGCTGTTCTAAAAAGATTGTATGTAATTCAGGTTTGCCAGAGGTTGTTGAAAGCTCCTGATAAAAGTGTCTTTGTCAGGCCCTGGAGAAACCACAGACTTGTGTCTTGAAAGTCGGAGGGTGTGGAAATTCCTTGAATTTTGGTTGCTGAAACTCATTGAGACTGTGCTGTGACCCACATGGCAAAATGTCTCGAGAATGGGTCTGGGAATAACACCTGAAAGCCCTTGAAAGGTTCTTGATTTGTTTCACCCCAAACTGGCCACCGTGGTGATTCGACAGATTTATATAGCTGATTCTGTCGACGTTTGCAGCACTGATTCTACGTGGTCTCGATGGGCTGACAATGGAGGATAACATTATCTCGGCTTTTGCGAGTCTGACTTCATTGCCACTGAAGAATGTTCGCGTAGTCCGTGACCATCTCACTGGTGCCAGTAACGGCTTTGCCTTCGTTGAGCTCCATTCGTTGAAGGAAAGTCAGGATCTACTGCAATATCTTGAACAAATGCCGGCTCCACTCGAAGTCGATGGAAAAGCACTGATTGTCAACTATGCGAAGAACACCTTTACTACTACGTATGTATTTCTGCATTCAACTCAGCCTTCTATCCCTAGGGGTAGATGCTAAGTACCTGGATGGGTGACTGTCTGTAGACAGATGAACCATCTAGCTATATAACAAGAGAGTTCTGTTCAGTACGTTTCGCTCGCTGTGTGTGCAGCTTTTAGTGCAAGCAGCAGTGTTTGCTATTAGCCACGTGAAACTCCCCACCACACGTGAAATGTGTTGCTACACTACCTTGTGAGATGTTTGTTTGCTGGCAGGATATCAACATTAGACCAAGCTGCGGCGGCAGCGCAGGCGGCAGCACATGGTGGCTACCCACAGCATCAAGCGTACTATGACTACAACGCTTACTATCAACAACAGCAGACCAGTGTTGCAGGTAGACCTGACTTAACATTCCTCGGCCTTATTCATTTGGCTTTGGCCTCTCCTCAGTACTAGTGCTTTTGCCTTCCTAATACCATATGACGTAGCTTACGATGTTATAGTCACTTTCTGAGTTATTGGAAGCTATCAACAAACGTTTTATCATCGCCTTTTCAAAGGATATTTCCCTTTGTTGGAATATTTAATCTGGTCTAATCTTATTTCTAGTTTTTCTGTTTTTAATGGTTTCTAACTTTTTTGCTTAATCACTTTGTTAGACCGTTTGAATGGTTTTTGCCTTGGTTTGTTATTCTGGTCTTGGCCTTGTCCTAAGGCTTGGAAGTTTGGTTGCATTTAACATAACTGTTCAAAGTCTACACACTCAATAGGCACACTGCTAGACAGACACAGAAGCATTTTACAGTTTTACAAAATTTAGGAACGTGGCAGCCGATTGGCATGAGCTGATGATATATGCGTTTGTGTCTGTGCATATGCATGTGTGTTTGTAGCGGACTCGTCCAATGCGGCCGAGGTAGCCCAGGCAGCCATCTTGATGTCACAGCAGAAGCGACTAAAACACGGAGGACCAACAGCATTGCGAGCAGCAGGCTTATCTCAGTCTAGCAGCAATGTGTTATCAGCTGGTCCAGTCATCCATCATTCTGCCACGCCCACCACCACACAGCCAGCCGTTGACTATCAGCAGTACCGTGAGTGGCCACAGTTTACTGGTCCGAATCAGCACGGGGGTTTCAGATACGGTGCGTTAGGAAGAGCGATGAATTGCATCTTTGGCTATGGTGGCCCCTTGGCTTTGGCGGAATGGAATCCAGCCAAATTCGGACTAGCATCTAGGGATTGCAATCCCGAATTCCGGGATTGGTGGCGTCCCAATCCCAGGATTTGGGGTTTACAAAAATTGGTTAAAATTATATTTTTTTGCGTGTTAACTGATAGAAATAAGAATTTAAGCCTTGTGATGAATAAAATATTTTATGTCTGCTAGAGTACTACTTTTTGCCGTGCTCGGTAATTTGTATTTTGACTGTCACCGTCACTGCCTACAGTTCATATATGTCTTCCATGTGGCCTATGCTACATTGTATGCATAAAGTCAGTTAATCAAGGATACCAAAATAACGACCAGTCTGTAAGCCTAGTCCCGAAACGTGATCCCAGGATTATAAATTTCTTAATCCTGGATTCCCGGATTGAGAATTCAGTCGTGGGATTGCAATCACTACTAGCATCTTTTCGGATGACTGAATGACTTTGTGAGTTGGTAATAGTAATTTACAAAACTTCCCAGGAAGTTTCATAGCATTTGTCTTGGTTCTTCCAACGTCCAACTTCTTATGATTTTCTGAGTATTTTCCAGGAGTTGATTTTTGAACGTTTGCTTGCAATTTCTTAGTATCTGTACGTTTTTCCTCAAGGAATTTTTCGTAAATCGCATTTTACTCCTAAGATTTTTCCATACAGCTCTTTCCTCGGAACTACTTAGGAAGTCTTGTAAATAAGGCTCATGCTATTCACACATTGGGTGCGGCTGAACTGTAACTAATATTCAGTTCAAACCATTAGCTAACAAGCAAGAAAAAGCTGTTAACATTCTTCAGTTAATTGATGCCTAACATTCTGTAATTAATTAATTATGTAATTAGTTAATTAATGTCTGCATATGTGTCAATGCAGCTGTGCCAGATGTATCTACTTATGTTTATGATGAGTCATCTGGTTACTATTACGATGCCTCCACTGGTCTCTACTATGATGCCAACTCTCAGGTATTTTATATGACGGTCTCTTTATGGAGGGATGGCTAGGCTGAGTTGAGCTGGATTGTAATTACACTGTGTCCGGTGAAAAACGGACCCCCCCTCGGACGTTGTGCAATGAAAATGTCAAATCCAAGCGGATATGAATATCGTTTCACACACTTACCCCCAATAAATTCCTGAAGCAATTGCCATATTTCGTTCTTACCCAAATTATTAATCGTTGAATATTGATAACAAAATATCTTCGTTACCAATATGATGTTACATAAGTATACGCCTGTGTTCATTGCATAACTTTGACAAACAACATCTGATTCTGGCAAAATTTTACATCAAAAATGCATCATCTGTTGGCAATTAAAGTGCCAAATTTCAATTAAATCTATTTACGCAAACAATAGTTACAGTGGCTTTTGTGATGTTGCCTCAAAACGTGAAGTGTCCAGTATTAGGCAATCGTTTGTTCAATCCTGACAGTATCCACGGCTTGCTGGGAAATTCCGCGACAAACTTTTTAGCACCATACCCTTTCTTTTGCCTCAACAGTTTAATTAAGACACGATCATCTGCCGAAAACACCATTTTGTTATTGTTTATGCTATTTTGATTGCGTCAACAAACGTCACTTCCGCTTGAGTGACTGCAGTATGTAACGCCATATTGGTGACGAAGATATTTTGATATTGATATTCAACATTTGATAATTTTGGTAAGAAATAGTATTTCTCAACAGAATTTGGCAGTTGCTTCAAGAATTTATTGTGGATTAAGTGTGCAAAACGTTATTCATATTTGTTTGGATTGGAGATTTTTATTGTACGATGTCTAGGGGGTCCATTTTTCACTGAACACAGTGTAGTTGTATGTTACTGTGAGTCCTCGTGTTAGTGCAAGTTGCAGTCGAGTCAGTATCAAGTGGTTAGTTAGTACTTGGATGGGTGGACCATTTTGGTAAATAAGCAACACCAAGGTGAGCTCTTCTATTTCTTCTGGGTAGGTAAACAGAGTTCCAGCCTGTCTGGCTGTGGTTAAGCTGGGGCACGTTCACTTGTGTCGGGTGGCAGGTAACATTGTGTGATCCCATATGGCAGGTGATGCTCCATCGCTCTATGATGGGTTTGCCATAAAGAAATATGGACAACCTTTAACCCTGTAGCATTTGTGATAGTGCTGCTTGCTGTTTGTCTGGCTTTAGAACAGTAAAACTTCGTTATAACGTACTTCTAGGGACCGGAAAAATCAGTACGTTATATCCGAGGTGCGTTGTAACCAAAAATCCTTTATAGTTCTATTAGCAATCCAAATACATGTATTCCAAATGCATCTATCAAACGTCAGGTCATTCATTTAGTATAAAGTGTAGTCTGTACTCTAGGCCTACTAAATTCATCTGGGCATTCTCGTTGTTGCTGATGCCCAGCAGGTAATGCTGCCATGTGTCCAAGGCCTCCATAGCCCGTAGACGACCTGGGAGGTCAAGTGAGGTCGAGTCTCCCTCCTCCTTGGTGCAGCGCTGTCTGGCTCAGCAGGCGTCGTCACTGCAACCGTGATTTCATTGTCCGTCGGTTGCTCACACGTCTCCATGTTCTCATTGACGCTGCAGTGGCGTACTCATCAAACGTGAAGTGCAGTAACACAAACAGATGGTTACAGTCTAACTCAACACAGTGCCAGTGATCTGGCCACACCAGTGAGTGAATCTGATAAGAGGCAGTTTACAGATTACATGTACACGCCAAAACGATGTCTATTGGTCTATTTAATTGCCCTCCCCCACTGGGCCACTCACTCAGTCGCTGCATCCCTGGAACGCCAACGCACTGGGAGACTGGGCGTGTCTCTGTGTTCATGCTCGCCATCTGTACTAGCCGGGTGGTCCGTTCTACAGTCCGTTGTATGCAGAGCATTTGCTGGTCTGCGGACCACAGCTGACGTTCGTAATAACCGAGGGTACGTTATAGCCGAGTACGTTATATCCAGCAGACGTCGTATGTTAAAGAATAGGAAGTTGACGGGACTGTAGAAGTCAGTATGTTGTAACCGAGTGTACGTTTTAACCGAGTCCGTTATAACGAAGTTTTACTGTATTAATTACTACATCAAACCCTGCATTAATGTCAGTGATATGCTAATGTCTGAAGTGGTATTTTGTCCACAGTATTACTACAACACTCAGACCCAGCAGTTCCTGTACTGGGACAGCGAGAGGTGTACCTACATGCCAGCACCGACGACCCAGGACAACCAGACAACGACTGCGACAACGACAGCGTCAACTGTTGGTACAGACGTGATCACGGCAGAGGAACAGAGGAAAGAAGAGGAACTGAAAAAACAAACGACGCCTGAGAAGAAAGTCAAAGTTGCCAAAAAAATTGTCAAGGCAAGTCTCACTTCACACATGTGTGGAATTGCTTATGGTTTTTTGTTACAGTTTTTTTTGTACTTTTAGCTATCGATATTTCTTTCCTTGTTAGCTTTTCTGATCTGAGGCTTCTATCTCTGTCTCTCTCATATGCTACCATTTCCTGAATGTTTTTATGTTATTTATGTTATCATTATTTGAGGGTTTTAGCCGGAAATTTGTTTTGGGGAGCTATTGGGTAATTGATCTGCAGTTGATGCTGAGAGAAACAAAGCCGACTGGTTGGTTGCTGTATTCGTTGCCGTTAGGACATTAAGAAGTGGGCAAGGAGGCTGAATGCCCAGAAGGATTTTGTAGTAGTATTAGTACTATTAGTAGTTGTTAATGTACTAGTAGTAGTAGTTACTAATGCTGGCAGGAAGTGGGCTTACAAGCTGAATGCTCAGAAGGACATTGTAGTTTTGTTGTAGCAGTTGTAGTTGCTGCTAGGACATGGAGAAGTGGGCGCGTAAGCTGAATGCTCAGAAGGAACATGTCAAAGAGGAAGTAATAAAGCCGCCTTCGGTGGCTGAACCAATCATTGACATTTCTTCTGTAGCTTTACCCTCATCTTCCGCTGCAGCTGACGCCGGATTTTCTATGCTGGAAAAGGTGATTATGCTTGTATATGGTGGAGTGGCCTTTTGAGTTCTGACTTTGTAACTTTTTCATTAATTTTTTTCTTCTCCCAAGAACTTTTATCGAGGGTCCAAAAAAGTAATGATGATGGAGGTTGATAACTAGAAATTTGCTAGAAGGTTGATAATCTGAAAGTTTTCAGGGGCCAAATTTTTGAAATTTTTAAAGATATTTTCCAAAGATCTTCCTATGTCAGATGATTAGGAATTCCAAAGATTTTTTCTTTTCCAAATTTTTGATGCCTTTCTTTGCGTTTTGAAAGAGCTTCTTCTTTTCTTATATTCCTAAACTATTCAACCAATCAGATGCACTTATACCGACCATGTGACGTAATCAAAACTTCTTAGGAAAACTTCTTTGGAAAACTTCTTATCTTAGCACGTCCATGGGAAATGCATTTTACACACCGCTTCAGTTTTTTTAGTTGACTAAACGTCAATTTGCTTTACTTACTCGTTGTTAATTTTACCGCAGCGTTACGCAAATAACTTATGACGTCACATATGACGTTTAAGCTGAGTGTCAACACTGTGTACTTTTCTGCAAATTTTGTTTTATTACACAGCTTTCTTCGTGCAGGACAAGTAGGACAAGGTTAGTGCTTTCCTACATATTTGCCTAAATTTTTCCTAAGAAGTTTTCAAAGAAGTTTCAAATATTGCGCATCTTTTCTCAAAATCTTCTTTGGAAGATCTTCTCGAATTCTTTCAAAGACATTTACCAAAGAAGTTTTGAAAATCTGCATACTTTCTTTGGGAAAGAAGTCTTCCAAAGATCTTTCTAAGAAGTTTCGAAAATTTGGCCCCAGGTTCTTTACTATACACAGTCGTTTTCTAAATATCCGTATTTTTCTCAGCTAGGAATAGAGTTAGAGTAGGGTTAAAGTAAGGGTTCAAGTTAGCGAAAATGCACGTTTCAGTTGGGAATGTCCAATCTTTGCATCAGACTTGTAACAAGTCCAGCAACAGCCAAGTCCAAGTCCAAGTCCAGTAGGAAAAAACGAACCTGCAAGCAGTTTTATCCCATTCCAGTATTATTTCATCTGTAGCAGTTACAGGCCAATCTCACTGTTGTCAGTGCCGGGCAAGGTTTTTGCCCATGTGCTTCTAGAATGGCTGCAGCCCCTTCTTACTCGTCAGCGAAGACCTCAGCAATCCGGCTTCACACGCAGTCGCTCGACAATCGACGCCATATTGACGTTACGTCTCCTGGCCAAGTTGCATCGAGAATTTCGAAAGCCCCTGCATGTGGCTTACATAGACATTAAATACATTACATAGACATTACATAGACGCCTTCGATTCGGTGGACCGCCAAGCTCTTTGGAAGGCACTGCACGCGACTGGTGCTCCACAGTTTCTGATCCAACTGATCCAGGACTTGCACACGGGCACAAAGTCAAGATTTCGAGTTGGGAAAAGGCTGTTGAAGGCATTCGATACTTCCTCGGGTGTGCGGCAGGGATGTGTACTTGCCCCAGCATTATTCTGCCTGGCAATTGACTGGATCATGTCCAGATGCTCTGGCAGTCTTGGCATCACACTCGATGGGCCAGTGTTTACTGACCTGGACTATGCAGATGATGTGGTACTCTTTGCACAGGATTCAGGCAGGTGGCAGGCAGAACTCAAGCGTTTCGACGACACAGCAAACACCATGGGACTGCACACTTTGTGGGAAAAAGACAAAATTACAGAACACTGGTTATGGTCCTCCACCTCAATCAGTCTCCGTCGATGCATCATGGACAGACACACAGCGTGGTAATGGTTTTGTGGTTGCTTCACTGGGGCATGATGCAACATTGCAGTGCTCAATTGCACTGCATAGAAATAATCGGATTAAACTGAACTGAACTGATGTTTATTTCACCTGCTGATTCACAATAAACGGGTGTCTGTTTGTCTCCAGGAGCCATATGCATAACAGCGTCATAACTTTAGTCTCTTGACTAAATCCGAGTTATGACGGACTAACTGCTAAGTTGGTATGCATAATGGCGACTTATTGCTAGTTCAGGCGTAAATGAGTGACTAAAGTCGGTCTCCCTCGTGACCAGGCGTAACTGGTTTAGTCTGGCACAAATAAAGTTGTCAACGACAAAATTATGAACATCATCGTGCATCATACAATACTTATGACTAGTCAGTATACATTACTGACACAATTCTAGTATTAAAACTTGAGGAATTGAACATATGTTGCTTGATTTTGTTTGCACATTTTTGCATCGCACATTTCTACTGCCCGCATTGCTGTAATTAGCTTATCATGTAGGCCATAGGCATCATGAATATTAATGTACGGCCCGTGGCTGTGGAAAGTGAGCAGACGACAACTTTGCCAACGTGTGCATGCGTCAACGTGAGAATGGGCGACTTCATGCTAGGAAATTCCAGAATGAAATTACCCATCATCAACTACGCTGGGACTTGCTAGTCCTACCACTACGATGCCTTATTGCATGCCGACTAACTTTGTTGATTAGTCTCGGACATGTTAGTGCCGATGTAGCCACTAGTCTTGGTGTAAACTAAGACGTTGTTATGCATACAGCCCCCGATCGGTCGGATTGCTATCAAGTGCTTACTTCGTAGTAGTCAAGTCAAGTACCGGCCTGTCTGGCTGGGTTAATGCAGGGCGCGTTCACCTGTGTTGGGTGGCAGGTCACACTGTGATCCCATACGGCAGGTGACACTCTAGGTCTGCAGGGGTTTCCCATATCGAGCTATGCATGACCTGTTAACCCCTGTAAGCTGGTGCTCTGTCACAGACTGCATACAACAAGCGACTGACAGACGTCGTAAGAGAAAAAGAGGCAACTTTGTCAGCAGCCAGCGCTTCATCTTCTAGCTCCATAGTATGTGATGTTTATTATCATTATTGGTTTATTATTTATTATGAGTTATATTACATATGGGGAGTTCTGTTATCATGCAGTTGATGTTTTAATGTATTGTACACCTTATACAGCCATTGGGCTGCAATAGCAATAAATATGTGCTATGTTTGTGTTAACAGTGTATACAATATTACCTGCAGAAGGCTTTGCTGTTTTTTTTTCTATCTCAAAATGCACCAGAAACCGTTTGGCGGCTGGCCGTGTTGGCTGAGCTGAACCCCTTAGCTGGACTAAGGGTGTATAGCCCCCAGCAGAAGGGGAGAGTGGGAAAATGGAAAAGGAAGAGGAGGAGAGAAAGGGGGGAGTTGGAAAACCTTAGGAAGATAGTGAAAAAAGAGGGGATAAAGGAGAGGGAAGGGGAGTGGGGAGAAAACAGAGGGAGGGAAAAAGGAATGGAGGGAGGGGACGAATTTGAGGCAGGTTTGGATTTTAGATTCGGGGTGATAGAAGTTCTCGGTTGTCACAGCATGAAATGGTAGTGTTTGAATTTGGTCCTTATGAATATGACACAACAATAGCAAGATTAAAGCTGCATTCACATAGACACGAGTATGAGTATGGGTCTGGGTTTCTGTTTATGGCTCGTAGAAGCTTCGGTGGTACGAGTGGAACGTTCATGGTCACTTGTACAAGCACATATCTTAACACGTGTCGGCCATATTGAATGAAACTGAATCGAGAAAATGCTTCGCCATTAAAACAACAATATTCCGTCACATAGCTAATAATTTTACTAACCGCGGACCTCTAACGATGAATAATTTTACAATGATGTCATGTCAAATATATGCCATAGCTTTTATACATTATATTATTGTTATTTATGGGTAGCATACTTCGCATGGGTTGGAAAAAAACATGACCTGCACAGAAACGAGTGAAATTTACCGGTAACCCATACTCGTATGTATGTGAACGGCTGCCATTGAAATACACGCAAACGCGTGTTTGCTGGAACTTGTATATGCGAACCCGTACAGTGCCGGACTCGTACTCGTGTTTATGTGAATGCAGCCTTAAGTTCTGTCATTGTTGCAGTTCACGGTGGATGAGTCTACTGCTAGCAATGCGCCGGTCTCGGTAGAAGAACTAATAGACTGGAACAAGCTGGCATGTCTGCTATGTCGAAGAGCTTTCCCGTCTAAAGAAATTCTACTTAAACATCAGCAAATGTCGGATCTCCATAAGGCACTAACAACTAATACTATTTTGTCAGCACTCTGATAAAACTTATGCTATTTTTTTACTGAGGTGGTTTTTTGACATTATGGAGACATATTATGCCACCAGTTTCTTGATTTTTACGTACGAGAGCTAGCTATAGCGCGTATTAGCTATGGTGATTCTGTCTTGGTGACTGTCACATTCCGGTACCATTGCAATCGGAGGTGAGATAGAGACTTCTGGTTTTCAGCATGTGATGTTGTTGTTGTTGTAGCAGCCCGCCCTCCAGACCCACGGGCCTCGGCTGGTCCACAGTTGAAAACCCAATGGCCGGATAGAGTGGGGGGAGAGTGTCAACGGACTTTGCAACCACATCGTTTGGATGCAGCTAAGGCTCCGTCTTGAGATCTCCACCATATGATAGCATGATAGCATGCTAAGTTAATATACAAATACTCGAATCTAAATTGTGGCGTCGCCTTGCAAATGCTGTTACACCAAGTCTAGTCAAGAAATACTCGAGACAATTTGCTTTCACCATATGACGAAATGAACCATATGATCTCCAGTATTTCGTAACAAAATTTCTTGCCACTGGGTGAGGGGGGTCCCCCGAATGAGGGGGAGAAAGGGGCAAATGCAAGCCTGACCCGTACACCTGGCATAACAGCGTTCACAAGGCGGCACCACGCAACTAACTTGTTATGCGATTGAGATTTAGATTTAAATTTCAGTATTTGTATATTAACTTAGCATGAACACCCTAATTTTCAGCTAACCTAAAGAACGGATTTGAAAATGGTTTGGACCGCTAGAATCCTTATCGAACATGCTTTCCATCGGTACCAGATTCGCATATCCAGACTTAGTGGAAAATGTGAATTTTGACTAAATAGGTCGAAAAGGGGTGTGGCCACTTTCGGAAAAATATCATATATTTCATCAAAGTATGCAAATTAGAACAAATGGTGAGAAATACTAAATATCACATTTGTTAATGCAGCAAATAGGGATTTTGGTGATATATAGTTTTTATGGAACTTAATGAAAAAATGTGAGATCAGTCATTGGCGATCGATCACGGGGCACCTTTACGTAATTGGGTCACTCGCGGTAGTTATAGAAAAGGGGATAAGAAAAGGTTAGGGTTCCTTTTTGGCTATATCTTAATAATTACCGCACCAATTACTACAATGTTGATGGCTACTGAAATAGGAAAGGAAAGGACTGGGTATTTTAGGAATAGGAGGCTGCAGAAGAGTGAAGTTTGATGAAATGGATGGAGATAAACTGATTTTAGCTGCCAACAGGAACTGCCATAAGCTCTCGCGCGTCTCGTGAGCATTAGCTCAGATTTCTTGTTTTGTTTTACATAACAACTGTAATCCTATCTCATTTTTTTTCATGTCGTTCTATTGTTATTTTTAAAATTTTAGTTTATTTAGTTTCTGTGCTAGATTAATCTGTCAGTCCATCTGTCAGTTTTCAAGTACAAATTCCACATACATCATATCATATCATTAACACAGATTGCATTAATGCCAGGCGGCTTTGACTGAAAGTGCCAGACTTGAAATTGACGGACCAGGTTATGGGGCAAGAAATTGAAGGACACAAAATTACAGGACAAGAAAGAATTGCAGGTAGTTATTTTAACTAATGAATGTGCAGAAAAATGCACTTAGATTACTATTGTGTAAAAAGTTAATTTTTAAAGATATATGTTCACTGTCACAAGTGCTTTTCTAGTTTTACTGAGAATTCTTTGTCTATTTTGTGTTATTGTAGAAAAACGTGGAAGAACTGGTGCAGAAGAAAGGTGGCGGCCTCTCACAGGATGGCTCCACTGTATCGACACAATTTTGTCATTTTCTGCTTACATTTTCCTACTTTGTATTAGTGTTTTTCTGATTTTGCCACATTTCTCCTAATTCTGTATCCCCCAAGCATAATCCTATTTAACCTACAGCTACTGTTAGGGTTAGGTTAAAGATAAAAATAGGGTTGAAGTTGGTTTATTTTTATCTTTAACCAAGATTTAGAGATTAAGTGAAATGTGGTTAAGCAAAATGGGGTGCTTTATTTTTGTAATTAACACCGGGCCTGTAACGTTAGTAGTGTGATGAGTGCTTATTAGCAGACCTGTGCGTAAACCATTCCGGTATGTAACCAGCCACCCAGGGGGTCAACTCAGCCTGGCCATCCCTCCGTGGGTCAGTGCAGTGTGTACTAGTGGAAGCTGGGATGTAAACAGGCACACCTCACGATGCACTAGCCCCATGGTCTTGCAGTGTGAACTGGTGTCTGGCTGAGGGCTAAGGAAATGGAGATCAGTGTCGCTGTATGAGTTTAATGGCTTGGGAAGGATTTTTGCATATTTTTTGGTTAATGCTGTGGTTGATGGTATGAGGCAGCTGCAGTGTCATGACAAAGAGAAGGAACGAAGCGCAAAGTATTGACATGTCTTAATGTTTAGAGTGGAATAATGATGTCTGGGGTGGTATTGGGTGTGTTTTAGCTGCAGTATCGTGACAGGGCAAAGGAACGTAGGGCCAAGTATGGTCAGCCTGAACCTCCGTTGCCTAAACGCAGTAAACCAAACGTTGAACCAGAACCTGAAGAGCCGGTGCCGTAAGTACTGGTCTATACGCTTGTGTTTATACGACTTATGCATTTCACCAGGTAGTGTGGCAGCCTTATTAAGTTGAGGTGGCCAAAACTACAATCGTTTATGTCAAGTTTCTTTGTGATGCCATTATTTGCTGAATATATGTAAAAAAAAACTTACCAGTTTACAACTGTGTGTAAGGACGATGTGATGATATCAGTCCTCTAAAACAGCAAAAATCATTTGGGTAACCTTAGATGGGGCTATGCATATGACGTCCTTACAAGCTGACTTTAGTTGGTAATCACTAACATAGTCTAAAGCCTTCTTCATTTGATGTTATTTGTAGTATTAGGCCTACTTGCCCAATGTTTACTGATTAGCGTACCAGCCGAAAATGT
>Ga0209367_1003186_pt1 | contig 22182 bp, 13 predicted proteins | sample WorMetLIZISLAND2_FD_187412 | JGI IMG/M metagenome (GOLD analysis project Ga0209367, IMG submission 187412) | Marine gutless worms symbiont microbial communities from Max Planck institute for Marine Microbiology, Germany - Olavius geniculatus... ... | reverse complement strand
CAATGTCAGAAGAACTTTGCTGACTGTGTAATGGTAAAGTTTGAATTTTTTAAATTGTGATTTGTGCTGTTTTATATCTACAACCACGATGTCACCTTTACACTGTATATAAACTGAACAGTTTTTTTACATAAATATGTCTCTAATTAGGTCGACTAAAACTCCAGTAGTAGACCAGTTGCATTTTTATTGTCAAATTTTCTAAATAGTTAGTAATCAACTGAGGTGTTGATGTCTGTAGATGTAAGGAGAAATATTCGCAATGCATTGCGGTTTGACTTATTTTCAGTTGTGATGATGTTTCTCAGGTATGATTCAAAGACGGACACGTGGACTATCGTAGCGCCAATAAACTCGCCACGTGATGCGGTCGGAGTCTGCGTGCTGGGAGATAAGCTGTATGCTGTCGGCGGATACGATGGCTCCATGTACCGGCATGATGTTGAAGCTTATGACCCACAGACCAATGAATGGACCAAGGTGAGTCATATAACCACAAGGTCAGTCGTATAACCACAGATATGCAGGTTGTGGTGGATATTCAATAATCAGCTCATCGCAAATTTTCCACAGAGTGCGCCAGTCAAAGAATTTTTAAAATTGATTGATATTTGGTGCAGATATAGCAACTTTTTATGGCCTATGGCCCATGTCCTGTGTAGTTTGTTTTAACAAGTATTTAACATATATAATCCCATAATGGTCAGTTCTCTTTCCGGTTGGTCAACAAGTACAGCAGGCCTGTAAAATATAATATTCTGTTATTTCAAAAGGTTTTCTGCCTTATCTGGAGAAACTCCAGAAACTGCACCATAGAAAAACTGAAGTTAGAGGTAGTAATACAATTTCTTTTTCGTACATCCTCAGTTTGCTATAAATTAACTTTTCAGGCTACCCTTAACCTCTTATTCATTACTATAAATCTGAAGTTTATTTTTTTATTTCAAGAACACAAGCATAGCACATATGCAGTACAAATTAAAACTTTACATAACATTGTGTCTTTTGGATCAGAAAGGCCAAAAGGGCACTTAGAAAGCCGACTGATTTAACATCGTTTCTTTGAGTAATTCTGCAACATTTGGTTAGTATACATATCAGTGGTTTGTCATCGTAAGGTGTATCAGTCATGCAAATGCGTATGTGAAGCAGGTAAACTGTCACAGTGCATGGCAGTGCCATGATGACAGATATTGATGTCGTACCTATTACCATTATCATTACCTCCACCAAAGAGGTAATGTTTGCTGGTTTTTGTTTGTCTGTCTGTGTGTGACCAAGATAACTCGAAAAGTTATAGATGGATCTTTCTGAAATTTTGAAGGTGTGTCAGGCATGGCATAAGCTACAAGTGATTCAATTTTGGGCGTGATCCGGCAGGAATCCTGGATTCTGGATCACTTTGAAATTTTTGTTACCATTGCATTAAAGGGGGCATAAGGGAACTGCTGCAAAACCGAAGACGGTGACGCCACCTGGCGAATAGCATTGCCTTGGCGGAGGTACCTGCGGGCTATGACTGCTTTCTAGTTTTATAGTTGATCTTGTTGGTGTTTTTCAGGTGGGCAGCCTGTGCATTGGCCGTGCCGGTGCGTGCGTGGTCCGGCTGCCGTCCAGCTGACTATCGGCGTTCGGCAGCAGTCAGGCAGTCAGACACTCTTCACTGGGGCTCATGACATGCAAGGGTTGTACTCTCAACAGTCCATTGGTGTGCCCATGTCAGCCAGTCGCCTGCCCACTGCTGCCAAAGACATTTCGGTCAGCTGGAACATGCACCGATGGAAGCATTGTTTCATCAGCACGGCACTCACAGCCACATGTTGGCTTCCAGACCCGCCGGGTGAGGAATGGATCGGATTGCATGCGACGTCCAGCAGCCAAAGCGACTGAGAGGCACATGGTGCAACAAGCAGACATTGTCCGAGGGCAGGACTCCACCGAAGTGGGTCCGAAGCATAGGTCAGATGTGGGCTGCGGTTTCGTGCAGTTCTGTCACAAACACATCTTTGCTAGTCCAGCTGTAACAGCCTCGGGACGCACAAGGAAAGTGTCACCGTCAGATCCTGCAATGAGTGAATGCAACTCCTCACTCCAGGCACACTTCAATCCCTGCTACAGCAACAGTTCTCTACCAGATGATGACGATGATGATGAGCTTGGTATTGATCTGAATGCTGCCAGCCTGTTTGACAGTCTTCATCAGACCAGGAGAACTGATCGACCGCTTCCAGCTGTCTCTGAAATGTCCATGTCATGCTTTGAAGGTCTTCTGAGTTCCACTTCATCGTACAAAGAAGTGATTGGTTTTCCTTCGAGGCAGTTCCGACCGCTGTCGTGGGCGGGTCAGGTTGAAGATGGTCAGTTGATGGAGTCGGTCTGTACTTGTTCCAGCCAGTCAGCTTTCTCTACATCAAAGTCTGAGTCCTGTTACCCACTCGAGGCACAGCTTTTGAATAACGTGTCTCAGATACCTCCGGATGAACTCTGTTTGCCATGGTTGGGTGAGACGCCTGTGTACTGGGAGCTGGAAATGCCTAGGTCAGACATCGGCACAACAGACCTTGCCTCTCAAACGTCCTTACCGCCACCGGAAACTTGCCAGAAGCTGGCTAGTCCACTTCGAATGGGAACTCATACTATATTCGATGCAGGTAATGTTGTTGAAACTAACGATGCACAAGCTGCTGCTGGTAAGAACAGGCCACCCTGCCAGAATTCATGCTCCATGGCAGATACCTTGAAGGCACCCCTACCAAGGATGGGCTGTTTGCCGGCACATTGCTATGTGTGCCGTGACTGCCAGCACGTCTGCATTGGTAAGGAGACTCTTTGTGCTGAGTCAAGTAGAACACCACCATTGTTGTCACGTAAAATGCACGTTCCCCGCAGCTGCAAGTGCGTGAAACCGCGACGATGTCCGACGCCTCCTAGAATGTTATCTCCATGTGTTGATGACGACGACTCAGTCAGAGTTCCAGTCGCTGATATATGAACCGTGCGATTGCTAAAGGGCTGGAAAGTTAGTTTGAAATACTGTTTACTTTACAAAAAAACCTTAAAACTCTTAAAGTCCAAAATTTATGTCTTTTAAGGTTGTCATATGTAGTGCAATTTATTATGCAAATCAAATTTAATTTCACATCTCAGTCATGATTTTTGAGTTCTGGTGCCGCATCATTCGCTCAACAAAAACGATGTGACATAGAGAATCGTGATAAAAATGCTCTTCCTCAGTCTTAAAATTTTTGTGTCCCGTCTTCTTGGACACTGAAATCTTCGAAAAAAAACTCGAAAATCTATCAAAAACCCATGTTTTTCCAGCCCTGGATTGCTATTAAGTCTCCCAGCAAGCTGTTTGTCAGTGAAATGTAGCTTGTAACTTTCACCTCGCTAAAGAATACATTCCAACTAGTGCCAAGTAACAGTATGCCATTCATTATAGGAACTGTGTTGCATTGGCATGATTCTCACGAGAGATGAAGTCATAAAAACTTCAGTATTGTGTCAACTCATCATATGATCTTATTGCACTTCAGCCCATTCCACATGACCCACCAAATAGCACAAGACATCACACATATTGAGTATTACTATATTATGTAAGTACATGCTACTTTACCATTGAATTTTGTACTTCAGTCACCGATACTGTGTGTTTTCTTGAACTTGTGTGTAGTGAATGGGCTGGAGGCATTTTTGTTTTTTTAGCAAGTGATTGCCAGGAATACTCACAGCGAAGCAAACAATTTATATGTTATTGTATAGTATATTCTTAGATGTAAGAATTATCACACATAGTTGCCATGTTGTTTCTTGTTTTACTATTAGCAATTTAGCATGTTGTGAATGACGTTGAATCGTTTACTGGTAGTCAAGGATCATCTCAAGAATGTGGTGTCTCTAGTATCGAGACCAGACTATGTGGTCCTGGTGTCCGTCTTGAATGATTTGGTTTTTGCCTTGGTCTTTGTATGTCTCCAATAGTTGAAATTCACTGTTTAACTGATATTTGTGAATTTAGAGATGCTGTTGATGGTTGCTGTCATTGGACCTAGTCTCTTGGTTATGGCTCTGTGGTCCGTCTCCTTTTGTTCTGGATCATACACTAGTTGCAATCAACACATTAATATAATGAGGATAATAATTTGAAACGAATTTGTTATAGCACCAGTATGTCGACTGATTTAAGAGAAGCTGATAGGTGTGTATTCGTGTAAACATTTGATTAATTTCAAACAGCTAACTTTTTAAGTGAATTTGGCATCTTGGCCGTATTTTCAGCATTATGTGTGCAAGTCAAGCAATCTGTAGTTTGTGGCATATACTGTGTGTGTATTTAGCACTTTATTCTGCTTACCACCAGATAATGTGCGTAATGCAGTAATGACTGATGTTAATATATTGTAAGTAGTGCTGATTTATGTATAGCTTCATCGGTGCCAAGTTTTGTAATTGTGGGCACACATTTGAGGCGCGTCCAGTAACTTAGCGGCTACGAGCGGCTTGTTGCTGCTACGCTACTGAACACTCGGCTATGAGTTCACCTATAATTATACATATTGTTTGTTATCTCTTGATACTGATTTGTCTTTGTTCATGTCTATATCAGGCTTCCTACAGGTCAGGGAAAACTGGAAAAGTCAGGGAATTTGTGTGGGCAGGAGGGAAAGGTCAGGGAAAAATATTTTTGAAAAGTCAAGGAAGATGATCTTGGATCATGCAGACTGCAGATGTCTGTGAATTTTTGCATCTACAAGTATTGAAAAGCAGGCAAATTTGTGGCTTACATTGAACGTCCAAAAGCTAGAAGTGTTTCAGCTTCAGGGGGACTTCATCCCCCTGACCCCCCAACCAGTTTCTTTGTCATTTACATACGGTTTCATTACCTTATAATGTAGCGTAGCGGTACCATTTCTGACATTTGTGCAATAGCATTATTGTTTCGATAAGGTCAGGGAAATTGTCATTTGATGACTGGAAAAGTCAGGGAATTGTGCTACAGAAGACCTGTAGGAACCCTGCTGTATTTATTTATGCATTATTGTAGTCAGTAACAGTATACAATATGTTGCTAGGACTCAGTTGATACTAAATTTAACACATGATGACATGAACATAGATATTGTCATTTAAGTTCAAACTAGGTAACAAAATTAATAGTCGAGCGTAAGTACTTCATTACTGCTAATTGCCATAAGACTTCTAACACAAGCTGGGCCTAAGACAGGAGCCAGAGCTCCAATACAAGCTGTGTGAAATGCCTAGAAGTGAGGATAAAAGAGCTAAGTTTTGATAATGATAACAGTATTTTTGTTGATTAATTATAACTGACTTCTAACCCGTGGTTTTGAAAGTTGAGAATTAGGTCACTGTTTTGACAAAATGAAATATAAACATGTCATGATGTGTTGGGGGGTACCGTACCAGTATTTGAAATTGCACAAATTGTATGCTACAGAAAAGTTTATATGCCAAGCAGACAGTGCATAATAAGCCAAGTCAAACAGACCAGGGGTGTGGGTAACTTGTAGTAACAGAAGCCAGGGGCTTGTATTAGAAGTTTAATGGTAATATACCCCTACATATCAGAAATACACAGATTCATTTTCATCCATAACAACAGATCCACAAGGGTAACTGGACTTTTCGTACCATGGACTATTCGTACTGTTTATTTATTACCGATCAAAATTGAACTTCTGTTATTTGAGGGTTTTTTGTAGTGCTAGAGTACTACTTGAATTTTTTTGTTAGCATTACAGTTACGTGGTTACATGTTAAAATTTAGTGTCAAATTACATCTTGAAGTTAGTAATGTTTAATAACATTTAACTTAATTCAATTATTGAGCTCTGGACCATGGAGCTGCAACTTCCAAGCTGCTGTATGCTGCAACTAGACTTAAAAGTACACAGCTCACAGGCGGGAATGGTACGAATATCCCACGATACGAAAAGTCCATGATCCTCTGCAAGAGTCTAGAGTGCATGAAAGATGCGCCGGCGTCGCAGCCGTTCCAGATACTCTGTCAGCATTTCGTTGCCAGTCGGTCGCGGTGGGTAGTAGTGTTTGGGTGGTCGACCCTCGCGCAGTCGGACAAAGTAGTGCGTGTACCGGTAGTGAATGATGCCGTACCTCATCCGTGCGTGCTTCCGATAACCTTTGACAGTTTTTGCCTTCCCCACAAATGAATTTTCTGAAACATCATTTTCACGCAATAACCGGTACGTCACATCTTGCATTAACCAAACACAATCTATGGGGCACATATAAAGTCTGTCCCCCCCAAAAACTGGTGCATCAGGACAAATCAATATCTTTGTCAACTGTCAACAGATTTTCAAAATTCTTTCACCGATAGACTCTGAAAGATTGCAATAAAACTATCATTTAATATTTGTTGAGAATTGACAAAGACGTGATATGTCTTGGTATAGAGTTTTTTGGAATACAGTGTGCGAACATTAATAGGAGTTGTAGTAGTGATAGTAGCAGAAGTTTTGGCAGTTTTCATATTAGAATAATTGTATCCTCAGACGATACGATATAATATTACAAATTAAAGGACTTTCTCTAGCATCTGTGAACCAACTTTCTTGAAGCTTTGCATTATATGTGCAGCATGATGACTGAAATGGCTCTATCAAAATTAAAGATGCTTCGTAAAAAAGAAATGAAGGGACAAAAATATATTAATCTACCGGCCAACAAAACTTATTGCTGTAATCCAATACACGAGCAGATCTATAATTCAAATCCTGAAAACAAGCTAACAAGATAAGCAGCCATACACAAGCATGAGACAAAAATAACACACCTATCCATAAGTTTGACTTGAACTCTACATTGTGATCACGAACAGCCATCTCCTGAGCTTCCAGCAAGATCTGACAAACGTCACAATGTGCAGTCCTGCGCTCACAAGCTCCAGCAAATACAGAACAGCTATGTGCTTACGTTGGTGGCATGGCGTAGCAGTAACACATGTCCAATATAAGTTGTTCTACGCCAGGCCGGGTTAGTAATTGGATGGGTGACCGTGCAGACCAGTAAACCATCTCGGTATGTAACCAGCCGCCTAGGTCAACTCAGCCTTCTATCCCTCTGGGGTAGGTAAATCGAGTACCAGCCTATTTGGCTGGGGTAATCACTAGCATCAGAACACTGTGTGATCCCATACGACAGGTGACGCTCTGTAGATCTGAGATGGGTTTCCTATGAAGAGCTATATAGGACTTAACCATTTTTACTGGACTGAGGACCAATACTCAGTTGTTTCAATAATGCAACTGAAAACGTCAATTTGACACTCAACTTTAGTGGCATGTGATGAATCCGTTAGTGTCAAAATATTCATACATGACATAAAACCGAGTAAGTTAAAGTTAAGTTAAAAACAAACTTATAAAGCGCCATAAAACTAAACGTGTGTAAAGATACAGAGGCGCTGGCTACGTTACAGTTAACTACTGTTTTCAAAAGCAACAGTAAACAGACGTGTCTTGAGTCGACGACGGAATGCAGGCAAACTGTTTGCTTCAATGACTGAAGTTGGAAGATTGTTCTAGATAGCTGGTATGGCTGAACTAAAAGCACAGCTGCCATATGCAGTTCGGGTGCGTGGTACTTGAAGTAGAGGACGAGTTGATGAGCACAATGTCATCGATGAACCAGGGAGTTGACTGGAGATCAGCTAATGAAGGTATTCAGGTTGTGAAGTAGACTGTATCTTGAAAGCCAAAGTTGCCAGTTTGAAGTTGATTCTCTGAGATATTAGAAGCCAGTGTAATGATTTGAATAAAGGTTGTGCATGACAAAACTTCCGCCGCTGCAACACTACGCGAGCGAGACAGTTATGCACCTTCTGTAGTTTTGAGGTTGTCGAGTTGGGTGTTCCGTAGAGAACGGCATTGCAACAGTCGAGCCTGGAACTGACAATACTGGATGCAAGTGTCTTAGCAACGTCTTGTGGCAGTACTCTCCAACTAGTCTATTGAAATAATTTATGAAGATTACTTTTTTGTATTTCTCATACTAACACTATTGCAGTACAATGAGTGATTACTTATTAGTTACCAGTGGTAACTACTATTTTATCACCTGCCTAGTTCGCTAGGAGGCAAGGTTACTTGTTGCAATTGTAACTGTCATCACAAAAGACTCTAGATCCCGATGCCACAGCTGAAGTACATGCTTTCAAGACAAAGATGAAGACTGAGACTCGGAGCTTCAAGACTGGAACCATCAAGACTTTGAACACATGATCAACACGTCTAAGAATCAAGACTCGAGTCTTGAAAACAACAAGCTGGACGCTCGAACAGCAGGAGTTCTAATGTTTATACGGCTAGGGCTACATCAGCCCTTTACATTCTTTGTGCTTATTAATATACAGTTGCAGAAACATTTACCAAGTTAGTTATGGCCACAGACCTATAAATAAGTAGACACACCATTCGCGTAATGCAATGAGTTGAAGCAAGTTGAAGCCCATTTCATTAAATATTCATCATGCATATTTTAGTGGGTATGATCCACCAACCTATAGCTGCGTTTTTATGCCTAACGCGTTAGTGTTAGTTAATAGATAAGTATATTATAAAAACGCTAATTTCGTGCCGAAGCCGGAGCACGAAAAAACAAATTTACTCGAATATTGCTTCAATACAACAAAACAAAACTTTTTCCAATTTTTCGTCTGCCGTGCCATCAACAGGTATGCCTAATGCGTTGCTGTTAGGTAGGCCATCAAAAACGCAGATTATATGATCACGGCAGATGATAATGACAGAGTTCACATAAAGCAAAATAATTACCTCTTTCACTATGGCACTTCCTTTTCTTGGATAAAAGGATAACTGCTTCAATGCTTCATCAATAGACATGCCACGAATCTACCATGTACCAACAGACAAAAACTGAAAAATACAAAAAATTTAATTATTTAGTAAAGCCAACAGCCATAAAGATTTGGAAAATTGCACACGCCATCAATGTTACAAACAACACTAACAACTGCACTAGCATTAACCATGTAAGCTGTATGCTAAAAAAAATGGAAAAATAATCTATGGACTTTGGCATAACATTACTGTGGAAGTACTTATTTAGGTGTAGCATAACCACGTTACATAATTTACAACTGCAAGAGATGGCACATTAATTTACACAACATCGTAAAGATATGTTCACTATCACCAATGTGGCACTCTACACATTTTTGAAGAACAGAACTGTGGTTAATATTCCAACAAGAAATTTGAGCTAATGCTCACGAGACGCGTGAAAGCCTATAGCAGTTCCGGTTCAGTAGTTTAGCTGAAAATTGGGGTGTTCACGCTACGGTTACGTGGCGCCACCTTGTGAATGATATAGACTTGTGTCGCAGCCCAAAATTGCCAAAAAATCCATTAAAAACCCTATTTTGCATTCAAGATCATCCAAGGTCATTAAATTCGGTGGCAATCGAGAGCCAATGTACGACTTCCTAAATCCATATCCATATCCATCTTCCTAAATCCATAAAACCCCCTATTTGGTGTTCAAGGTCACTCAAGGTCATTAAATTCAGCGCCAATCGAGAGCGAGTGTACAACTTCCTATTAGTGATTAATAGTAACCTAGGCCCTATCTCGCACCACTACTGAGATACAGCGACTTATTGGACAAAAATCGCAAATTTTGCCCACCCCCCTCTCATTTAGCGCCCTCGTTTGGGGTGACCCACTTCGAATTTATGGAAAAGCTTTAAGTTCCTGAAACTAGTGTCTTCCAGGCAGCCGACGGTGAAGATTTGGTAATCCTATCTTGCACCGTTTTTGACTGATCAACCCGTGTGACGGATGGACAAACAGACGGACAGACAGAATTGCGATGGCTAAGACACGCTGAAAGCAGTAGCTGCTTTCGCGCACAAAAAAATTGGGGTGTTCACGCTAAGTTAATATACAGATACCAAAATCTCTCATCGCATAACTAGTTAGTTGCGTGGCGCCATCTTGCAAATGCTATAGACTTGTGTTGCAGCCCGAAATCGCCAAAAAATCCATTAAAAACTCTATTTTTGCATTCAAGGTCATCCAAGGTCATTAAATTCGGTCGCAATCGAGAGCCAGTGTACAACTTCCTGTTAGTGATTAATAGTAACCTAGGCCCTATCTCGCACCATTATTGAGACACAGCGACTTATTGGCTAAAAATCAAATTTTTCCCACCCCCTCTCATTTAGCATCCTTGTTCGGGGTGACCCCTTCGAATTTATGGAAAAGCTTTACGGTTCCTGAAACTAGAGTCTTCCGAGCAGATGACGGTAAAAATTTGGTGATCCTAGCCTGTACCGTTTTTGACGAAATCACATGCGTGACAGACGGACAAACGGACGGACAGAACTGCGATGGCTAAGACACGCTATAGCAGTTCCTGCTTTCGCGCGTAAAAATATGGCACCCTTCTGTATCAGTTATGCTCTGCTTGAAAAATGTAACACAATGTACCAAAAGCAATTAGATGGTTCTTACGACTCCGTCAACTATTATATCTCCGCCAACCTATTTGACGCCACCATGACCTTGACCCTTGACCTTTTGACCCCAAAATTTGATGCGTTCATCCTTGCCATGAAGTCTGTCAGAGGTAAAAGTTTGGTCAAATTCTGTCAACAAATGCCCAAGATATCTTGCTAACAATGTTTGTTTGAGAGTCGCAAACATGGACGAACAAAAGGACGCAAGCACGAACACTCCGAAAACGTAATGCCTCTGGCCAATACATTGGCGGAGGCATAAAAATGTAAAGCAAAATGTTGCAAAATGATGGGCTAGTTATACAAAAGCTGCAACAATAAGTGCCAAAATGCCAAGATTTACAGTTTCACAAGTAACGCACCATGGCTGCTATGTACCATAGCTTCTTTGTACTGTACTTTATGTTGGGTCGACAGTGTACCACTTCCTGCATAAGAAACAATCAAATAAAATTAGAGCTGTCAAACTAACGCATTAATTAATGCATTAATGCGTTAATAAATTAACATGCAGTAAAATAGTTAACGCACATAGGTAAATTTATGTTAATTTACTAAATTCCGTGAAGCAAAAGTTCCAATATTCTGTTAAACTGTGGTTATTTGACAATGGAATGAATCCAAGTAACTAAACTGTAGTTACCGTTCTATCACTACCGGTACTGTAAATAAATAATTATTTTGATGGCAGGCTAATAGATTTCTATGCTAGCTATGACAGCAGTTATTGTTGGTTATACGTTTAAAATATGTTTTTAACTTTCTATATTCTACAGGCAGGGCCCCCCAAATGTTGTGGGACCTGGAGTAACTTATCCCCCTACTTCCCTATCGATGGGTCTGGCTGCGTTAATAACATGTTACGTAATGCGTTTAAAAAATTAACGCAGTGCGTTAATGCATTATAAAAATTAATGCTTCGACAGCTCTAGATAAAATCAATTAAACCACCTACAGCTAAGTAAGAAATTCCACATAAAACTACCAGGGGTAATAAAATTTCAGAAAATATTAAGCAGTGATTGGCAAACACTATAAAATGTGACATGGTAATTATACAGACTCTTCTGTTATGCATGCCATTAAAAATATGGCACAGTGACAGAAAATGCTAAAGTAGTTGATTACAGGTACTGCAAAGTGTGACAAAAATTAATTCAACAGCCTTTACAACAGCCACTAGCAAAAGTGCTATTTCTGAGAACATGTCATCACCAAATGCTATTTTTATTAACTATCCAACTCTGCAAACATGCAAGAACAATGGAAGAAAAATTGAACGACTACAAAATCACACTAAACTGGAATTTTATTACAACTCTATTATTCTAAAATGAAACTAACTATGCCATTTACAGTCAAAGAACCATTTGGCTGCACTCACTGCTGGCCTCAATGGCTCATCCGGGAGTGACAGAGGATAAACAACATCATTGAATAGAGGCCATACTTGTGGTTCCCTGTGTACACGCACTTTCCTTGACAACAATGCACTGCAACTGAGCGCTCGATGTATTACATCAACTGAACTGGTTTCCACATTTAATCTGTGTGCACATGACAGCAGTCATTAGTGCTTCAGCATCTGATGTAGAATCAAGAAATAAGCTTTAGTATATAGCAAATAAAACAAGCAAATTCCAACTAACTTCTGTGCAATACAATATGACTAATAATGCAACCACTTTGCTAACTTTACCGAAAACTAATTATTTGTAACTAATATTGCTACTGTGCAATAAAACAATGACTGTAATAAGTCAGAAAATGTGTAAAAAAGCAGAAAAAATATGACTAACTTTACAATGTAGCAACAACCACAAGTACAAAACAGAATGCTGTCTACAAACTAGTGTGATTCCTATACCCCAGTTATATTCCTAATTGCACAGCCACAAAGTACAATATGTAACACCTCAATGCCATAACAGAATAATCTAACGCAACAGTGAGAATATACATCATGCATAATTATCAGTTACCTTAACAGTGATTTGCTTATGCTGGACAACAGCCGAAAACCTATCACAAAACAACAACAAGTAATCTAACCTCTTACAAAAGTATATTATGTACAAACAATATAGCAACATAGCAAAATAAACAGATAGGGAGTAGTCCTATTTCGCCTAATCTCCAACCCTAACCCCAACCCTAAACCCATACCCCTATCCTGGTAACTTTGTGCTGTCCCAGCCACGTGGGTATCTGAGGAAATGAAGATGCTGACATCGCTGCTAAGGCAGGACTGGATGTCTCCATCACCAACATGAGATTTCCAGTTAGCGATTTGTTAACTTGTGTCAACCAATTGTGTGTTAAAGAATGGCGACAACTGTGGAACCAGTGTACATCAAATAAACTTTACAGTGTGCAAAAGGTCGTTGCTCGCAGTGTCAGTTCGTCACTGGGCCGCTACGACTCAACCGTCTTCGAATTGGTCATACAAGACTTACAAACTCTTATCTCCTAAAGGGAGAGAGTCAACCAGTATGTGCAGCTTGCCATTCTCCGCTCACAGTCAAGCACATTTTGCTAGACTGCACCCGTCACAGTGCAGCACGTCAGAAATATTTTGAAGTGGACACACTCAAGGACGTTTTTGAAAATGTTGCATCTCGCAACGGTTGGGTAGCATTTCGCCTAATCGCATTTCGCCTAATCCCATTTTTTTTTGATAGACGGACCAACAACAACGACTTGCTTTGTCGTTTTTTGATTCTTTGACAAGCTTTGTTTTGTCATTCATCATTTTTTCTGTACCATTTTTTTGGCCGACCGTAAGTAAGTATACGGTGTCGTCTCATTTCATCTAATCTAATCGGACCTATGGGCGGGACTGGATCCGGAATGTTTCACATATAGACAGGACCCGGCGTGCCGACCAGCAAACACTGCAAGACTCAAATGACTTAAATGATCCAATAACTAAAAGTAAAATAAAGCGCTAAAATGTTATTTTAGCGAACTACAGACATACAGATTTTAAAAAATACAACAGTATACCATTTAATGTCAACATTATGATATCTTAGAATATTTATTTCCCACACGCTCAAACTATGCTCAAGAAGTGCCTCAAATGAGCCAAGTTGGTCATCCAGCACTCTGGACTATTCTAAATTAAGAAAAACCAAAGACGTTCTTTGTGACAAGTCGAGACTTAAGTACGATGTGTCGTTTATCTGTTGTTTGTCTGTCTGTAACGTATGTATTGTGGCTAAACCGTACGTCGTAGGGGGATCGGCAATGGCACCGTTGGATAGGACAGATCTGTGTCTATATGTTGGAACGTGGACCTAGTTAAAGCGTGACTCCAGTGGTGCAGCCGCACCAGGTGAGATACCAGGTGAGATACAATGACACAAAGATACAAAGCCTCAGACTCAACTTAACACGAAACTTGACATCAGCCACTCTATTCAATTCATGACTCGAGGCCTACGTCATCATAGGCCTACAAGACACTCTTTCCAAATCTCAACTTGTGAAATATCATATTCCACTAATTGTACATGCTAATGAATGTTACCATTTCTCCATGTTTATCAGTGATCTAAGACAAAACAAAAAATATCCAGTCACAAAACCATGATTGGAATCAAGATTGACTACTCCAAGACCCTGACCATAATTTCCAGATGGTCTGGGGATCAAAAGCATATAGGCCTAAAGACCACACGTTCATGATATTTGACAATTATGTTCAAATAAAACCAATCCACGGTTTGTTGTTCATTTAATACAGCTTCAACTATCAACAACAAACGCATAACAGCATTTATAATACATGTAATAACATTATAAAACATAACCAAATACATCAGTGGATATGATGTCGACATGAGGCTAGACACTACATGAAACGATATGTAAGACATCTTCATTATTATACACAGAACACATCAGATGTTCCAAGACCAACGAACTAAAAGTTCTGCATTTATCCTGTGTCGCAGCAGTAAAAGTCAGGCTGATAAAAGCACGCACAGAACACAGACTCGTACCCAGCATACACCACTGCTCTCATGTCTGACAAACTTGCGGAGAATTTCCACTACTACAAATGCATTAAAATAAAAATTAAAACAGTAACTCATCAAACAATGTAACGTTAACTACAACTGCTAGTTAGGTTTAAAAGAAAAGCAAATATGGTGGAAGAATTTACTTGCACAGAGCGAATATAACAACAACGAATTCTCCAAAAATGGAAGTGTTACTCAGTTGCAGCTTTGTGCAAAAAAAAATATAAAACGGGCATACTACAACATAATGCAAACTCTGAATACACACAAAAATATGAATCCTGAATGCACACAGAACTCAGTGACTGCTGACGACAAAGCATCCACTGTGAAATGTGCACAAAACGTGATTTTACAGGAAGTCCATCGAGAAAAAAATTAAAAGATGCATATCATCAAAAAAGTCGGTCACTTTCACGTTTCACCATATATTGCATAACTGGTCACAAAAGATTGACAAATATTCTCCAGAGGTGGGGGGAGCCAAAATCAATCGTCTAGCACGAGTTAATAATAAGATGTTTGCCACAACTAACTCAGCCTCCTAACCTCAGCAGGATGTGAAATGCATAGTATATTACAGGCTAGAAAATGAAGGGCTACGGTGGCTGATTGGGGTGTCACAATGTCACATTTACTCGAAAGGTCAAACTGTAGTCTCCTGTGATACCTTACTCAAACGAAGCAATTACGCATTATTAGGCGAAATCACTCTGGTGTAAACTATTCCGCCTACAGCTACACAATTCTCAGTGGCGTGGTCTGTCCGTCCATCTGTCGACTGTCACATATGAGCACCCTGCTCAACCGTTCGACGGATTTAGACGCCAGGTACACTTGTGGGGTGAGAGGACTCTCTAAGGGAATGGGAGCTTTTGAAGGTTAGGCCTAAACGTCAGCCGAAACTTGTAATTTCTAATTTATGATTCACCAGGTGGCAGCAACAATCAGTAATTTGGTCGGTCCTTGTTCAATTATCTCCAGGCGGGCCCCCGTTGCCCGTGCAGACAAGCATGCACAGATACTCAACAGATAAACTGACCATAAATATCAGTTACTATGGTTAAATGCTGCAAAAATTAACATGGCATAATAGAACGGTTGCAGTATGCCTAGTACACACTTGCTGGCAGCGACTTGGATAGCTCAATGTCAAATTAAATAAATAACGGCAGAGAAACAGCATATAAACACAGCAAACAGAAGACACGCTTGGACAAATAACATTCAGAATAGATGCATTACATCACTGCAGAGCTGCTTATGCATCTTAAGACATACAGACTGAAAGCTGCATTGAGTGAGAAATACATGTATTATACCGGTTGTCATACACAGAGTATATCAACATTCAATGTATAGTTTGGTATGCAATATTATACACAGTGGAAACTGCGAGCACGGCTCACGCACAAAATGACCATCAGCACGCAAATGCATACTTCAAGCACCTGCGCATTACCGGTCTATAGGCTACTACTTCAACTATGACTAGTGATTGCAATCCCAAGATTGAATTCTCAACCCCAGCATTCGGAATTGAGAAATTTGTAATCCTGGGACCCCGGAATCCAATTTCAGGATTAGGCTTACAGATTAGTCGTTACTTTAGTATCTTTTATACTCTTATTTGAATCATTCAGTCCCGAAAAAGTACAATTTTAACAAATTTTTTGTAATCCCAAAATCATAGGATTAGAACACTGCCAATCCCGGGATTTGGGATTGGTGAAAACAACCGGGATCCTGGAATTTGGAAATGCAAACACTAACTATGACCAACAAACAATGGACTTAGCTTCTATCACATAACACAATATATTAGATATTACCAGCTAGAATAATTTCACATAAAAAGTGCCACTTTCCAATTACGGCAAGAGAAAAGTAAGAAGTGCTCACACAGTTCAACCCTCCGCCAACAACAGTGTTGCTCCCTGGCGACCATGGGAAAAAAACTTGCCCCTATCTAGCAATGATAAAGGATCCTTTAATCCTGTCTTACATTCGAATGCTGATCCGGATTACCACCAAAATCTAATCGTCACTAAGCTGGGCCAGGTCTAACCATCTCTGAAAATTTCAGCAAAATCAGCCTCTACCTTTTTGTGTAACCCTGCTAACAAACTGGCAGATAAATAAATGTCAAGTATCACATAACCTCCTTGGCGGAAACAACCAGTTCTTTCAGTGAGATCTGCATTAGACGTCATTCACATCAATGTGATGACATCTGGAGATCGTAGCTCAATAATCAATAACGTCGAGTTTGCCAGGTAGGTACCTTCCCATTTCCCAAACACTGTAATAATTACAATATGACAAGCGCATTATTCCAATGTGATTAAAATAAATGAATACGAAAATCAACTGATGCACTTGCTGGCAAAAAATGTGAAGACAAGCCATCTCTTTCTCACAAGGTTCCACCAATTATTGTACCAGTAAACAAGGTATAGTTCTTGCACAATTTAATTTTTTCACCGCCACAAATCTATCGTACATTGTCATTAGTTGTCCAGTTACACAGATCCAGACACACTCGGTAGCCAATTTTCTGTGCCCGGAAAAACAGCTATCATTTGATGTCTCCTAAGCAAACTTTTAAACAGTGCTAGAACTCGTTTTAACAGACTATATGCCTCTCATGAACAAATAATGTCGAATCTCAGAAACCATCATAAAACATACCAGTTGGCATTATAAGTCATGGACATACTATTGTATATCCAACAACCTAATAAAATTAAGTCACATATATCTCAACAACATTGTTATATTTCTAGCAATAACTGCTGCATTCCATCCATTCAACAAACGTTGTCATATGGAGATCCAATGTCCAGAAACTACCAGTAATGGATGCATTACATGCGTTTAAAAACAACCAAATCAAGATGAAAATAGAACAGCTTGTGAGAAACTTGAATAAACACTAACACGCAGATAAAATAAATGCAAAATCCTCACCTCATCCTGAATAACCAAGAAAGTAATACAGCATATAAAATAACCAAGAATATCTCACATGCAAACTTGCTTTCACATATAAAATTTCAAATATTTTATCTAACTTAAGTTGTCATAATACTACAAACTACTAGCCACAATACGCAACAGCATTAAGTGACGTAAATGTCTAAAATGCAAACATGTCAATTATATGACAAAAATACAGCAGCAATTGCTTCAAAAAACTACAAGCTTGCATCTTGACTGACTAAAAGCCAAGAAGCCTGTGTCCAGATTCTCAAACGAATGCCCCCAAAATCTAGTCAGTTACTGCTTTGGTCCGTGTCAACACAACCACAAAAAATTCCATCAAAATTTATGCACAACTTTGTGAGTTATCCAGTTGGCAGACAAACAGATGGACAAAAAAGCAGACCCTGTCACATAAGCTTCTTCTTCAGCTGAGATAACAAGCAGTTTATTTTCTTTTCTTATTCTGTGAATAAAGTATTCATAACCATAGAACAAAACTGATCAACAAACATTATTCTGGCACATTAACCCTGACCAGTATTACAAAAGTAATACAAGCAAAAAATGGCAACAAATATTCGCCAAAAGTCAAAAGTCGTCATGCATAGTTCCAAGCATTTTTGCATAACTCTGCACAACACATGACATACCACTATCCTGTTAGCTGACAAATAGCGAGATTGAGACAAAAAATCTACAAACCCATCCCCAAAAACCCATGCAAAGTTAATCGTGTTTTAGTTTCTTGTTCCAATAACAATGAAGTATTTTGGTACGATTAAGTTTTTGAAACATCTAAAGTTGCACATTTTTTGATATTCTGTGCTCTGTGGAAAAAGTAAGAATTCAAATGAATCAGCCAGCTGACTTTCCAGCTAATAATTAAGTTGGGCATTTTTTTAAAAACCTAAAACCCAACCCTCCGTAGCCAAAAAAACTAACAGGGTTGGGCTTTTCAATAGAACATATTTTTCAATCCTGGCAAAAAGAAATACACTATGCAAAATGTAGAAAAAGACACACCAGCAACTTGCAGCATATCTACACTCGACTGCAAACATGTTTCCACTGTCACGGAAATTAACACCACAACTCACAAAAATAAACAGAAAAACAAGACAGCAATAACAGTACATGTAAATACTGATGAGCTCTGGTCAGCCAACAGAATAACGTTCAGATGTCAGCTAGCTGCATCAACAGAAGTGATATATAATGGTCTTTGATGTCTACGAATGCAAAAAAAACACCAACTCATAAGATACTTTGATAAGCAACAAACAAATGTAACAACACTTTCGTTTTTCTCTCCGCTGCTGGTCATCTGCCTAATTCTGCATAACCGTGATGCCTTAACGTCCTGACTTTTTGAGTTAAAAATTTGCATATAAAATACTCTAATTATACAGCATGAAACACAAAATCTGTCGCATCTGCAGAGCAGATATAATTAAACACCAGATGGTTGGATATTACAATGAGTCTGATAAATAAAGACGAACAAAAAAACAACAAAAATTACTTTCCTCAATAGCATGATGCATGATACTGTTACTGCATGTTACTACAAGAAAAGCTTTGCAGCTAACACAAAGGGGAACGCGCGACAGCAATGCATGTGTGAAGGCCCGATGTTTCATTTAGACTCGATGACAAATGATGCCTAGCACCATATCCAGTGCATGAATTTCAGTACTGCACGCCACGTCCAATGCAAGAATTCCAATATTGGCTGAAAATCGCAAATTTTTCCTACCCCCTCTGACCTCTCATTTAGCACCTTCGATCGGGGTGACCCTTTCAAATTTATGGAAAAGCTTTATTGACCCCGAAACAAGAGTCTTCCGCCGATGGTAAAGATTTGATGATCCTAGCTTGCACCGTTTTTGACTGATCCACCTGTGTGACAGATGGACAGACAGACGGACAGACAGACAGAATTGTGATGACTAAGATGTGCTACAGCAGTAGCTGCTATCGTGCGTAAAAACCTTAGCATGTGCTACATACATAACTCACATAACACACTTCACAATCATCCCTGTTTGGCCAACTATGCCAATAAAAGTAGATACGGCTTCAGTCCTCGGCGAAATATTCAACAATAAACATCAGAACATTTGGCCACTTCATCAAAAATCAAATATTAAACAGTACTCATCTACATAACACAAGTGTGACAAAGCACAGAATACTTTCATAAGCATTTACATTTAATTAGCTTTCTAAAGTAATGAACAAAAGTTAAGCATTCAAACAGCATGTGCATCAACAGTACTGAATAACAGCATTATTACTATTGCAATAAAATTTCAAGTACAATTAAGTTTTACTGCTATCACGCCTCCAGTTGACAAAGACGGATCTGAAAAAAATGGCATTAAAAATAGATCTGTAAATCACACATCAATTATCTGCGAATGACACACTATTTAAATACAACTTTCTATTGCACAATCGCATGTATATGCAGACACACACGCACTGTCACACCAGTGATGTAGTCAAGTCTTAACTTGAGTTGAAGTCAGAGTCATGAAAGTAACGACTTGAATCTACTGCCAGACTCATCACATCAAACAAATACGCAAAACACATGATAAAATACGCAATAATTTCCCGCAATAAATTACAGCAAAATAATATAAAATGGCAGAAAATTTTTACTTACTTCCAAGTTATTATAACTCCAAGTCACGTCACGACCTGCGCTACTCTGAGTCACAAAAATAAGGATTTGAGTCCACTGCTGGAGTGCTACATCACTTGTGTCGCACAAAAAGTACATCTGTACAATATACATAATACAAACGTTCAAGTCTAACAAGTATGCGACACAACGCATTGCAATGGAGATCAAACCATATAACTACAATGATCTCTCTTGATTGAAACTGTCAATAAAAACTATGCATAGTCCACCATCAGTCACATCCGCAAGCTCAGAAATAAATTAAGCTTCTTCTGAGATAAGCATAACTTACACTTCCTCGAGAGTACAAAACAAATCATAAACAGAAGAAAAACATTCAGTATTATTTTTTTGCCAGTTCAAGTTTTCAATGGTATCTGGTCACATTCGATCAAACCTACCGCAAAACTTGTCATATGTGAAATGCTGGTTTGCAATAGAAATTTGGAACAAGTGACCGAAAAACCCCAGCTTGCATTGGAGACCCAGCTTTATTGAGATACTGTTACCGGTATCTTGCCACATAAAACAATGTATGCATATAATATAGGTGATTTCAAATAATCTCCAAACCGCTGAATATTGAGACAATGGACGAAATACGGCTTTATTCTAAAACTGAAGTCTCAGTCTAGACCCACAACGTTTGCCGTTATAAAGAGCTAGATCTAGTCTTGGACCAAACTCTGGTCTTCGACTAAAGTCTCAGAAAGGTGACCTCACTCAATATAGCAGTTAAGATAGGACCGGGTGAACACTGGGCTTCTATCTGAAGCCCAACCTGTGTTGGAAGTTTTACGGTAGGATCAGGAACGTGTATCAGATATGCAGTCGCAAACTGAGCTTTGTCAGTGGCGACGTGGGTGAAAAAAGTAGACGGGGCAACAGGGAGGGGGCAAAAAGTTGCAGTTTGCCAGCAGACAGCTGCAAATTTCCAACAGAGGACATTACAGGTACTCAAAATTACAATACTGCTCCTAAACTTTGTCAAAATGGGTTTTTGCCCCAAAATTTTGCACATTTGGAGGGAAATTTTCCAACAACAGTAAAATATTCTGACAAATTTCCAGCAGCCCGAAATTTGGGACAAGGGAGACAATTGCCCTGCCTCTCTGCCGCCTTCCCTTGCCACGGCGCCGCTGAGCTTTATGAATTTTGTTTACTTGGAAACGACGGGGAAGACGCCATTGTCAGTGAACATAAAGTCACGGTGCGGATGGCTGCCGTAAGAGCCGGGGTCGGCCTGGGCCGAGTGCGGATAGGCCGGGGCAGCGTCGTGCATGAACACGTGTCCCGGCGGCACCCCGGCAGGGTTAACACTGACACTACGCTGCTGCTGGAAGACCCCATGCGGCGGTACGTCACCGGAGCAGGGTCCCGGTATTATTCTCTGAGGAGGCATCCTCTGCAAGGACCTTGCAGAGTCCTGCGACGACGGATAGCCGGTCTGATAGGGCGGCGCATCAGCGGCAGCAACGTTAGACATGTACAGCGACTGAGTCTGAGACATGGAAAGAGACCAGCCTCCACCGCCGGTGTTGTCCGTGGGAGTCGGCTGACGAACTGACGCACCCGTGCTGCTACCGTCCATGCCGTAACCACCAGCAGGGGGAGGATAAGCATGTCGTGCCACACCACCCGCGCCGAGAGGCATCCATTTCATACCCCCGCCGCCCACGCCCGTGCCGCCAGGGTGCGGCTGCAGACTCATGGCCGGCGCACCGGGCGGAACTACAGGCACCACCGTCACGTTGGGTGATGGTCTGTGACTGAGTTTGTGCCCCTGAGACACGACCGCCGCATAGTTGGAGCCTTTCACGCCGCCGCTGTTGTAGGCGTCGGCTGGAAGATCGTAGCCGCCGGTCCCGGCCTCCACCTTGGTGGGTACTTGCGTCGACGGCGTAGAAGACGCACGTCCAGACCCCGGGTTCACCCTGGTGGATGCGGGACCACCG
>Ga0209367_1003185_pt1 | contig 22186 bp, 14 predicted proteins | sample WorMetLIZISLAND2_FD_187412 | JGI IMG/M metagenome (GOLD analysis project Ga0209367, IMG submission 187412) | Marine gutless worms symbiont microbial communities from Max Planck institute for Marine Microbiology, Germany - Olavius geniculatus... ... | reverse complement strand
GGAGGGGTGTATATTTCACCTATATGGGGAGCAAAAACCCCTGGGCGGATTGAGCCCAAATTTTGTTTGGTGGTAGGCGTCCATGACGTAATCACGCCATTAAAATTTGGTGACGATCGGTTCAGGAGTTTTTGGTTGGCTGAGGGTCAAAGTTTGCATTTTCCCATATACTTTGAAGGTCGTCCTTACAACACTCACACTACCGTGTGAGTGTGATAACACGTAAAACAGAAATTCAAACGTAATTCATCTACAAAAAAATAAAACTGAAATACCAAAAAAGTGTCACTTTTTTGGCCTACCCTGTATAATGATAGGCCAAAAAGTGACACCCTTTTGTTATTTCATTTTTATTTTTTTGTAGATGAATTACGTCTACATTTCTGTTTTACGTGTTGTTTTCATTAAATGGCGCCGTTCTTCGTCTGCCGATGTGAAGATGTACAGGGTGCGGCAAAAAAGTAGCCCCTTAAAGTTTTTTGCCGTTTTCTCAGCAACCGCTTGGAATTTTAACATGGAATTTTACGGGTTCATTTACGTTCTACACCTAACTGCTAAGTGAAATATGATTTTGTCAAAAAACGACGAAATTATAGACTTCTGAACATGACCGCCTACCGATTTTTTAGCATTAAAAATGTTCAAGCTAAAAATGCTATTTAATTTTCAAAAACCGGTTACCACGTTACTGCCGATAACGTCACAGTGACGCTTTGACAAACAGTAATTTATTTTGTTAAAAAAATTATCACTAAATTGTCGTTCTTTTCAAGCAATCGCCTGCTCGGCTACCCACCGGATTCATCTTCCAGCAGGACAGCGCACCAGCACACACAGCGCGCAGCGCATGAAACTGACTGCCGGCCAACTGTCCAGATTTCATCAGAAAAGACCAATGGCCTCTAAATTCGCCGAATGCAAACTCGGTGGACTATCACGTGTGGTGTGCAATGTTGGAGCTTACCGCAAGTTTAAAACAAAGCCAAAAACAATCGCGGAACTCAAGGAATCGCTTCAGGTTATCTGGAGCAACCTAGGCTACCACAAGGACCGATCGACAAGACTGTGAAAGACTTCTCAAATTAAGCGACTGAAGGCTTGTGTTGGAGCTTGGAGCTGTCGGTGGACACGTCGAACATTCACAGTGCCAATGGAATTTTGGCATCTGATCATTAGTTAACTGTGTTGTTTGACTTGTTTCAACGATGTTATTGAACTAGTGTTGTAGCTTGAACATTTTTTCACGCTGAAAAATCGGCAAGTGGTCATGTTAAAAAATCTACAACTTCGTCATTTTTTAATGGAATCAAATTTTATTTGGCATTTAGCCGTAGAACAATTTCGTAAATAAATCTGTAAATTTTTAGATTAAAATGCTAAACGGTTGCTGAGAAAACAGCAAAAAACTTTATGGGGCTACTTTTTTTCTGCCGCACCCTGTATATAGCCCCTTCCCGAGACCCAATTCCTACTTTTCCGCCCCTACTCCGAAATTCTGGATCCGCCACTGGCGGACACGTATAAGCCTAAGTCTGAGCACGCGGCCTCAACAACGTTTTAACATAATCAGCGATGCACAATGCAACAGCAATGCAATCAGTCGATTTTGTTGAACTTGCGGCTCGTAAAATTTTGCTCACTTTCCTTGCTTTTAGTGGCGTAGCCTACATAAGCCCAAAAAGTTGCACGAAATTTGAGGCTTGAGCTAATGCTTACGAGACGCGGAAAAGCCTATAGCAGTTTCTAATCGCAGGTTGTCTTGGTTCATTAGAGCACCACAACGTGCACCACAACCGAATATCGCAAACAATCACTAAAATCCCCAATTTGAGAGTTTAGGTCGTTCATCTCAAGGTCATCAGTGTTGATACATTAAAATAACGACTTCTTAGACGGTATCCGCATTTGATGCCCGCGTCCGCTTGTTTCCTTGAATCTAGGGGGTCAAAACATGCACTGTTGAAATCTACGTTAAATGCTAGAATTTTATAATACGGCGGTTCTTTTGGTTTATTTTTTTTGTGATTTCGGCTGAATTTTTTTACAAGAAAAATTTATTAAAACTCTTATTTCGGTGTTCAAAGTCGTCCAAGGTCATTGCGTTCGGTACCAGTCAAAAGCGCGTGTATACGATTTTCTATCACACCTTACACGGTTGTGTGTGTTGTAAGGACAACCTTCAAAGTCTATGGAAAAAGGCAAATTTGAGCCTCAGCCAACCCAAAACCCCTGAACCGATCGTCACCAAATTTGAGTGGCGTGATTACGTTGTGGACGTTTACCACCAAAAAGTTGGGCTCAATCCGACCAGGGATTTTTGCTCCCACATATAAGTAAAATATACGTATATATATCTTGTTCGAAATTTATTACACTTTTTGTAGCTTTTCTGCTCTCCTACAAGCGAGTCCGTTAGACCGATTTTTAGCGGAACGTGGGGCAAAATGCCCACCTTAAGGACTTTTCAAATATTACCTACGTATAAATGGCAAAAAATGTCATTCCCCTATCTGTAGTATCTAACCATATAACACTTTCATTTTATACACGAATAAAAGTTGAGTCTAAAACCTTTCATTTATAATATACCAAAAAGAATAATCTTTGAATGTGGGCATCCTGCCCCACCAATGAGGCAAGACGCCCATACGATGGGCATCTTGCTCCAATAGAAATATAGTATACTATTTTTCTTGTCTCACTAATTTAAAAAAATTTAAAAAACGTGCTCCTAAAAAGTGAAACAAAATATTTTAACCCATTCATTATGCTATCCAGATAAAATACCAGTGCTCATATAATAATATATACTTAATACATAGCACATTTTCATATGACTTGATTCAAATGTTTAAAAATGATTGCACATGTAGGCTATATAACACAGCTAAAAACTAACAATTAACAACGGCGTGTGTTATAGGGTGTTTACACGATCTAGCAAACGTCCAGCAAACGTTTAGCATTAGCACGTGTATTTTGAATACATTTACTGAAAGTTTGCTGGACGTTTGCTGGATCGTGTAAATACCCCCATTAAGCTAACAGTTAATTAACGGTTAGTTAAGCTAACGGCAGCAGACACAGTGACTGTAAATCATCAGGTCTATATGACAAAATGCCAAAAATATAACAGGAAATGTTATTAGATAGTGACCAATCTTTAATGTACTCCTCGTGCGCATCATTTTCTTTTGTATTCTTCTAAGAGCTTTTTCATTACTTTCGGCTTGTATTAGAGACCCAGCGTCTAATTGAGACCCGTTTAATAATTATTATACTAATACTGATTGGCGTCGAGGTCGTTATTGAAAATTGTCTCCCCGAAGTTCATAAAATATTGCCCGATTTTAAGAACTAAGAGGAAAAAATTTCCAATAATGGTCGATGACGCTAGTTGCATTTGCCTTGATATACCTCAACGCTTGCGTCTATCTGGCACCGTTGGAGAGATATGGCGCCTCAAAGATAATGGGGTCACGACCTTTACATTTTGAGTTGACCATTCGACTCCCGGGTGTCGACTTCCTGTGGGTGGTCCATTGTGACCATGCGTCTATCTAGCACCGTTATGGAGATATGGCCGTTGGAAAAACTTCAAACGGCCATATCTCCATAACGGTGCTAGATAGACGTTTGAAGTTTTCCAGGAAGGCTCTTGCAGGAACAGAGATCGGTCGTCGGTCGGTCGGTCTTAAACTGATCTCATGTACTCCTCTTCGCTACGTTAGGAATGTAGCGCGCGAGGAGTAAGAATGTTAATACTGCAAAGTAGCATGCACACAAATAACAGTCCTCAATCCTCAAATACATTTGTAATCTTTTATTAAACAACGGTCAAACGCCATTGCAAAACAGAACATAACATAGCAAAATTGGTACAATATCGATAAGAAAAATAAAATGAAATGAAAACAAAAAATCATTTCATTTTATTTTTCTTATCGATGTTGTACCAATTTTGCTATGTTATGTTCCGTTTTGCAATGGCGTTTGACCGTTGTTTAATAAAAGATTACTTATTTACTTACTTATTTACCTTTTGTAATTTTTGCTGTTTTCGATGTGCAAGTCTTGAAATGTTGCCGTTAACAAGTGTATAAACTGTATAAACTGATGTTTTGTACATTTATGACAAAAAACAGTGCGTCTGAACCGTACTCGGAACGCACCCATTGCTTACTTTCAGTTTTATATACGCGTCTTACCTTAGATACAATCGTCAATTTAAATGTAAACTTCCGGATGCGATATTTAAATTTCTGTCACAATAGTGTTCATTAATACCTGAATTAAAATTTAATTAACTGTGAGATAGTTACTATTTTTGGTTTATTTGTGTTAGACATTATTTCTGCGCATACAGCTGATTTTGTACATTTTCTGATAATTGAAATATTGAGAATTAGACAGCTGAATCATACACAGAACTCTCGAAAGTATCCGTCTGTTCTGGCTATGGGTAATAAGCGGATGTGCGGATGTGGCAACGGGTAAAAGGCGGATAAAATTTGCGGATGCTAAGTGCGGATGTGTGGGTAAGAAACGAATGTGCTGATAACAGTTGTCACGTACATTACCAGTCATGAAAGTTGTTTAGTTTTTTAAACATTCGCTCCGTAATTAACTGCTCAGCAGACGCTTTATAGGCGGCAGTCATTTGAAGTCTGCCGCTGTGAATTTTTTATTGTTCACACTCTGCAGAGGCCTGGACAATAGCCTAATTTCTGATCCCGAATTTGTCTAGGCATTTGATGACAACGATGACTACTAAGTGCAGCAGGAAGTCACTATTGTAAACCCAGATTTGCCAACTTACGATTTTAACTTGAATGATATGCAAAGTATGGTAATTTCAATATAACATGCAGTGGCGTCATTTAAGTAAATAATTGGGGGTCTGCGTAATCCTTGGGGGTTCCAGTCTACGTAGCACATTGTTTTTACAGCATTATGCTCGTATAGCACACTGTACTTTGTGTTTGGTATTACTGTGTATTTTTTCATTTTTTTTCATTTTCATTTTTTTTTATTTCATTAGCTTTTTTCTTTTGTGTTCTTATGTACTACGTGTACAATTTTGATATTAAATAAAAATAACAGTGTTTCTAAGGTACGATTTATGGAAAAAAAATAAAATTTAAAATCCTGGGATCCATAGACTCTTCTAGCCTTCCTAAATGATGCCCCTGATAACATGCCAGTCACAAAAAAGCATGGCGCTCAAACGTCCGGCGCCCAAAAGCCCTAAATTAATACACAGTTATGCACTGCTTATTGGTCCAGAGGCATGGCTGAGTATGATGGGTAAAAGGTGGATCTCCTCATTGACATCCATCTTTTACCCGTTGCCACATCCGCAGATCCGCACATTTGCCTTTTACCATCGTCCGTCTGTTCTGGATCTGAATCTTATTACACATTTTGTTTTGATCTGCATGCATGCAAATTTCTGCAAGAGCATACTAAATTAGGTGCCCTCAAATGATGGTATTGTAATCCCTCGTTGCCTTGGTTTAATGCCATATAATTTAGCTACTTTGGTGTAATAATTTTGCAGTGGATTAGAATAAGGTTAGCGCTAGCATGAGATCAGCGATTTCACCGTAAGCACCAGCAGAATTGCTAGGATGAGGTCGCTGCAGATCGGGTCCCGTGATTGGTCAGCTTGGCTGTTCTGCCACTGGACAACACTCCCTCTGTACGATCTCATGCTAGGCGAGAGTTCTACAATGAGATCAGTGATCTCATTGTAGAAATTATGAACTTGCCGATCTCATTCTAGAAAATAATGCTCGGATGATATTGTCATGGAATTGCAGGAGCTTTGTAGGATCAGATCATTAATTATTGTGTAATATTTCGTGCTAGGTGGAAATTCTGTAATAAGATCAGAATACTTCTAGCTTGGCCTACCGTATATTTTAAGATTAGCGATCTCATTGTAGAAATGATTCTACAATGAGATCGTTATCTCATTCTGGAAAATGACGCTGATGAGATCGCTGTCGATTTGCAGAATATTTATAGAATCCAGATCAACATTTCCTGTGCAAGATCTCATGCCACCTAGGAGTTCTAGAATACCTCTGTGATCTCAATAGGCCTATAGGCCTAGACTGTCATCATCCTTCGATTACTATTTTTCCTGGAGGCCTTCCTAAAGTGCAATAAATAATTGGATATTAGGTTGCGTAATGTGTTCCTCGCAACGTTCATAGGGTAGTTAGGGCTTTAAGTAGTCAGCAGTTATGACCTTTATTGGCAAACTGTTGACAGTCGTCGCCCACTGTGCATGCGCTGGAGCGGTGATGACAGCTAACAGAACAGTCAATCTCAAGCTAGCAATATGACTATGTTCAGATTGCCGATCTCATCCTAGAATTTACATTAGAATAAATACGTGAAGTTAAACCAATATTTACTAAGCACACACACAGCTAAACATGCACAGCTTTTACATCTGTTTATGTGGGGTTGTGTGGTTAGGTGTCTTTGTGAATTGTGATTGAGAGTTTATGAGTTTGACTCCCGGCCAGCTTGCTGTCAAGTAACAACTCTGGGCAGGTTGTTCTTGCACAGTCTGTTGGTGTGATGCTCCATTTTGGGGCTTTTTCAGCTAACCAAATAAAGCCAAAAAAGCAAATATTTTGTGACTAGACTTGCCAGTCACTGCCGTACAGGAACGTGACTCGGCTTGAGGCTAAAATGACTCCCAAGTCGACCACCGTGAACTTGATCACATTCAACTTGACTTGACTTTGCTTGACAGTGGCATGTCGACTTGAGTTGACTTCAAATGACTTCAGAATTTCAGAAGTTGTGATAAACTTGCATGAATGTGGTGCGTAGCTATTGGACATTTCGTCAGCCAGCTGAAGATGGAGATGTTTACCTAGAGCTATTACGCATTAGCACAGTGGTCACAACTTCTAAGACCTTGCACGTACAAAAATACTGTTACTGAACTGAACTGAACTGATATGTATAGCATAATGGCATTATAGTTTTGTGCAGACTTTGCAATGGCAGCATTTTTTACTGTTTTTGTACTTTTTATATCTTAGTGGCATATATATGGTAACTGAAAGATGTCACAAATTGCCATATTAGCTCAAACTGACTGATAGCTGCATATCTGAGAAGTGCTAGATGCAAAATTATTGGTCTAATCAACTTGAAATGATTTTTAATGAGACCATCGGCACCAGAAAATTTTGACAATGATGTTACGACAGACCGACTTGACCCAACCGTGAAGGCCCAATTTGACTCAAGTCATCTTACTCGACCCGACTTGCATATTTATTTATGACCAGTTGCCTAAGCAAGTTAAGAAATCAGTGTTTTACACATTATGTTACATGTTAGCTTATTGTAATTTTGTCAAGTCACGTTATCAATGTTATCAATAAGCAGCCTAGGTATGTATTTCTGTGTTTGCAGGTGCTCATATCTGAGACAAAAGTTAAAATGGGTTCAATTTATATCGCTGAATGTGATGGCTCAGGGATTGTGGAGTTGCTGATTAATAAACTGAATGAATTGGCTGGAACAGGTACGAGACACAGAGTATGCTGATGCTTAGCATCTGATGCTTCTTCTTTTGGATATATTTTAGACTTTTTATATTTTTGTGGTCATTCTAGAGCACGGATTGCTAGCTCATTGACTGCGTAAGGTGCTTTTATAGTTGCTATTGTCACATACACCGTGGGCCATAAAGAAGTGGCACTTTACTTTTGTCAATATCTTCACCGATTATTGACCAATTTTCAAAATTCTTTTACTGGTATACTCTGCAGGCAATTTGCAATGATATGATTATTTTATATCCCACCACATGGTAAGTGTGTTTCTACAATACCTTGTGAAATATAAATGTCAGCTAAAACTAACTATAATAACATAAATTTAGGTAAATGAAAAACCCTTCAGACCAACATTGCGATGAATAATGTGTATGAAAATAAAGTTTTTTAGAGGTTATCAAGATATGTTTTTGTGGAAAATTTCATTAAGTTAAGAGCAGCTATTCGTAAATTATTGTGTGACAGAGAAACAGTAAACGAAGCTTATTCACAAAGCTGAAAATACCATTGTTGTCGCTACCACGCACAGTAATAACACACTTTTTCACATTATGTTTCACATATTTTTGTCACTGTGCATATACATGTTAGGCAAAAGTTACTGGCAGCATATAATTAAAGTACTGAAAATACTTGGATGTTGTAAAAGGAATCATGAATTTTTGCTTAATTTTGGATTTTATCCAATTTTTCATGTATTTGACCTTGAAAATGACCTTGAAATGTAAAACCGAGAGTGGCAGCCACCCTAGTCCTTTTCTCCACCCTATAACGAGTTGATCTAGCATGGATGCCAGGTATTAACACGCGATTCCGCAAAAAGTGTAAAACTGTTTTTTGGCTGGCCCACTATTGATGACTGAGGCCCATGCTTTATACAGTGTTATTGGAGGTTACGCCAGTGGGTGTTCCCAGTACATGTACATTTACATTACATTACAGTTTGGCCTATCACATTAGCATGTCAATTAATGTATTAATGCACAATGGAATTCATTGCAATTTAAAAAATTGTTGCTGTTAAAATTTTTAACGTACATACTTCTGAATTTAGTAAGGAGTGCCAATATACAACAGAAACTACAGAAAATTGAACTGCATTTATTTTATGAACGACTAATTATATTGTTTGCAGCACTACACCAGTTTTCTAACTGGACAATTAAACAACAACAAATGTCAGTTGATTTTGATCATTTGATGTCAAATGTCAGTTGACATTTGATGGCAAATTCGACTCTGGTCGCATTTTTTAGTCTTAGATAAGTCATAAACACAACACAACACAACAACAAACATTGAAAATGGCTTTTAGTCGTTCACTGATTGCTACCCACAGCACAAACACAAGAAACAAAATGTACGTTAAAATTGTGAGTAATGCTTGATTAAAGTAAATTAATTGTGCTGTTATTAATGTGATTTAAAGTATTAGTTGCTCAACAACCTTTTTAATCTCAAGACGGCTTTTTCAAGAAGAGGATTCGACAGCTGCGTCTAAATGATATGGTTGCGAAGTTCGTTGATACTCTCCCCCTTCTTTATCCCGACATTGGGTTTGACATTGGGCTGAGGCTCGCGGGTCTGGATGGTGGGCTACAACAACAACAACAACAACAACCTTATTAAAAGCAGCTAAACGAATTTGTGTGTTTGGTTTGTTTAGATGTTGTCGTTCTTGGTAATGGAACATCAGAAGTCTCTGTGACAGTTGCCGAGTTCTATGTTCAGTTATTTCGTCGTTATCGGCTACATCGCAATGAGAGGGAGGCAGTCTGGTCATCAGCTGATCAACTCATAACAACACAGCTTGTCACTGCTGAGCAGAATAAACTGGTACTCTGCACGAGATCTGCTTTACATTGAGAACTAAGAAAGTGCTACTGCACTGCTATGCACTTATTTGTCAGTGATTATTGCCTCCATTTGCTTGTTCTGAATTTTCTGCACAGTATGTCAGTGAAAGAATTCTGGGAAAAAACTTATCATTATTTATAAAGCTATGGCTAGAGCATGGTAGTTTACTTTTGTGACTGATGCTTAGGATATTTTAAAACTGCATAAATTAGTGATTAATTAGTCGATTAATTGTTAAAAAATTTAATCAATAACATTTTTTTAATCGATTGCAAGTTGATAAAAATTTTGCACTCTTTAATGAACTAAAATGATGGATGATCAATGTTTGCAATCTAATTTTATTTTGCATCTGGACATGTCGTCAAGATTTTTATTTGTATAGTGTTGGTTTAACAATCTGTACTTTTTGAGCCGGGGACTACACAGTTTGTGCTGCATCATCAACATTTTTCCGATTTTGCTTCAATTTGCAATTTTCAGAAATTAGTCGATAAAATATTTTTAATCAGAACAGCCCTAGTATATTGTATAAGTAGTGAATACTTTGCGACTGTTTGCAGTCTCGTGGGGAGTTTGATGTCGACTCATGGCAAGTTGTCCAACATCTGTCTGCACTTCTGGAAGCAAAACTGTCAAAGCTTGCAGATGATTCTGATCCCATTGAGAACAGTAATAATGAACTGAGCACAATTATGTCAAAGTACCAGTCTTTTCTGTGTGAGTGTAATGCCGTTGACATTGCCGATGTTTTCACAACTGTCACTTCTGCTTGTCAGGATTCTACAGAATTGGCAGCACTTATCACCGGAACCAGTTTTCTGATTGTTAATCCAAAATTTCACTGCCATGTTGAGGTATCTATATGTATAGTGATTTCTGCATTTACATTTTGTTCATATTACCGTTAGGGGACTGTTCCATGCATAGAAGTGTTAATAAACACACTGGAGTCATAGTGGGAAAAGGGAAGTTTAAAAGAATGCACTATAGCAAAGTGTTGTGGGCATTTTATTTAATATACTTTTGCAGCTGACAGTGTTTTTATCACTTGTACTGTTGTTGCTGCTGCAGCTGCTAGTAGTACAGCATTACATTATAATGAATACCTTTGCAGTTCTTTAGTTTTACATCTACATTACAATCATTAGCTTTGGTTTTTAGTTTAACAGGCCACTGTTTCTGGATTTACGTAATTCATCATGAGTGCCTGAAATAAAACTTGGGAAGTATAGGAAGAATGGGACTTTTGTAACTTTGTTTGCCTGAGTGAAAATGATGAAGATTGGTTTTTGCCGAGTTACTGCCACTTGACCAGTTCCGTTCGGTGCTGCAGCGATGTCTAGTACGTCACTTGGCGGCTGGTAAACCAACTCATCACGTGAGCGTGAGTTTGCCGTTGGACGAATCATTTGGCTCATGTCTGATGCCGTCACGTGCTGATGTCAATGTGGATGCCTGTCAGCTTGAGGATATCATTCGTCAGAGATGTACTGTGTCAGATGGCAACACTCATGTTATCTCTTCTACTCTTTCTGCTACTGAGGTAAAATAACTAGAGCTGTGGAACTTAGCGATTGCTCACATGATTAAAAAGTTTCTGTATTTTTGGACGTCATGGTGCTTTACAAATTGTGTTATTATTACCACGTTTATTATTATTTTATAATATTTTCCATTATGGGATGATTTTTGTGACATTGCATGAAACATTTATATTTTCCAATGTCAGTTGAATATGTGTCAGTTGTTGAAATATCTACAAGATACGCTAATGTGCTGGGAAATTATTTCGATGATATTGTACTGTATAAATTGTAAAAATTGCATAGCAGTACTTGTTTATTTGGGACAGGCGGTAACAGGAGACATAGTGCATTGGCCAGTCCCGTGAGGATGCTGCGTACAAGCACTATTTTATGTGGATTGAGAATTATGACAGAACTGGCTAAGGCATAAACAAATACCTGCAGTCCTGCACTTCCAGTTGCCATCCATCCATAACAAAATCTTTTTTTAAAAAATCAACTGGGTTTCACCAAATATACAAAATAAAAAAAATCGTTATTTGGTATATATGGAGTTGGGCATTTTAAACAAATCGGATTTGTCAAACCCTGCTGGGTGTTTTCGTAGAGGTACGTGGAGCAGGTGATGCTGGGATATCTACGGCTGTTAGTGAACTCGCGTGATGAGCTTGCATTGGCACGTATCATCAATGTACCACATCGAGGTCTGGATCATACCGCTTTTACCGACGTCAAGCACGAAGCCAAGCGACGTGGCCTGTCCATGTACCAGGTTGTAGTAGTAGTTGATGTAGTTGTTGCTGTATTAATAGTACTATTAGGTGTTCTTGTTGTAGTTGTAGTCGTAGCAGTAGTAGTAGTAGTCAGCATTTCTTATCAAACATCTGTTTATGTGCAAGGTTGTAATGGTTGTTATAGTAGTTACTGTATTATTGTAATTGTAGTAGTACTAGTTGTTGTTGTTGCTGCTGCTGCCGTATTAGCCATATTTTGTCCAAATGTTTCGAATTGGTATTTCTTCAGCTACATTTGGTAAAAATTTTGTGTAAATTGATCATCATTTGACTGAATTATGAAAGAAAGAAAAAGGGTGCCTTCATGTAGTTGGTGATATAGTTATATTTTTGGCTATTGTGGTGCCTGGCTATGGCAGACAGGAAACAGACCAAATTTGGATTACCGTAGAGCTTCTTCATACTAGTGACCAGTGACCGTTTTCGCTGAACAATGTGTTTAAAGTGTTCCGTATTATTTTCAGTATGTTTATAAAGTATGTACTTTTTACCCGCCAACCTGTATGAGTGTGATGTTTCAGACGGTGACATCATTCGTGATGCGGATCCGTCTGGGAGGTCGTGGATATGCTCCGGCAGCTGATTATTCGCTGATGAAACATTGCAAGGGTCTGTCGGAATTTACTGATCTTATGATGAAACTGCACACTATCATCGAGGACGACAGCAACGTTGAGTGAGTAGTAGTAGTTGTAGTTGTTGTTATTGTTGTTGTTTTAGTTGTAGTTGTAGTTTTTGTAGTTGTAGTTATCTCTTCTACCTTGCATTCTTGCACTATGCTGGGATATCTACGGCTATTATTTTGATGATACCAATGTACCACACTGAGGCCTAAATTTGGACTTTTTTCAGATTAGTGACCAGTGACCGTTTTCGCTGAACAATGTGTTCAAAGTGTTCCGTATCATTTTTAGTGTGTTTATAAAGCATGTATTGAAAACATGCTTTCAGTAGACATAGAGCATTGGCCAGTCCCGTGAGGGACTTTTGGACTAGTCCAAGCATTTTTGCCTTTTTTGTAGAAAAAAGACTTATTTCATGGCTCTGAATGTTTTTGGTGTAGAATGTCTGGTAAACGTGCAAGACTAATTTCAATTGTCACGCCTGACTGGAATTAGATTATGAATGGTTATAGCACTGTGGTGACTGGTGAGCGATGAGAGGACAAAGTACGTCATGAAATAGTTGTTATGGTTGGTTAAGCCCAAATTCCATTACACTGACTTTGTGACTTTACCGAAACTTCCCAGCGGCGAAATTTGTCTCATTGCTTTGCAGCCATAAACGTTACTTACTAGCAGAATACTAAGTAGTAGTAGTTGTTGTTGTAGTATTTACTTAAATAGTAAGTAAAAAAACTGGCTGGACGTCTGAGCTACATTTTCAAATAACTCCGAAAATCTTGGTTCAATATTAACAATTTGTTGTACAAGACATAGGCATATAGTCAGCATTTAACAGCACTTGTTTTTTTGTAAACAAATGTTAAGAACAGAGTACCAACTGAGGTTTTCTGATGGCGCTCACAGTAGAGGCAACTGCACAGTATAACTCTTACAAAACAACGTTTTGATGACAGTCACATAATTTCAAGTCATTACACATTATAACCTACTGATGATTAGCCTTATCACAGTCAGTTACAATGCGAAAACGAATGCTTTTTCACTCAGACACAGGCCTGAAGACGTCTTCTCTATTGGTCACATTGCTTTGCAGCCATAAATGTCTGTCAGGAATGGAGAAGAAGTATTTGGGCCTGTTTCTGTACTTCACTTTAAATATCCTACTTCACAAAAAAACCAAAACCAACTCACTACAGAGCAGAGAGTCAGTGCTTTGTAATGCTTTGCTGATTACAAGCCTTACTTAAGCATCTTTACTATTCACAAAAAGCATCCTGCCTTACTAAAAATACTCATTCCCGCCATTTTTCTGCAACCCACTGGCCAGAATTTTGTAAACTTTGTGTCAAATGCGAGGAATACTCTAGCAACTACTAGGACAGAAGATGTCTAAATTATTCACTCAACTTTTGTATCATTCTCAACGACAGTGTAGAATTTCATCATAAGATCAGTAAACTCTGACAGGCTTTTGCTGTGTTATGCACAATGTACGTTCGCAGGTCATCAATTCGTCGCGTTACCTCGATTCTGAAGGGCTGCATAATGAAATGCGGTGAGGTGAAACTGCGTAAGTCGAGCATTGAGTCTGTAACTGAGAGACTTTGCAATGAAGCCCTCTCATCAATGTCAGCTGACAGGCATGTGCTGGGAGCATTTACTAGTCCACCACGGGTTAGTAGTAGTAGTAGTAGTAGTAGTTGTTGATGTTGTAGTTATAATTGTAGTACTTGTAGTTGTAGTAGTAGTTCAATCTTTCTCGTCTATGCTAGCTGAGAAACGTGCTGGGAGCATTCACTAGTCCCGCATGGCTTAGTACTGAGCTGAATAGTAAGTAGTAGTAGTTGTTGTTGTAGTAATGGTGGTGGTGGTGGTGGTGGTGGTAATAGTAGCAGTAGTAGTAGTAGTAGCAGAGATGGGCTGAGAAGATGGTTTGATTTTCAAATAATCGAACCAAACAGAACCATCCTGAATTTTCAATTCCATTAAGTTGTTTTTAGCATTTATAGGCAGACCACAGTTTTAAGACAAAACTGACCATTGGGCTGTCCGCAAGAATTGCAGTCAACAAGTGAAGCTAAAACATTAATTTTCATACAAACTTAATAATTACATGTAAATTGTTTACAGAATGGAACTGCAGTTGGCTAGTTTGCATTGTGGTTGAGCACTTTATCATAGTATGTGTATAGGTAACATTAGTGGCTTATATGTCGTCGACATACATAGCTTAACGTTCACATTAATTAAGAGAAGTTTATACTTTTTGGGTCGTCATTATGTTCCTAATCCATGCATTGGTGTTGCAACAGATCAGTACTTCAATAATAACAAATTTTAATAGTTTGTGCTTATTTCATGACTCTGATCGACGATGTTTTCGTTGTAGAGTGTCTGGTAAACATGCAAGATTAATTTCAATTGTCATGCCTGACTGGAATTAGATTATGAATGGTTATAACACTGTGGTGACTGGTGAGAGATGAGAGGACAAAGTACATCATGAAATAGTTGTTATGGTTGGTTAAGCCCAAATTTCATTACGCTGACTTTGTGACTTTACCGAAACTTCCCTGCGGGGAAAGTCACGGAGACAAATCATGAAAGTCCACGACACAATCATGTCACCGACTTTCAGGATTTGTGTCGCGGACTTTCGTGATTTGTGTTTGCGACAAAGTCCGTGGACTTTGTGGCGAATGTTTGATGTTTGTTGCAAACATCTCGACATGTCGAGATGGTTTGCATCTGCAATTTTCATGATTTGTGTCAGCAACTTTTACCGAAACTTCATGATTTCATGATTTGTCACTGTTTGAGTTTGCGATTTTCATGATCTATGTCCACAACTTTCCCTGTGGGGAAGTTTTGGTGAAAGTTGGCGTAATGGAATTTGGGCTTTACTATTACTGTTACTACCGCTATGCTTGTTAATAACATTATTTCTGGTGTGTTACTTATACAGCCGGTGAGTGCTGGAGGGTCAAATGCTGGTCGACATGCAGTGCGTATACTACGGTCACTATTGGACCACCATGCTGCAATGCCTTTACCTGTGGACAGCTCTGACATGTTACATGACAGCATGTCCAGTCAAAGAACTCCCATTCGCTTTGCATCGCTTCTCTCCGTCTTCAGGTAACTAGTATTGTGTCTAGTTAAGAAATAATTTTGTGCACTCTTTGGCTGTTTGTTTTGTATGTTGATGAGTGCTGGGTCATAAAAGGTGTTTTGGCATAGTTGAAAGCTTTGCATCATTGGATAGAACTAAAGCCTAGTTACTGAACTATCTCATTGTGTTGCTTGTTACTGTTGCGTTTGTTGCATAGACACATGCTTGTGCACTGGACGCAAACTGTAGGCTTACTGTGTGATTGAATAACTGAGTTGATAATAATGTAAGTAGCACATATTTGTCAAACTATAATCAGGCACTGGAATAGTTGTGTAGTTGAAACTTGGTTTCTTGGCAGAATATGACCAGACATTGTTGCCCATGTACAACTGTTTGTCTACAGCCAAAACCTCATGTATACCTCATTGGCAAAATCCATTACATTACCTTTGGGGTGAGCTATTCGCTCAGCGCTAAGACCACGACAAAACCATTCCAAATGTCTGAAATATGCCAGCACTACTAACTGGCACCAGTTAATATTTTCAGAATTTTTTGAGTTTTAGTTGTCCAGCACAAAAGTTACAGACGGATATGTTGGCATAGTTATAAAGTTTGTCATAAAAGTGTTTTGTGGCGAAGGTCACCAGAGGAAGTTGCTGAAGAAGAGAAACGTCTTAAACAGAAGACCACGAAAACTGCACCGGCAAAGGTATGATAATGCAGTTTTTTGAGACAGTTTTTTCTTTGCGGTTCTACATTTAAAATTATTATGCAGAATCAGCATGTAACATAATGTGTTTGATAATTGTATAAAAAGTTCTTTTGTTTGAAATATTGGATGTAAAAACTGTTACAAAAAATTAGCCATCTGTCTTATAGTATGGTGTTCTAGTAGTGATAAATAAAAACTCATAATAGTTGTTGATAAATGTTACCAAACCTGTTAGTTTCGTTGACTGTGATGCACACTGATAACGTGTTTTAAAGTATTGCTTTAATTTTTTTCTAGTTAGCTATTTATTTACTGTAATAGACGGTGTGATACTTACAATTTACACTTGGCAGTAGAATGGTTTGCAGAATTATGTTGCCTTTTATTATGTCTTATAGCATTGCATTCTATTTTTTCATACCTTAATTATTTGTTTAATCTATATCTGCACGGCAGGTGGTAGGGATTTGTTTGGACGTATATAGAGTGGTAACAGTTCATATTTATTATTAGTTATACAGATACTCGGCATTATTTTTGTTAATAATCTGTTTGTTACAGCAAGCTATAGCGCCACATCAGTCATGCCTGGATTGGGCGCCCGTCAGCTCGTTTGTTCCACGAACTATAGTTGACTATGTACCAAGGTAGGCACTTGCTGTCGATCTGCTGTATTTTTTGATGCTGAATTAGCTTATTCGCCCTTCAGTCTTTCATTGTTATTGGCTTTCTGACACGAAACTAGTCTGCCATGTACATGTAAAAGTCTTGACCCAATCAAGTTTTTTCAGTCACTGTAAGGCCAAAACTTTTTGAATTCATGTGAAAAGTTGTTACATTGTCTACAATGCTTTGCAGTGTTTTGTATATACATTTTCTTCACTAAAAATTCAGCAACAAACATAGAAATAAAATCTTAACTAACCATAGCTAAGTTTTAACTGAGAATTATCCTTTATTTAAACCATAGAGCTTTTGACACAGTTTAGAAAATATCAATTTTTATGTGGTCAAAGCCCATAATTTTATCCATCGCTTGGTTCCAGATTATTAGTAGTACGTGAAAAATAACTGCTAGAAGTGTTGTCTCTACAAGTGTGTTTGTGTATCAGTATTAGCTCATATTTTAATTAATTAACGATTTTTGTGATATGGTAGATGTCTTGCTGTTTTTTATTTTTGACTCTTGTTTGCATTGTAGCAAAACAATCGTTCATCTGGCTGCACGCAGAGTCTTGGAGTCCATCGGAGATCAGGAAAACATTCCAGTTGATTCCGCAACAAAGCCTGATTTGGCGTCCTCTAGTGATCTGATGAAACCGTCATCCGTTGTCACGGGGAAAAGACTCGGTAATGCTGCCAGCAATAATGCACCTGCAAAGAAGGCGAAAATGTTGAAAACAGTGGCGCCAAAGCCGAAACTGATTCCCCTTCAGAAAGGACAGAAGAAACTCAGCTCATTTTTTCGCATGTAGGTTATGACTTTGCTTAGAATAGGAAAATTTGGCAGAAGATTTTGTGCAAGTATTGACCTGCAGTTTTGGGGTGTCTTGAACAGCATGGTTAAAACGTTTAGGTGGAAATTTGCAATTTCCCAACAGACAGCTGCAAATTTCTGGCAGAGGAGATTAGATGCAGAGTAACTTTGCTTCAAAATTTTCCCAAAATAGATTCTTGGGCTCCAAATTTTGTATTTTTGGAAGAAAACAAGCTAAAATTTAAGGGGAGGCAGTTGCATCATCTCACATTGCCACTGGTCTTGAATGCTTTTCGTGATGGGACACAGTTGCACGTAAAACAAAAAGTTGCAACAGTTTTGCTTCATGTGTAAGCATGTCTTATTTTTAACATGTGCTCGTGTATTAAGAAGTTATACAGTATTTGATGAAATGATTTTTTTTTAAATTTTACATATAATCATAGCAGCCTTTAACTGTGCTGTTTTAAAGGTATCATCATCTGCATAGTCGCACTTGATCTCAAATCACTCGAGATTTATATCGACATTATACTTATTAAAGAGTAGTCTGCGTTGCAGTAGTTAACAGTTTATTGTCTTTTTATTGTCATTTTGGGTTCATTTCCTACTATGACTTGTAGTGTTTTTTTATTTAAAAAATCAGTGGAGTTAATAGGTGCTTCCAGAAATGTTCTCCGTGTTTTTTACTCTTCAACACTAGAATTATAATTATGCAGAGTTTTTAAAAGTTGGTGTGCGATGTGTAAAGGATAAAAGGAGACGTTTGAAGACAAGATATAAAAGATTTTGTTTTCACTTTTTGTGTTTTGTGTTTTGTATGTTGATGGTTATTTGGTATCAGTGTTGTGTTTAGTGGATTTCTATCGTCAGTGTTTTTGCTGCAGTCTTTTCCTTGCTGTTCTCTAGGTTGCTTATTTTATGTCTTTGCCACTGATACGTGTCTGGGGAGGTACTGAGTTTTTTGGTTGTCAATCCGTGAATGTATGCATATGTGCATCTCCCAAACAGAGCCATGTTTAAGGGGGGGAGATTATGGGTTCAATCTCCCCCCTTTTTTACTTGTCATATCAATAAAACACATTGCACATAACAGTTAAAATGTTGCCACGAGATATGTTTTGAATAATGCAGTTCAATTTTTTCAGCGTATTTCTGTACACTCTGTGTGATGTAGTAATATTATTATAAATAGTAATTTATAATTTTCTGCATGCTCTTATGTGACCGCTCTTGATGTCTGTCTGTAGGATAACAGGGAAGATTATTAGAACTCCCATTATGTTAATTACCTATGCGCACATATAATGGAGTTCTTACAATTTTAGGTTTAGCTTGTTTTTTATATTTTGTGTTTTGTGTTTCTGTAAAGGTTAAACTTACTGTTCTGTTATTATGTGTTTGTGTGCATTCCGCCTGGAAAGGCCATCCTCGAAATGACCTATACTTTGTCGGGTGGGATGTTAAACCCTACTCACTCACTTATGTGACCGCTAGCAAGCAGTTGTGCCCCGCTGCAGAGGTTAATTGCAAGGCACTTTGTTAATTAGTGCTGTCTTTTTTGCATGTTTTAAAATTTTATTTTAGACTCAATTTATATTGATATTTGTGAGTACTGATTACTGTGTTTGTATTTTGCTAACCATGTGTTCATAGTAATGAGCCCCCTGTCCTCCAATAGACAGCATTATCACATTGATGACTGTCTGGAGTATAACAGGGAAGATTATTAGAACCACCATTATTTTAATTACATATGCACGCATATAATGGATTTTTCACAATTTTAGGTTTAGTTTGTTTTTTTTGTATTTTGTGTTGTGTTTCTGTAAAGGTTAAACTTACTGTTCCGTTATTATGTGTTTGTGTGCATTAGGCCTGGAAAGGCCGTCCCCGAAATCCTACTCACTCACTCACTTATAGTAATGAATTATTAATAGCAGTTCAGTATTTGAATAATCGGTGGCCAGTCTCACTATGCTCGCTTAGGATATTGTCATAATCGTTTGTGCTAGTTCTAGATAATTCCCTCTCACCTATATTTTTTTCCATTTTCCATCATTTTTTCTGATTTGCCATGTTTCATTTTCTCTTTCATTCTCCTGACCATTATTTGTGGCTGTCAGCTGGACAAACTTTTTGCTTAGCTTAGAGGCTTTTGATGAGCTCGACGTTATAACTGTCAATGTCTGCTACTGCTACTGCACAAGTAGCAGTAGCACTTAGCTTTATCGAAGGCTGGCCACACAACTTGTTCAGTGTCAATCAGTTGAGGAATTCGATTTTATAGGATAATAAATGTATTCCCAGGAAAAGACGCCTTTAGTACTTTTGGCGTAAAAGACAAACTCTTGCTTGGATTTCTGCATCTCTGTGCTATGTTTTTAAACTGTAATATGTACAAAAATAAATTACGATAAATTTCACTGCACAAGATATTGCATGTAAGCCTCAAGGCATATAGTTATACGTCACTATGTCAACTAACCTATGCATCCACAATAAAATACCAAGAACTGACAGCGACCAACGTTATATGAAGCATTATTCAGATCAAATACAATATCGGCCAGGGCGGTGGCGTCGTTGTCAAAAAAAGTTAGTGAAGGGGCAGGTCTATGTGATTTTCCAACAGACAGCTTAAATTTCCAACTGATGAGATTATGCGTGCTCAGAATTTCAGTTAAGCCCCTAAGCTTTTAAATTTCTCAAAAATGGGGAATTTTTAGCTCCAAATTTTGTTCTTTTCATACGAAATTTTTCGACAGGGAGAAAATTTTCCAAAGACTCTCCTGGAGGGGGCAACTTTCTCTCTCCTTGGACGACGCCACTGGGCTACGGCAATACGTAATCTCTGGATCAGCTAGTGCTGTTGTTAGGTATTGTGGATAAAAATGGTAGGCCATGGCTTAGACCTAGTAATTTTGAAGTAGCAAGTGATTACAATAATTTTTAATTATACTTTAACAAATACAATTGCGCATTACCCACATATTATGCAGCCGTCCACCTGGGCGTAAGACTTAAGTATACTATATTTATCTTATCATATCGTGCACGTGGTCCTTTTTTGCAAACAAACACATTTATGCAACGCTGTTCTTATCATCTATAGTCTAAACGGCCGGCGTAGGCCTACTATGAACAGGCTTGCCGTGGATATGAAATTTCCCACTCATATCCACAGATTTTCCGTGGATATCCATGGATATATCCATATTCACAGACGCCTAACCTGCGTACATGCAGCCCCCAATTTCTGTAAAATACAGCAGCGCAAGTACGTTTATCCCCCGTAAAACATGACACACTTTAAATTGTTAAAAAAATAAATAAAAATAAATACATTAGCATTATCTTAGTTTATTATTTCCCAAGTTTTGTGAAAATTTACATAATTTCACTGCCCCTGTTTTTGGAGTACAATATGTCGTGTGTCTGTTGTCTGTCTGTCCGTAACGCATGTTCTGTGGCTAAACTGTACGTCGTATAGGGGGTCGGCGATGGTGATATTGGATAGGACGACGGCGACTTTACATAGGCTGTCAGAAATAACCACGTTTCTATCTGCAGCGGTTGGGCGGCAATTTTGAATGCAACATTGCTGGCTGCAGCTGTCACCCACTGTATCGTAGCCTATCCCTATGTTGATTCTAGCGTTCACTAAAACAGTCTCACCATGGCGTGAATAAGACTGTAGTCACTCTGGAAAATTGCTTTCTTTCCGCGACCCGAATCCGACGCTGGCCTTCGGATATAAGGGATAGCCTACGGTCGGCACACTCCAGCAACAGCTGGAATTCTTGTTTTCCAAGACGCAGGTTGCATTCATGTACGACTACGAATATAGGGTGGAGTGGACGCTTTTGAAGCGCTCTTGGTTTGTACTTCCTACTAGCATTAAATATGTTAGTAAGCAGAAAAAAATTGATGAAAATTATAAATAAACTATCAAATAAGTAAACCTTTTGTTGCTCAACGAACAGTATTAAAGCACCGAAAATTAAGATCCGTTGCTGTTATAGTACTGATAAATTAATTTAGGCTGATTAAATAATAGCGTGCTGATGTCACTGATTATTCGTTTGACTCAGTAACGTAAATAAAGAGAAAAATGCAGAGTAAAAACGACATACAAGAAAATATTATAGAAACACAAAGCACATGAGTATTCAGTTTAATTAGCAGTTGCGCCAGCATAATATCCATGGATATATCCACAGGACGACCTAAATCTCATATCCACACATAGATATATCCATGGATATCCATATCCACGGCAAGTCTTACTATAAATGATGACGATGAAGTAGAAATTAACGCCTCAGTGCAGTGGCGTCATTTCAGTAAATCCTTGGGGTCTCGCTCTTCGCCATTCATCTCCGTACCCTGCCCTTCTCTCCTCTCCTTTTTCCTCCTTTCTTGCCCTTCTTTTTCCCTGATTCGCTCTTCCATTAGTTTCCCTTTCCACCCTCCCCTTC
>Ga0209367_1003184_pt1 | contig 22188 bp, 8 predicted proteins | sample WorMetLIZISLAND2_FD_187412 | JGI IMG/M metagenome (GOLD analysis project Ga0209367, IMG submission 187412) | Marine gutless worms symbiont microbial communities from Max Planck institute for Marine Microbiology, Germany - Olavius geniculatus... ... | reverse complement strand
AGACCATTCCAGAGCTAAAAAGTGCGTTGCAGCAGATCTGGGACGACTTGCCACAGACAACGATCAATAAAGCTATCAGCGACTTTCGCAAACGTCTGAACTCATGCGTTTCGGCCAGTGGCCGACATTTTGAGCATACGATGTGAACTTCGTACTGAAATATGTTAACTGAATTGTGTGCTGGTTCATAAAATGTCAATTATTTCTGTTTTAAACCTGCTGTTTATCGTCAGTTAGTAAAACTCGTGATGGACGTGTTGTGAAATGTAAAAATTTGGTGGTTGGTCGCGCTTAATACGGCATAACTTTGTCAAAGTTGGAGATAATTGAATAACGTTTTGCAGATTAGCGTAAATCTGAACGGATAATAGGCGTGTAAAATTTTGTTTAAAAATACTCAGCCGTTTCGAAAAAATTATCAGAAAACCTCAGGGGGTAAAATTTTTTGGCGCACCCTGTATACTTCGATTACAATATTATTTGTGATAGGTTGTATTTCCTTCTCATGGACAAATCTTAAACATTATCACATTGTTTTTTTTTCTAATTATTATTTCATAGGCCTACTACTTTTTTCGTTTTTTACCATTTTTCACGCGCGAGAGCTAGCTAGCTAGCTATATCGCGTATTAGCTACGATAATTCTGTCTGTCTGTCCGTCTGTCCGTCACGTCCCGGTACCGTTCCAAGACCAGGTGAGATAGAGACTTCGGGTTTTTACCATATGGTAGCTTAGGGCTCTAGTATTTCGCGACAAAATTTCATGCCTCTGAGTAAAGGGGATCCCCACGAACGAGGGGGCGAAACAGGGACACCCCCTTAAAAAGGCGTTATTCTGACGCTATTGGTTCTTCCAACGTGAAAATGGTTGCAAATAGGCACAGACATGCTGCTTATCATAACAAGCACTGGCGACGAGTTTTTTTAGAAATGTCAACATCGATGATTTTGAATGACATTGAACCCCCAAAATAGGGGATTTTAGTGAATTTTTCGCGATTTTGGGCTGCGACACGCATTTCAAGGGTGAATTGCGCCGAAATGGCTGGAGATAGACCACAACAACCTGCGTATGAAATTTTCAGCATAGAATGTAGATATAGCGGTCCAAGACATGCTGCTTATCATAGCAAGCACTGACGACGAGCTTCTTACAAATGTCAACATCGATAACCTTGAATGACCTTGAACCCTAAAAATATTGATTTTGTGTGATTTGTTGGCGATTTTTTTGCAAAAGGCCTATCTGGCAAAATTGCGACGAAATGGATGAAGACCGACTAAGATTATTTGCGAACAGGAACTGCCATAAGCTCTCGCGCGTCTCATGAGCATTAGCTCAGATTTCTTGTTACCTTTACTAGTTATATAGCTTGAGTTTATTGAGTTACACAAACAAGTCCCTAAATCTCGTACGAGAACGTAAATTATTTACTACGTACTTCGTGTGTCGGATACGCTGACTATAAATTTCAGGGATTTAAGGCCTCAGTGCTGTAAACGAAGTGCCATAAAGTCCGTATTCCAACGTTTCGCGTTTTGTAGTGCAGTGCAGACTGCAGCAAGCATCATAAATATGACATGTTGGGATGCTGCGATTTTGTTGTAGGCCTGCGATTTTCCATGGACTTGGACCGTATAAACTTTGTGTGCATAGACTTTCGATATGTTGTGGGTATATGCTCTGTTGCGCAGTTTTTTTTGGTACAACTCGTACATCAACGTGAGGCCGACCGGCGCCGTAAGTCCGATTGTCTTGGTCCATGACCGCTGATTCGTCAAACCGTCGATTATAAATGTAGTTAAATGTCTAACCCTCCAAAACCACTCAACGGATCTGGTTGAAATTTGACTTCAATTTTTTTCACATAAGGATCGTTCTTCTCTTTAATTTTGGTCTTAGTCCATTGTTCGGTTTCGGTGGAAAAATAGAAAATAAAGAATAGAAAAGTAGAAGAAAAAAAGCGAAAACATAAGGCTTGCAGTTACTACGTTACTACGTACGAGCGGCCTAACAAATCGACAACAAAAGAATGCAAGTAGAGTTTGAGCCGTATAGCTGTAGAACGCCGTAATCAGCTGTTTATCACACGCAGAACATTCGGTCAAGGAAAGAGCTAAAGCGCTGTGGCTGGCTGGCTGTATGACGGACGGGTGGTCGTCACATTATTATCATGTCCGTCGTCGTCGGTTTGCCCAGAGAGAGAGAGGAAGGAGGTGTAGGAAAGGGGGAGGTCTGACGAGCACTGGCCAATGGCCACCTGTCGACTGGGCGCAGAACTAACAGTCAGTCGTCAGTTGCTACTGTAGGTGGCCAGCTGCTCGCCTGCCTCCAGCATGTGTGTGCTTCTGTCACTCGCTGATGAAGTCAGTCACTATCGATCGTGTCTGCTGCTTGCTCGGCTGATGAGCGCTCGTGATGAGGATGGCGATGACGTCACGAGCTGCTGCTGCTGTAGCTGCTAGACGTATACTGTAGGTCTACACGGTGTAGCACACTGTCTCGGCGTGAGATACAGTCTACAGTCAACGAGCGACAGACAGCATGGCAGCTGTCGAGATGGAGCAGCTTCGCATGGAGTCGGAACAGCTGAAGAACAGGATCAGAGTCAGTATAGACTACTTTTCAATTTTATCTTACCTGAAGATATTTACCTTTATTGCTTTTCAACGTGCGTTAAAGTGCCGAGATTACATGCGGCCGGGCGTCAAAAGCAACACCGAGCGGCGCAGGCACCGACTGCACAATAGGCTTAACATTGCTAGGCCCAGTTTCTGTCGGCACCTAAGCAGCCCGGTGTTAAATACACTACCGGCAAGTGAGCTTGCACGCCAGATGGGCCTATGCGTCTGTTTCTTGAGTTTTATCAATCTTGGCCTTTGTTCTTTCGAGCTGAAAATTGATACACCGGTTACTGGAAAATGCTGACACCGATTTCGTTTTTTTCTGTTTTTTTTTGTTTCCTTCTTAGAAAAAAATATATGACAAATAAACTAAGAGACAAACAGACAAACCGACAAACAGACGGACGGGCAAGACTTGTAATGCGGCTAATTAGGACGGCCGCATATTCGCATAATAATGCTAGTTGTAGCCAGCGGCGTCGTGGGTTGAAAAATACCCGGGTCAAAATCGAAGTTGCGACTTTCTGACAGATACTGCGAAAAAGAAATCAAAATCTTCGCTGTCGAAAATTTGCACCTGTCCACGTTATAATTATTCATGCTTAAAATTTGAATTTTGCCTTAAAATTTTCCCAAAATGTGGGGATTTTAACTGCTGTGGGCAAAAATTTTTCAACAAGAAAATCTTTCGACAATTTCCGACAGCCCATAATTTAGGGGACGCAACAGTTGCCCCACTGCACGCCTTTGCCACGACGCCACTTGTAGTAGTAAAGTAAGTAAGTAAAGAAGTAAGTAAATAAATTTATATCGCGCACAACAACGTCGGCGAGAAACTCGCCAAATCTAAGACCCTGGCCCTGGGAATGAGGCGGGGCACTATAGATGGCTTGAGGTTAAAACTTGAAAGAACGAAAGTAGGCCTAAATGCAGACTTTTGTTTAAGATGGTTGAAATAGAAATATTGCAGACCAGGAATGTTAGCTTTTGGCTGAAACGCTGTCTCTCGCTACGCTACAGAATTGCCTCAGACCACTTGCTAGTTAACGAAGTTAACAACAAAGCGGTGCTCTCGCAGGAACACGGCGCGATGCGGCAGTGATTGAATTTTGCGGGAATTGGGGGAGCGTTGGCAGCTATTTGCTTCGGTTTGATAGAAACTGCAGTTCGCTGACATTCGCCACGTTTGTAAACATTTCCGAAAGCAAATGAAAACTAACTGAAATCGTTTAATTGTCTTGTAAAACCAAAACTGAAAAATAACTAAAACATTGAAACTTGCATGTTTTAAAGTTAAACAGTTCCATGGTCAGTTTTAGGCCGGTCCAAAACTGTCTAAAACAAAGTCGCATGCGACTGTAATGTTAGCTAGGCCTAGTATTGTTTTAGTTAGCAACTGTGTCTGAGGACTGAAGTCACAGCCAATGATCGTGCATATAAATACGTAAGTAAGTAAGTAAGTACGTGCGTAACAAGTTTGTCGGACGCACATGCTTAAAGTCAAGCGCATTATAAACCCACGGAAAAAATGCAAGACAATAAAACAATTACAAAGTTCGAATACAACACAAACATTTTAGAATAGGAATTACAAATGATCAGAACGATCTATAAGGACTTTAAAAATCTCAGGCAAAAACCGCTTTGTGGCAATTTGGTGATATTTTTCGACTACATCTTTCGTTAGTTGGTCTGTGGCATTTATAGAATTACTTCTAGAATGTACGCTTATATCTGTGGTCAGTGGTCACGTGACTACAGTCTGACATTGTAGTACATTGTCAATACTCGTTGTATCGATTCGTGCAGGAGTCACGCAAGTTGGCGGCCGACACATCACTAGCTCAGATGACCATTAATATCGAGCCCGTCAGTCGAGTACTAATGAGAACGCGAAGAACTCTACGTGGACATCTATCGAAGATCTATGCGATGCATTGGTCCGCCGACTCCAGGTTGCTTTAGTGAAATACTTTACCTTACCTTACCTTACCTACAGGGTGGACAGGCTGTTACACCTGCCCACCGCTAAAATCGCATCAGTTCGACCAAATGCGCCTCTCAGAATGTAACCATAACGTTACAGTAAACGGCTTTGAAGCCGAAATCGGTGTTTGATTCTGAGGATTAACCAGCACGTTGGCACTGATAACGTGTAACATGCTCAAAAACGAGCTGGTCTGCACTTGGTTGGCTCATCTCCTACGGATTTTAGAAATCTTTCGGGCTTTCGGAGCACTAGGCGCTACCACCGCAACAAGGTGGCATACCATGGTGGGCTACTTTACCTGCGTTAAAACAAAGCTCAAGCGATTCCGCCTATCGCTACACATTGCTCCATAGCGTTGTCTGTCTGTCTGTTGTCTGTCGTCTGTCACATTCGTGCACCCTGCTGAAACCGTTTGACAGATTTAAACGGCATTTTGCAGGTACTTGTGGGGTGTTAGGACATATTTTCTTGGGTTTTTCGACTCGACACGGTCTGGAAAAGGGACATTTTGTTACGCGGGATGAACCAACAGGCCAAAACTTGCATTTGCTTACTTATTATTTCCCAGGTGGCAGCACCGAGCAGCGATTTCGTACTGATTACCATCGAAGGACTTTAAACACTGTTCAAATCGACTCCATGCTTGCAGGTATAGTAATAATTTGTTTTATTTTACATTTTTGCGTTTGCAGAAGTCTTGTATCCGCCTCACAAGACGGAAAGCTCATCGTTTGGGACGGATACACCACTAACAAGGTCGGGCAGTTTTTTGTCATTTACTTACTAATTGTTCTAATGTAATGTTATCTAACAGCAAACATATATATGTAATCACAACGTAATTAGCCGTCGAAATAATTATCATCATTTTCTTCGTATGCTTGCAAAATCCGATTCTTTCAATTTCAGCGTGTTGTTGAAAGCAAAACATTATAAATACGGATTTAAAAATCAAGACTTGTTTTATTATATTTGCTCAACGTTGTAATGCACACAGCAAACCGTGTTGAAAGGTACATATTTCATGGCCGTGATCGACGGCGTGTTCTGCCTGTCTGGACGCCCGTGTTATATACGAGTATAAGCGCACGCGAGACGCTATCAGTCGTCACGTTTGCGTGGAGTGAAATTATGGGCATCTGTAACATTACAGACACTGTTTTGGGGAGAGATAGAAGGATCACATAGGTCATGAAATACCCGATGTTTCTTAAAAAGGACCCCTTATTGTTTTTGTTTTCATAATTCACTCAAATGATGATCAGGTTACACAAATTTTTACCAGTTGTAGCTGAAGAAATACTAATTCAAAATATTTTAACAAAACATGGCAGTTGATTAAATAGTCTTTGCTAGTCGTAACATAACGCTGATGTCACAGTGTGTCGTGAGTACAAGCTTGCGACGAACCAGATATTTCACTGTTGGAGCAGGGTAGCAACTGACAGCACCAGTTGAGACTAGCAAACTTGTACCGGTGACACATTATGATTTCAGCGTTACGGTCACGACTAGCAAAGAATATTTAATCAACTGCCATGTTTTGTTGCAATTTTTTGAAGTAGTATCTCTTCAGGTACAACTAGTAAAACTTTCATGTAAATTGATCATCATTTGAGTGGATTATAAAAGAAAGAAAAAAGGTTTTTTATGAAACACCGTGTATAATGTTCGTGATCATGCTCTGACGACTGGCTTCAGATGCACGCCATACCGCTGCGATCCAGTTGGGTGATGACCTGCGCATATTCGGCGTCCGGTAATTACGTCGCATGCGGAGGTCTCGACAACATCTGCTCCATCTACTGTCTCAAGACTCGCGAGGGCAACGTCAGGGTCAGTCGAGAACTGCCCGGCCACACTGGTTACCTGTCGTGCTGTCGGTTTATGGATGATAATCAGATCGTCACCAGTTCAGGAGACATGACTTGGTGCGTCAACCGTCTTTCTAGATTTTTTTTTTATTTTCGTTTTTTTGTTTCTCTGTAAACGTAAAAGGTGATATATAGCTTTTAACGGGAAACCCATCGTAAAGCTACGGAGCGTCACCTGCCATATGGCGTCACGCAATGTTAGGAGTCAGCCGACACGGGTGAACGCGCCCCGCCTTACCTCAGCCAAACAGGTTGGTACTCGATCTGCCCGCCCCGCAAGGATGGAAGGTCAAGTTGACTTTGGTGTTGGCTATGGTTTACCTGTTCGCCGACAGTCATCGCTTGATAGTCACTTGACCGTGAGTCGAACCCTCGGCCTCTTGATCGCAAGTCCCGCACCCTTCCGTTACACCACCAAGCCACAATGTTTAGCAACATGACTGTTTGCTTGCTTGCTTACTTATACCCCGTTCAAGCTGGCTCGACGAGCTGGCAATATGTTAACTGGACGAGCCAGCTCGATGTTTGCTCGACGTTTGCTCGATGTCTGCTAGATGTTTGCTATGCTTTATAGAGTGTTTACACGATCGAGCAAACATCGAGCAAACATCGAGCTGGCTCAAGCAGGCCTATTGGAACCCCGCCTTCTCGCTCAAATGTAGGCCTGGGCTTAGGCTCTTAGCCTACAGCTGATTACGTGTTATATAGGCCTTCTAATTACAACCTGTGCGCCCTCCTAATTAACATGCTAATTACCATAGAACGTTCAGCTAGCTGCTCTATGTTTGCTCGACGTTTGCTCGATGTCTGCCCGATGTTTGCTCGATCGTGTAAACGGGGTATTGCTTACTTCCACCCTCACAACGACAAGATATCTAAGATGGTTTTTAGAAATTTTCAGTAGACCAAGCCTCGAAAATTTCAAGCCTATCTTTGTCTATGAAGTCTGCATCCGATTTTTATTTTGCGTCGATGTGTAGGGCCTAAATCGTCAATAGTTTAGTTTGCCTTCGCTTTGAGCTGAAAAATTTTGACATTTTGATCCCTCCCCTCCGACGTCGCTGTAATAGTTGATGCAAGCTTCTGCAGAATTCAGCACGTGCAAACAAATTAAGCACTGCAGCTTTCGCAAAGATCAGTCATTTCGTCACAGCATTTCAGTCACGTCGAGCAATGAGCACGTCAGGTAGAAATTGGCATGGACATAGGTATTAAGCAATATTGTCTGCACAACATAATGCATGTTCTGTGCAATGGCGTAGCTAGGAAATTTTTCCAGGGGAGCAAATACAGAGGGTCTGTTTTCTCTTTTCTTCTTTTTTCTCTTTCCTTTTCCCACCTTTTTTCAATAGAAGTAAAACACATAAATTCCAGCTATTAGCGTAAGGCAGCGTCGTGACCGGGGTCTGGAACGGAGTCCCAGCCGAAATTTTGGTGCATAATGTATGAAATTTGGTGGCAATAATTTTAATGCTTTTTGAAAATTAACTGATCATCATATTTAGTGCAGTTAAAACGATGACCGTAAACAAGGGCGGCGCCACACATTAAAAAGTTAAGGGAGGTACAAATAGTCCGCGAATGAAACGAACAAAATTTTTTCGTACCCCTACTTTTTAGTGGCAGGAACAACTAAACCCCTCGTCCCACCTTTTCTTCGAAAAATCTCGAATTTGCACGAATTACATAAGTGGTCTTTAGCGTTTCGGGGGGGGGGGAGTTGTTCCATTTGGTACATTTTAGATACGCCACTGTTTCTATGACTGTCTGTTTGTCCGTGTGTGTGTCCGTCTACGTCTGTCTGTCTGTGCGTGGTCGGTCAGTGCGCTATGGGACATTGAGACCGGACAGCAAACTACGTCATTCGTCGGCCATACCGGTGACGTCATGAGTCTGTCTCTGTCGCCGGATGGACGTTCGTTCGTCTCGGGGGCTTGCGACGCTTCTGCAAAGGTAGGTCTCTACTAACACACCTTTATTACTATTACCTGTATCAGTAATATTATTGCTCATTTTTTTCATCTGGCCACCGCCGCCATGCAGGAAATATCTTTTGTGTACCAAGTACAATGTAATTATAATTGGCAATGCAATGTACACAAAGAATGCGGTCCAAATATATGGAATCAGATTTTTCGCATTCCCACACCAGGAAGTAAGGAACCTTTATTCTGCTACTGCTTTTCGCCAAGCTCTCAAGACTTATCTGTTTTCGCAACCCTAGACGTTGTCTAGGCACTGTCGGTCTTTATTGCTGAAGATTGCGCACTATAACATTTGGGATTACGATTACACAGTCAAGCGAAAAAAAGTCTTACCAGTAAGCAAGCAGAAATAATTTAGTGACATTGCTGTTACATAGGCCTACGTTATTAGTTTACTTACTCACTTACTTGAACACAATGAAATGGCGTGATCTATGTATGGCGATGACATACTGCTTAACAAGCACTAATGACGAGCTTCTTAGTGGTGTCAACGTCGATGACCTTGAGTGACCCTGAACTTTCAAAATATGTTTTTTTTTAGTTTTTTTGCGATTTTCGTCTGCGGCACACACTGTAGAAGTAAATTGCGACGAAACAGATGGAGATAGACGATTAAGGCCAAGGCATCCTGCGAACAGGAACTGCTATGGGCTGTCGCGCGTTTCATGAGCTTTGCTCAAATTACTTGTCCTACGCTGCACTGGTTGCGTGGAACAGTCTGCCACCGTCGCTTCACGTTCTATGTGTCAATGCGTCTTTTACGCTCAACTTGAAAACAACACTGTTTCAGAGAGCGATTTATCTTTGATTTAGTTTTTTTTTTAAATTTTTACATTATTGTCAGGTTTTATCGCAGCTTCTACGCACTTTTTGTACGTCACTGGTCATTCTTGTAAGTGGTTATTTTTTGATTGAATGATCGATTTCCCATGTTATATTTACCGGCGATGCAGCGTGTATGCGTGTATAATGTGCCATGTGGCTGTTGCTTATTGGTGTGCAGTTGTGGGACATTCGAGACGGCGCCTGCAAACAAACGTTCACCGGACATGAGTCAGACATCAACACGATATCGGCGAGTTTATTCGACAATATTCACATCATCACCAACTCTTTTAAATCACACGATGCCGGTGCTGCAGACAGGAAAAATTCATACCGTGCGCTAAATTCACAATGTAAATGGCAGTGCATATTTAACGAAATTTTCTGGACTCCACAAAAATAAACAGCGAGTTTCCTAAACGAAGTCCAGGGCGGCGTCGGAAAAAGCCACCAGAAGCTAAGAACATTCCTGTACATTTACAGCCTTTTTACAACAAACAAAAATTTTTTTAACAATAGTTGCATTATTACAAAGTTTATTACATGAAATATTTGAAATCTCATCTACTTAGCGCCAATCTTGCAAGCAATTGGGGTTCTACTTTTTCAAAATTTTGGCCTTGCAGTTTTCTGCTTTAACTGCACATTTTGTTCGATTCGACCTTTAAACGATCCTGGTGTACGTCGGGTGCAGATATTTGCGGACGTTATTTCTGTTGCAGTATTTTCCGAACGGTCTGGCGTTCGCGACCGGCTCGGATGACGCAACGTGCCGCATGTTCGATATGCGATCCGACCAGGAGATCGCTATGTATTCGCACGACAACATAATCTGCGGCATATCGGCGGTCAGCTTTTCGTCCTCTGGCCGGCTTCTGTTTGGCGGTTATGATGATTTCAACTGTAATATGTGGGACACTCTCAAACAGGATCGCGCCGGTATGACCACACTACAGTAGACCTATGTGACAGACGGTAAAAGAAAACATTAAAAACGTGTTTTTTCGAAAAAAAATTAAAACGTATTAGTAAGCCTAAACGCTCTGTGAAATGTGATTCCTTTTGCCTGGCGTATCAGTGACTAAATCCATTGTTTTTTCACATTAATTAGGCCTAACGTTTGTTTGTAGGCCTACAATCATAATTATAGATGAGTGAGTGGGTTTATAAGTAAGTAAATCTGAATAAACTTCGATTTCTGTATATACGTTTAGCTTATTTTAACTCACGCAGACGTTTTCAGCCCGTTTTCAGTCTGCAGGAAATTTTCAGCTGTCGTGTAACTACAGCTGATACAAACGCCTCCTGAGTTACATTAGTGTGCACGTGAATATAAACTTTATTATCTTCGCCAAGTGAACGTAATGAACATTGGAGGAGATTAAGAGATTGGTCGTTCAGTCTGTCCGTGTTTCCATCGTTCCTTTTGTGCACATGATGACCAATAATGGCAATGATGTCATTGCACCAACAGCGCAAGCAGCAAAGCCGGCTATTACATTTCCCTCCCTCCTCTTCAGCGAAGCGGCTTTTTTTCTCCCTCCCCTTTCCTTGTGTTTAAATCACTATACTTGGCGGAGATATGCACTCTCACGAGCGCCTTATAGTTAAATTTGAGTCCATTTATCTACGGTCGATACCAGTTACAAACTCTTTTGACGGCTGCTGTAATTTTGATTTGTTTGTTCATAAATACCCCGTTTACACGATCGAGCAAACATCGAGCTAGCTCGACGAGCTATGGTAATTAGCATGCTAATTAGGAGGGCGGGCGCGTTATAATTAGAAGTCCTATATAACACGTGATCAGCTGTGGGCTAAGCCTAGGCCTACATTTAAGCCAGGAGGCGGGGTTCCATCAGGCCTGCTCGACGTTTGCTCGATCGTGTAAACGGGGTATAAACTACACTCAGCTCGCACTGGTACCGTTTTCACAACTTTCGGCTGCAGTCATGCGTCATAAACGACGGCGTATTCTATAATGCAATCTAAGCGTGGTCTAAGTATACGACACCCCACTGTCTGGAGTGGTATAAGCTCGTACTGCGTACTCGTTCACCCGCTCCCTGCAGCAGTGCGATATCTAGTACATGCAAACTCCGCATGATGTGTCCGTCTATCGACGGTGAATACAAATTCCACATGTGGCGTGTAAAGGAGTGTTGGCGGGGCATGACAACCGGGTCAGCTGCCTCGGGGTCACGGAAGATGGAGCTGCCGTAGCTACTGGATCGTGGGACTCCGTTCTCAAGGTCTGGAACTAACCGCGTCACTGATGACGTCACGCTGACGGGCGCAGTGACACAGTCCAGCTATACAGCAACTGCCAGCCGCTGCACCGATTGAGAAGACACGTTAGCTAATCAACCGTCGTTCATGCTCAATTCATACCTACGACGCCGACGCGACCCAACTGTTGCCGATTTTCGCCGACAGTTGAGTCGCGTCGTAGGTGTGAATCGGCCATTATTCTGATTGTCTGATTGGTTGCAAGCAAAATAACACCGAAAACGTCTGCAAGTAAACCCGTTCTTTGCCTCACAGCATGCAACTACGGTCTGAAACCTGCTTTTGATCAGACGCAACGCACGCAACGCAGCGTACGCAATGTACGCAGCACAGTTTATGACCTAGGCTACAACGGTTGCAAATTGGTTAGAAAAACGTCGGTTTTTAGGTCTCTATAAGTTTTTAGGTTTCTGTAAACCTAGAAAACTTAACAACTTTTCCCCCAAAAGCCGAGGCTTTTCCCAGCATTGGCCAGCTATCATTGTCGCCGGTTTTAACAACAAGATTGCTGGAATTGTTCGCGGCAATTTCAGCTTTCTTTGTAAAGGCATACAAAGCGACAAAAATGGACGGATCTGAACTGAGCTGAAATTCCGCACAACGTACACAGGGAACGAAGTGACAATTCAGTCATTTTGTCGCTTTGTTTTGCGCCATTTAAGTTGCTTCGATGATTTCTATGCTTACTATAGGCTTACATGTGTCATCTCCAGACATTTAACGTGGTTAGTTCGTACAGTATAATACCCCGTTTACACGATCGAGCAAACATCGAGCAGACATCGAACAATTATATATGTTAGCTGGACGAGCCAGCTCGTCGAGCCAGTTTCATCGTGTAAACGGGGTATAACTTTAGCACTATGTCTGCAGCAGTATAACGGGTTGATAACTCTACGCGTGCAGTCAAATGTGACTAAACGAAAGACATTGTAGGCCACACGACCGGCGACGTAACTGAACTGATTTAGTTTTTGACGAACTGACCGATGGACAAGTAGGGCGAGCCTAATGGTCATTGGTTGACGCGTACGTGTTCGTAGTCACGTAGGCCACCGACGCCATTGGACGGTGCCTACTGTAATGCATTACTGCTTGCCCATTGGTCAGTTCGTCAAAAACTAAACAATGTCAGTTCAGTTCAGTTCAGTTGCGTCGCTCTGTACGCGCCTTAACACTGGGTCATACCACTTTGGACAGCTGTTCAGTATACTCTAATTTCACTTAAATGATTACTCGGGCATCCGTGAAGAAACAGTTAACTATGTACATTGGCCTACATAACGTTACGTATTATTAACACACTGCTATAGCGAGCAAACTTTGCACCGGCTGACCGATCTCATACTGCTTTGCTAGTGTTGCTATAAATATATATTATATTTATACCAAACGATTAATTTTTGATATAGCTATTAATCCGCTGATATATTTGTTGTATTGCGCTTAATGGAGTTCGCAGATGTGCAAAAATACGATAAAACTGCAATAGAAAATAACTGCATAGACGGTCGCCGTCGACTTATAACCCGTTTAGGCTACACGAGGAAGCATATACATGAAGCAAGCGTATTCAACATACACATGCACGACGTGTGCTCTTAAGTTTGCTTCATGTATGCTTCCTCGTGTAAACGGGGTATTAGTTTACTGATTATCACACATCGAAAGGTGACGTTAAAAACTCGCACATAATAGTTTATATTTTGTTGCACTGGTTCATATAATGGCCCTACAACAGCACTTTATTGTGGGAATTTTATTGCATTTGATTGTATTTTATAGCACCCATGCGAACACAATCAGCCGTATATAGGCACAGCTTCAATTGTTCGTAGCTGAAAGTGAGAAACAATCGTAAAATCATATCGTAGCTTAGGTATGTATTTTTAAAAACGAATATTATGAACGCGGCAACAGTATTACTATAATTATATTTATCATATTCTATTTTCTGTTAGTTTCTGACTAGAGAGAGAAGATATTGTTTTGCTGTGATCGTTGCTGTTACTTACTTAAATCGAGCTAGTGCTTGCTAGGGTTGTGCCGAATACTCGAGTACTCGTTGTATTACTCGCCAAGTACTCGAGTAGTAAATTACTCTGATGACACAGCTCTGATGCTTACAATGGGTGTATGTCATCGAGTGGAGACAATTTGTTGAGCAGTTTTCACTGGAGTTGGGTCTATGTTACAATTACATATTTCCATTTCGATACAATATTGACTTAATATCTTGATGTCGATAGAGTACCGAAAATCAAACAATTTCTGTCAAATTTATTTTTAATCACCGTAAAAAGCACAACTTGCACAAGACGCAGTACGATCGTTACACATAAATTACACTCAGCTGGCATTGGTATTGTTTTCACAAATTGCCGACGATATAGTCTATGCGATCTGAGCTTGGTTCAAATACGATACTGCACTGTCTGGAGTGGTATAAGCTCGTACTGCGTACTCGCTTACCCACTCCAGCAATGCGTTATTCGGCACAGAAGGCCCATACATGCAGAAATACAGTCGGCGAGCATAAGCCTATGTTAAATAGTACTGCTGTATTCGTTTAATTTCGGAGATAAAGAACCACAGTATTTCTGAGTGTTGTTATCCGATCTGTAGGCCTATATTTTTGCCAGGCGATTGATTACACGACGTGCTATATTTAGAAAAGCGAAGATGTGCATGTACATTGTAGCTCTTGTGGCATATTACAGTCTGTGTGTGTGAGTGTGTGCGCGTGTCTGTCTGTCTGTCTCTCTCTATCTGGGGCCTGATTCACATAATATCTTAAGATAATTTTAAGACATTTTTCGCACTTATGGTCATCTTAAGACAATTATCTAATGCACACAATGCTTGTGACATATCTTAAGCCATGTTTCAAAGCGAAATCTTACACTTAAAGCATGACGTAAAATGATCTTAGCATATTTTAACTGTTGTTCTCCAAAGGCTTTAAAATATATCTTAAGATTAATCTTAGGACAATGTCTGTGAATCGGACCCCTGTTTTTGTGTGCGTGCTGTTGTGTGTTCATCGCCTGTCGCTCACTAATGCTACTGCAAGCCGTGTGCAGTGGCTTTTACCACCCCTATACCTGGTAAGCGCCGTTTGCCCCAATGAAAAATACGGGGGGGGAGAGTTTTGTTAAAGGTGTGGATCAAAATTTTACCCTTTCTTCACTGGGCAATTTACATCCTTAACAAAACTTCCCCTTATTTTTCATGCTTCTACTTGTATTAACAAGTAGAAAGAAAAAAGGAGCTCAAAAGGGGGGGAGTACTCAAGTCCTAAGTTGGGGAACTTGAGCTCAAAAGTGAAGGGAAGGGGGAGTTGCGCCTAATTTCGATTCCAGATTTCAGAGAATAAAAGCCAATTGCCGTGTGTATGTGTTTATGACATTATCAATGAAATCAATCACGTGGTATTTCGTCACTGCTATATTGTTCGCTGAAGTTCAAGACAGTTTGCTATTTAATGTTACCGATCTTCTTGTTGTTGAACGCCTTCCTTCAACATTTTCTATGAGCAAAATGCGCCAAATTAAACACTGAAGTCTAAAATAACCAGATTGTTTTGTGAGGCTGACGAAAAATCACGAAGAAGGCCGCATATACTAAATTGCAGTTTTAATTATAGAAAATGTTCATATTGAGCAATATAAAAAACAGTCGATACGTAATTGAACCAATGGAGCTGCTAAGGATTAAGAGTTGTTAATAATTAACTTTACAAAAATTATTTCGATCAAATGCTAGCAGTGCTAAATGCCAAAAAAAGTAACTTGACAGTCAGTCAAAACTCGAGACGCTGTGCAGAAACGCGCATAAAATTATTTAACTAGGAGTTAAAAATAAACAAGCCAGGGAGCGAAGCAGCCAAGCACAGGGGGGGCGAACAAGCCAGGGGGCGAACTTTCTGGGGATGGCTGATGGGACCACATGGCGGCCTAAGCCTACGGGGCAGCACTGGCTGCCCCGCCCCGCATTGGAACTTGAAAGACTGTGCACCAGCACAACCTGCTTACGAAATGGTTTAATTTTTGGACTGTGTGACACCTGATTTCACGCCCACATGCTGCTTAGTGCTGATACGATGAACTTTTTTCACTAGTGAACCAGATGAAGTTCACTATCAAAGCAGAGCAGCCATTCAGCAACTGTAAGCACCAGTTGCAGCAAGACCATGTTTGTACTAAAAGCATAATATGACGTCAACATTACATCACAGCCAGCAAAGAATATTTAAACAACCGCTATATTTTGTCGAAATATTTTGAATTAGAACTTCTTCAGCTATAACTGGTAAAAATTTCATCTAAATTGATCATCATTTAAGTGAATTATGAAATAAAGAAAAAGGGTGCCTGTTTTACGAAACACCGTGTAGTACAGTATAAATGGTAAAATTTTGTGCAGTCAAGAGATGATAGGTATACAACAATGACAATGTTTACAGTCCGTCAATATATATAGTTACAACAGAAGTAGTTTTTCAGGTGCATCAAATGATCTCTAAAAACTGAACACACACAGAACTTTACTGTTAAAGAGGTCATGAATACTGACAAATTTTACATCTAATCTTACACTGCTTTACACACTGTATTGTTAGATCTATACAAATAGTAGCATTGCGCCAACTGCCCCTCCCCTCAACTTTAGCACGTTGGAAAATAATCGCGTGCGCAAACTTTCTTCCAAAAATTACAAAATTTTGAATAAAAAAAATCCCCATTGTTGGTAAAATTTAACAGGGTGACAACTGTCCAGACACTATGAATTTCCGTGACTATTTGCGGCACTGCTGACCATTTTAACTGGTACTCAACTAGGGTAACTAACCCTAGTAAGGTAAAGGTGCCATACCCTACTGGGGCAGTGGTGAGTCCTCATGTCCCTTTTTATGGCCGCTGAGCCCGTATAGCGTAGGTGGATAGACCACCAAGTTTATGATGCATGGCCAGTGAGACACCGGACCTACGGTTATTATTCAGCAGCACACTGACACACAGTCAGTGTGATGTGGGCAATATCACCTTTTGTGATTTTTGCTGTTTTCGATGCGTGAGTTTATAAATGTTACAGTTAACAAGTGTATAAACTAATATTTTGTACATTTATAATAATAAAAACCAAAACACAAGTAAGCAACACTCAGCAATAAACAGCACAAAATAATTAACACAGAGTACTGAGTGAACAGAGTGGTACTAAAAAGCCAGATGATGCAATTTTTAGGACAGTTTTTGAGCAATTTTTCCTGACAAAACTTTTGTTCCTAACAATTGCCTGACCTTTACCTGATTTTTGCTGAAATGCCTGACACCTGTGAAATTCGCCGACATTTCCAGGCTTTCCAGACAAGAGGTCACTCTGATTTAAAAAGCAAATTTAAATTGCACTCATTGTCCACTCCGCTGGAAATATTTAGCTGTGAAAAAATTGCAACCACCCAATTATAATCTTTTAACCCACAGTAAAAAACAAACATAGTTTAAAAGCAACGAAAAAAAAGAAATTGCATGTCAATCTGACAGACAGTCGACTAAGTTGACTCGGCGGTGTTACAGTCGGTGAGTGCCCGGCGCCGGCGACGTCTTGCAACAGCTTTACTACCTGTAACAGACATGCGATATACATCACTCTGAATAGGAACAACTAAAAGCTTAGCTACCACTTAAGAAAACTGAGTGTCAGCTTTGTGCTTTCATCTCGTCACAATAACGCAGCAAATACAAAAGTTACAAATTTGGCTTATTTGAGATTACTTATATACATTACACGAGATTTTCAGAAAACCAACAAGGCAACTGATGCATGTGAGTCTAAACGAATAAAACTCACTGTAGTTAGGCATGTCCTAAGGAAAGAACCCCCTCATGAGTGAAGTTTGTTCAAAACCTTTTTCTTATTTTGATTCATCTCTCACAAAAATGGACAGACAAAAAGACATAACCACTGTTAACCAGACATCAGTTTTCTATGGCAAATTTTTCCAAACCACAAATGCTGGTTTGCCAAATTCCGATACTAAACTGGCAGTTTTATTTCTAATTTTATGACATCCTATTTATCAAGTAAATTGAAAACTCTTAGGATTATCTAAAGTATAAAAACGTCCATGTGTATCAAAATATTCAATAATCATTGATTATGCCATTTCTCATCAGTAATGAGCATATATTTGTGTTGCAGTGGAGTTTTGCTGATTGCTGAAGCAGTCATCAAAGAAGATTGGCAGTTTTGCCCAAAAGTTTTGCAAACGTGAATTCAAAATGAAAACTAAAAGTGATTATAGCACAATAGCAAATTCCGCAAAATTCAATGAAAAAGTATAAATCCCACAAAAACAGAGAAATGGTGAAACTTGGCTCAAATTTCTGCATCTTACAAAAATGTGATTCTGAAACATAACCAAGGGTTTCCACTAAAATGACAGAATCAAAATTTAGGACTTTTTCGGCACCAGAAAAACAAGAAAAACCCACAACGCACTTAGCTAAACTACAAGCACCTGAGTTATTTTAGTGACAAAACATGATACATGAAGTATTACCCGACAAATTAATGATGTATGCCAATCAAGCACATAATATTTATATAAAAACGTCTCTAAAATCAGAACTTGGTTCTACTTACATTGTCACAATGTCACTCATGTTACAGTGGTGCTGCAGTTTAAAATGTTACTGGAAAAAATTACGGATTCGGTATCTTGGTTTTTCAGGATAACACTAGCAAAAATCAGGACTTTCTCATGACTTTTTCAGCACCCATATTCAATTTCAGACTTTTCAGGTCCTGTAAAATGAAAAGTCAAATTTCAAGACGTTTCAGGACCAGTGGGAACCCTGATAACCTTATTTTTGAATGTAAAAACAAGTCACTCACGGACAGGATGTTTTGTCCCGGCTGTGTATATGGAGCTCGTGAACCGATCACCTTGATGCAGCTTGCTGCAACCACACATACCAACGACCACACCAAATCCTCCATCCCAACAGCTATATCTTCCTCTGCATTGAATTAGCCAACCTTTCTGCAGTATCTCTACACTATGCAAGGTCCGAGAAATGCGACATCCGTAAGAAAACAGGGATGAATGAAGGAGATGGATGAATGCTTGCAGATGGCCAAAATGATCAAAACAAACCATCTCAAGTTCAAAAATGACTGTCAACGCATACAAATCAATAACCGGTAACATCAATATTAACTCTGTAGCACCTTGCTGCACGTCTTGACACTGTTAGTTGGCCAATAATAAGAACTAACGAAATCAACCAGTTACGCTTGGACTTGCTCATTTAATTGCGCCATGCATGCAAATGACATAAGCAAAAACTAAAGATAATAACAAATATTTAGATAAATGAAAAAAATGCTTCAGACCAACATTGCGATGAATGATTCATATGACACTAGACTGTGTTATACCCACACAGTCTAGTGTCACACAGACTCAATGTTGGTCTGAAGTGTTTTTTTTCAATTTTACCTAAATGTTTGTTTGTTATAATCGTTATGTATGCATATTTCATTGATATTTCACAAGGCAGTGTTGAGATGCATTTATGGTGTGGTGAGATCTATAATAATCACACCATCGCAAATTGTCTGCAGACTGTGCCAGTGAAAGAATTTTGAAAATCGGTCAATAACTGGCGAAGATATGGACAAAAGTAAAGTGGCACGTTTTTTTGGCCCACCCTGTATATTACCACAATATAGTGACATGCTACATTGGAATTTATATTATACTGTATTATACATTTTAAGTTTTAATATGAACTTGTTACAATTTAGCAGTACTGAGCTCATTTACTTACTTACTTACAGATTACACTGACCTTGGTTCGCGGCATTCATAAACGGCTAACTAGTCTATGGCATCGCTTGCCTGCCGAGTGCTGGTTCCTTGTAGTTAACAGCAGCAGCAGCTGTACAACGAGAATGACCTTCTTCCTGTGACAATCTACATACGTGTACAAGCATAATGTTAATCAACCCATCACTAGATCAACCAATCATGTTTTATTTAAAAACAATGCTTCCAGAACACAAAAAAGTCCTCAACTTTTCCAGCACAGCTGGCAAACGTTCATCAACATACGTCGACAGTAGTTGCTTCATGTTACTTAAAAACAGGCCAGGTAGCCAATGTGCTCTTAGAATTCATCACTTAATGAACTTTGTATGCCGCTGTATTGTGTAACAGATGCAGTATAACACATTAGCATAGCTATCAAAAAAATTGTTTAAAAATGTAAAATAAAACAAATTTTGGAAAAGTGGCCTGTGTTGCTGTGTGCCTTCTGATGCATTGCTAGTTTTTACAAAATGAAATGTGAATAATCTGTATATACACGTTTGTTTCCTGTGCCATATTTCTGCTAAAGATTAACAAAATTGGATGAAATATGACAAAGATATCACAAAAATAAAAAAAGGAAAACAGCAGATAACATTCCCGTTGGTGACATGAAACCTAAGGACTAAACAAAAACTGGAAAAAACTAAAAATGTCGAAAATGCAAAGACAATCACACAACAACCACAGCTGCACTCAAAGTTTCAGAATTTCTCCAAACCAGTCTGCAAGAAGACGACTTGCATTTGCTGCAGCAAGCATCTTAATCCCAAATATCGAGCACTGTTTCATCACTGACCAATAACATTACAGCACTAAAAGAGTAGAGGTTTAAACAGCAAATTAGTTAACAGACCTCTGTGATGATGGCGATGTTGATGCGGCAGACAGTTGACCAGTTGATGGACCTGCAACGATTGAAGAAGCGCCTGATGTCTGACCGACATCTTTGGATTGACTGGGAGCACCAACTGTGGCAGCGGTGGATGGTACATACGAAAAAAGAAACAGTGTATAAAAGCATACCATATACTATATTCAAGACTTTATGTAATACCATATATTTATTTTTTAGACATGAATGCTTAAGTGAAAAAACTGAGACAATAAACAGACAAAAATTTTAATAATCTGATCGCAAAAATTCCATTTCTGTAGGCTTTTACATTGTGGTTTTCATAAAAAAATGAAAGTGCTTGATATACAATGACCAATGACTTAGTAAATTTAACATCTTAATTAATCATGTGAAATAGGAACAAAAATATAAGCCCAGCCTTCACCGACTTGAGAAACTAAAACCGGGTATAAGTTCATAATGGTCTTTGGTAGTCATTTTTACAATTAAGCTAAGCCAAAAAATGATGCACTTCTGAGCACAAAACAACTCAGGTGTCTAGAAATAAAAATAGGAGCCAAGTTCTTCATTGTTTAATTTGCAAACATACTACTACTATAAAACAGATTTATTGTATGGTGTACACATTCACACCAACTGACATTAGACCTGGATGCAAACCTGATTTGCCAGTCCGGCTGGAGTTGCGTGCCTTTTTCACTGCAGCAGTCTCGATCATCTGGTGCTGTATACAACATACATACGCTACCAAACTGCGCAGTCAACCAGGCTTTCATAGAACTTGTTCTTTTACTAAGCCTACTGCCCAATCCAGCGGATTCATTGGGTTCAAGCCATCTTTTGGGCTTTTATGTGTTTTAAGTTATTAGAATAAATACACTGTGTCCGAAAAAAACATCCCAGACATTTTTGGTTGTAACTGAAAGAAGGATGATCAGACTTTAATAGTTTTTGACACCAATATTTCTGACACAACTAGCGAGACTGTTCAATTTTCTACCACACCCATTACCTGCTTCTGCACTACCTGAGGAAACAAAATCAACGAAATATTGCATTATTTTTATCCTATTTTACCTGTTTGGGTTTTCCCACGTAGTGTAAAAACAAACATTTGGTAAGGTGGGAACTAGAATGGCCGTTTAATGGCAAGTAGTGTCACAAATGTTTGCACCAGAAATTATTAAAATCTGTCAATTCTTCTTCAAGTAACAATCAATAATGTTGGGGACACGTTTTGACATACCTATTTCGTTGGTTCTGTTTTCCCAGGTAGTGCAGAAACAGACATTGGGTGAGGTAGAATATTGAATGGTCATTTGATGGCCAGTTGTGCCAGAAATATTCATATCAAAAATTATTAAAATTGATATCCCTTCTTCAAGTGACAATCGATAATGTTCGAGATGTTTTTTCCGACACGGTGTAGATAATGCCCACATCAAATGGATATACAAAAAATATGCACATTCAAAAATTAATAAAAAACATAACCACAATAAAATATCTCATTATTAGTGGTGGAAGAAATAAAAATTGGATTAAATTTGGGATGGTTTTTCGTAGTTAGGTGGGTTTACCCAATAAAACCCACTGCATTTCTGGGCATGCCATGCACCCATGCTGTACACTGTCTCAAAAACACCCCAAACATTTTCGATCGTAACTTGATGAAAGATTAATTTATTTTAGGGCTGGTAACGATTAAATTTTTTTTAATAGTTAACTTTTTTAAATTTAACGATTAATTAATCGTTAATTTTAGTTAAAATTCAGTCATTGAAAATGCGTTGTTTAAACCATAATATCAATAAAAAAGTCACTGTAGAGTTACATGCACTGAAAGTGTTAATGAATTA
>Ga0209367_1003183_pt1 | contig 22188 bp, 7 predicted proteins | sample WorMetLIZISLAND2_FD_187412 | JGI IMG/M metagenome (GOLD analysis project Ga0209367, IMG submission 187412) | Marine gutless worms symbiont microbial communities from Max Planck institute for Marine Microbiology, Germany - Olavius geniculatus... ... | reverse complement strand
GGGGAAGAAAGATGGGGAAGGGGAAAAGGAAGAGGAAGGAGAAGGGGAAGGGAAGGTGGAGGGAAGATAGCTTAAGAAATGTTGGACGCACGCACGCACGCACGGACACAAAGGTGATTTTATACTCTGTCCAATGCTGTGCATTGCATTGGACAGACAAAAAAACATCTGCGGTAAAACAGAAGTCCGCTCCGAAAACTACCGTTTCCGGGTGGACTAATTGCACGCCCGCACGCGCACACACTTCAGGCTACTGTTGTGATTTTCCAGATGAGATTTAAACGAAATGTATAGATATGCGCAAAAATTCGTTTGCACGAACGAGAGCGTATCAAACGACGACAGCCTGTGCGTGTAAAGCCATCGCGTCGCGTCAGGTGTGTACTCGGAGACTGTGACTGACGGAAGCTGCATGCACCGGTGTAATTGCAGCGACAGCGTGCTCTGGTGTTAATGCGGCCAGATGTTTAGCGTTCCGTGGAGGGAAAACGGCATCTCGGTGGCGGTGCCGCATCGGTGCATTCGAACAGACTCCTCTGTCACCGCTGTAATAATACGAAACGACGCCGCACAGGCGCGCCACGCGTTTTATCTTATCTAAAGCACCGCGAATTACACGTCGCCATTCTCAAGTGCTCAAGTTAATACAACGTACGCATTGCCTGTCTATTGGGGGGTCAGTGCAGACTGCTGATAGAATTGTCCTGCGTGACTTCATTCGTATAGTTTACAGACGTTCTTTCTATGGAAAGTCTTTGTTAATCATGGAAAAGCATTAACAAACATTACTAGAAAAATAGGAAAATAGAAGTAAAATACTTTTCAGCTAAGCTGAATTTATTTCTGTATTTCTGTATTCTGTTTAGTAGCAAGCACATCCGCGAAAATATTTATTTACCTGGTTATTTACCTGGTACGGCCGTACCAGGAGAAGACTCCGGATCCGGCCTATAGGACCATGCGGATGCTAATCCATGAATAGGTCCATCTTGCTATTTCACCAGTCATGTAGACGTCATTAAAATGTATTCACACAGTCAGCCTCGACGACAGATTGGTCCAAGTTATTCCAGTTATTAATCACTTTTTCCGAGAAGTGTAACCAGACATCTAAGTGCAATATTTGGTTAGCTTCAGTGTGACCTCTAGTTCTGTCGTGCTTAGTTAACTGAAAAAGGACTCGAACAGAGGTCGAGAGAGCCCTTTGTACATCTGGAAGAGAAGAATTAGATCAGCCCGGTTTTGTCTCTCTTCCAAGGTATTTAAACGGAGAATCCGTAACCATTCTTCATAACTCTGATGTTCCTGAACCCAGGGATCATCCTGATGAATCTACACTGGATCATTCTTCTCTATAAGCTTTTTGTTCTTTATAAATTATAAGGAGGTGACCATGCTACTGTACAGTACTCAACACGAGGACGCACCATGGACTTATATAGTCTCAACATGACTTCTTGACTCTTATGACGGATGTTCGTTCCAATCATGCCCAACACTCTACTTGCTTTGGCATAGGACTTGACGCACTGATCCGAGGACAATATAATACAGTAAACGAAAGCAATTATATAGAAATGGTACAAACAAACTAATAACAAACGATTAAACAACTAGTAGCGTAGTTGACAAACAAGCGAGTGAGAAAGTAAGAAAACTTGGAAGGCGCCATCTAAATAGGCCTACATGTAGTCATGCGGACTGCGGAGTCCAAAACACAATGCGGGCAACAACGTTCTAGACAGACTATGGCCTTCAGATATGATGTAAAATCAAGAGTATGCATTGCATTAGTTTAGGTGACAAAAAACGAATGCCACGGACATGACCACTAATTATACTGAGATGGGGCGTTGGAATATTTAGACAGGTCCTGTGGTGTAGCCAAAATTGGCAGGATGAATATCCCAGTTCTTTTAGCGAAAATCGTATCAAGATGCATGGAGAAGCAGAAAAGGCCAAAAAAAATTCGCTTTGCTCGCTATGCTGTCGTTCCACGGCTAGAAGGGTTTGCTGAAGCTAAAAATGTGCGTGTTTCGTTCTTGGCGCGACCTTCGCCTTCTGCCCAGCATAATTGGCGATCGACCGATCGCTGCCACTGGCCATAGTCCCCGTTATCGTTTGCTAAGGACCTTAACGGCTAGAATATAGTCTTAACGGCTGGCTGAGCTATTTAAACCTTTAAGCCGTTAAGCTAGCGGCGGTCCGCCAAGAGTCTGTCACTGGTAGTAATTTTTATGCGCGAGAGCTAGCTATAGCACGTATTAGCTATGGTAATTCTGTCTTGGTGTCTTTTGTCTGTCTTGTGTCTGTGTGTCACGTCCCGGTACCGTTTCAAGCCCAGGTGTGATAAAGACTTTGAGTTTTCATATGATGGCCTAGAGTTTCTAGTATTTCGCCACAAAATTTCATGCCACTGGATGAAGGGGGTTCTTACGAACGAGGGGAGAAAGAGGGGCACCCCCTTAAAAAAGGTGCTATTTTACTGTTATGAGCTCGTCTAACGTAAAAATGGTTGCATCGATAGGCACAGACATGCTGCTTAACATAACAAGCACTGGCGACGAGCTTTTTACTTTCTTAGGATTGTCAACATCGATGACCTTGAATGATCTTGAACCTTAAAATAGAGGGTTTTAGTGATTTTGGCGATTTTTGGCTGCAAAAGAGTGAATTGCAACAAAATGGATGGGACAGGAACTGCTATAGGCTCTCGCGCGTCCCCTAAGCATTAGCTGATATTTCCATGGAGTCCATTAGTAAATCCGATGGTACCTTGTAGAACTGATATTGTCACCACTGGCAGTGTGATGACTGACGAGGATACGCGCACTCGCGATGGCGGCTTTGCTTGCAGCAGTGTGAGCACAATAAATAGTTTGATCCCGTAAAGCGCTAAAACCGCTAGCTTATCGGCGGCGGCGGCCAACGGCGGCGGTTCCGGGGACTAATGGGGTGTTTACACGATCCAGCAAACGTCCAGCAATTCACGTGTATTTTGAATACATTTGCTGGAAGTTTGCTGACGTTTGCTGGATCGTGTAAACACCCTATAACTGGCCGCATCGAATGACATCGATCTAACAAGCGTTGTAGCTGTCGTGGCTGGTAACAGAACTTTATAGCTACTGCGACATACGACCACCATATTTATTTCACAGCGAAACATTTTGTACGTTTCCATTATAAAAATGAAATAGCATAACGGTTAGGACGGTGGACTTACAGCCAATAAGGCCCAAAAAATTTCTGTGCTTCCGGCTGCCGTCCGCCCCTAGATAAAACCTGCGTCCTTAAAAATTTTATTGAACCTTCACAAAATAATATCAGTGCAGTTTTTCGTATGCTTTCAACATTTTACTGAAAAATACTGTTTGCATCTAGCTCGAAATATTGCAGTACAGTGTATCGTTTCTTAAGTACTCGTGAATACTATTTAGTGTGTCAGTTTGTTTTTTATGAGCATTATGAGAACGTCATGATATAAAAATGAATAATAAAAAACAATTCGCCACCCCCGTCCCTATTTTTTTGCCAGCTGCAACCGAAAGCACGAAAATTTTTTACGCCTCGGTTGTGGGTTCGACTATCAAGAGGTTAGGTGAACGTTTATTTCGCCACTCGAGGCAGAGAACAAGCAGTGACACAGAAAACAAACACACAAAGAAAAAATAGGTAACTTTCTGCGGACAGGTAAATCATACCTGTATATAGCCAACTGTCAAGGTCAACAGTACTCAGCCTTCCATCACGGCGAGGTAAGTAAATCGAGTACCGGCCTGTCTGGCTAGGGTTAAAGGCGTACGTGTTCACGAGTGTCGGGAGGCAGGTGATCCCATATGGCATGTGACGTTCCGTAGTTGTAAGATGGGTTTCCATGAATTACTGCATACTGCCTTTAACCTTTAAATTACTTTGCATTCATGTGAAGCTATTGTGCTGTTTTCTGTCTGGACTGGCTGACAGCCCACTTGTCACCACGATTTCTAGTTCGCGATTACAGCAAGAAAGTTGGAAAACTTACGTCTTCCACTGTATCGTGTCGGGAAAACATAGAGTTAAGTTCTAAGCTTTCGAGCGCAGATAAACTTCACCCGAAGATGGCAAAAATTGAAAGATGTCTGTCATTTCGTCTGACTAGAGTGCGTATGCTGTAGCGGTTGGCGTATGGCACTGACAGGGTGGGTTCAATATATGAGTTCGTCCGGTGCAGTGTCGGTGCATCTCTGGTCCACATCAGCTGGCCGCAGGTCGACGCCGCTGACGATGACAAATGGAATCATCCGTCAGAGTCCACTCGACACTGACGCAGATAGATAGACTGATCGAATGATTGATCGGACGGAGAGCTAGCGTATAGGTGCATCGCGGCAATTCATCATTGTCGTCGTCGTCGTGGTCTTCTCGACCGAGGTTCCACGGGTCTTTCCGTGCACGGCCCCCGGGTCAGCAGTACCGCGGTCCCGACACCTTCTAAGATTCTGTCCCGAAATGCATGCTCTTTTAATTCCCTGAGTGTATCGGAATGTTGGTTATCGACAATTACAAATGGGTCGGGTGTGACGATGGGTTCCCTGTAAAAACCCCATTGTCAAAACTAGCTCTTCACACGAACTCTAACCCTAACCCTATCTTTATCATTATTTCCTAAACCTAAGCCCATATTATTGTGTCCAGGTTTTGTCGGTCCAGGTTTTGCCAAGACATCGTGACGATAGGGAAAGCTAAGAAACTGAGACATACACGTCGTGTGGCAACCGGCGAGCGTCCGAACTGTACTCGGCTGATATTTTACCGAAACTTGGTGGCTCAGCAGCTAGAATGTTGGATTCGAGACCGAGAGGTTCCCGGTTCAACTCTTAGCCGCTCCACTACCAAGCAACAATTCTGGGCAAATTGTTCACATCTACCTGCCAGTCCAGTGTAGGCGCAAGTGTCTAGCGGCTGGTGCCGACTCGTAAATTTCAGGTTACGGTTCGATTCTCACTGCCGGTTATTTGCCAGCAACCTTGTTGCTAACATACTGTATGCTCAGATCAACTCAGCCTTCTACCCTCCATGGGATGGGAAATAAATAATGGTTTACGAGCTACCGGGTGAAGGCTTAGTGTCGCTGATTGAGGCGGTGGTATGTTTGCTTGCTGCAAACCGCGGGTCCAACTGTTTGCTGACGCGGGCAATGGATGGCCGCATAGTGCGCTGCGGTATCATTAGCTCATGCCAAACAGCTGCCACTGTCGAGATTGTTAGACGCTTCTGGCCATGAATCCGTCTCATGTAAGATGCGCTGTAGCAAGCACCGGACTTTGCCTTTACTTTTTACTTTTTACCGCGAGTAGAAATGCAAAGCCTACACGAAGCATGCACTTCGTGACAGCCCAGAAAAAGTAAAAACCGTCGTTCTGACACAGTATACCGGCGATTTCGACGACGGTGGCGCAGACGCCCGCTTGCATTCCTGCGTGTCGCCGCAGCAGAGCAAATGCGAAACGAATTATTGGTAGCGCAGCATAGTGATGAGATGTACCGGATGACCTGGTGCATCAAGATTGATTGACAACTAGATAGATTGATTCATGTATGCACCTGATAACCCTAACATCCCACCCACCGCGCCACGCCACGTTCTCCTCTTCGAAACTTAAAACCACCTGGATGGATCAAAGAACGAACTCGTACAGAGAGACGCTGTTATATGTAGCCCATCTAGCTGGGGGCTGCCTTATTTCTAGTTCTTCTCGGGGTCGATTAGTCGGAAGTTCAGAATCAATATAGGCCTACACGTTATTTAAACAGCTACAATAACAGTTAGATATGTTAATATTATTAATGATGCGCCGTCTGAGACCGATGGTTCGCTACAAATCTTCGTACATTTTGTGGGATGATTGAAATGAATTATGAGCTTTTTGTATCATGGGCTATTCGTACAATTCATGTGACATGTACTTAAAGTTTAACGGCAGCGCACAGCAGCTTGGAGGTGAAGAGTTTGGTTGCGCGGCTGCAGAGACTAAAAATAACCAATTTAATTATTTTTTTTATTAAAAAACGAAGTCTTGAGATGTACTTTGTAACTATAATATCAATTTTTTTGGCAGTTTGGCTACGAATATTCCAGTTATGGTACGAATAGTTCATGGTACAAAAAGTCTGGTTGTCAGTTTAGGCCTCTGAATTGAAGTGCAGTGCAAGGGTAAAAGTTATGTCGGTGGAGCGTCACAAAAGACCGCCAGTTCAGTAACTGTAACACCGTTAATATGACGCGCAGTTTAATAATATAAATTAACGAAAAAATATGACGGACACGCTTTTGCGTAATAACTGCGTAAAAAGTTGCCAATACAATATATCAGTCCTAAGCCGGCAAACTGTCGCCGATCTTTCGATCGTTGGTGACATACGAACAGTCCCCGTTTATTTAGTTTTCGCAGTGAAGTCCGCCATTCGACGATTAGAATAGGATGCGCCGATCGAAAACGTGCAGTGGCAGTGATAAGTAACAACTTTGTAAATTTTATTTTACAATACTCTCATAAGGTCGAGTAAAGTATAATATTATTGTAACATGTTGTTACGTGTTTTCCCAGTTAATTTCTTTTTTTAACATTGCTATTAAACGATAATGTGGATAATACAAACACGATGTTGAATATACACCGTGTCTCAAAAACAGTCAAAATTGTTTTTGTCATAACTTGATCAAATTTTTACCAACTTTGATAATTTTTGGGATAAAGATGGCCAGGACTATATAACTATATAATTATGTAAAATGTGCTTATTTTTACCTCACTTAATTTATGTCAACGCAATACCATGTCAAACACAGTTACTCCAAACTGTTACATTATGTGGTGATTATTTGTATCAATTAACTCACCTTTGCTTCATCAATTCAACCGAGGGGCCACGTGATTCAATAATTTTGTGTATTAAATATTTTACAGTGAAAATAGCGGACAACAAAATAACTGACTAATAAGCTTAAAACACAATTAATCGATGAGTGAATGCCGTTTGATCAGTCGATCACTATCAGCCAGTGACCTTGCATCTAAGCCACTGTGTCTGTGTATGCGGGACGCACTTTGAACATAAACTCGGATAATTTGCAAGCGAATTGTTATATAAACAAAAAATTTTGCTAAATAATTGACATTTTAAATTATTGTGTGCCAAATTAAGTCGCTATAGCGTTTACTGGAGACAACAACTCAGCGTTATGCAACAATTAAGAGCATCTATGTTTCACATGATAATGCGTTGACATAAATTGGGCGAGGTAAAAAAAAAGTTGGAGTTGGAAAATAAGAGACATATTTTAATATTTTAATCGTCATGGCCATCTTCGTGCCAAAAATTATCAAAGACAATAAAAATTTGACGAAGTTACGACAAAAACAATTTTGACTGTTTTTGAGACACGGTGTGGCCTAGGCTATATCGACGAAAGCAAAGTTTGACGGTAAATCGTCGCTAATAAGAGAACTGCGGTGTAATCTGCCGGTACACTTGTAGTTGAAATAATAAAGCTTACTTACTTACTTACTTAGTACTACTTTCTTCACGGGACCACCGTGCACGAAGTTGCACTCGCGAACCGGCGCCGCGCGGAATGGAATGTGAGAGCCGCGGATCGGATCAAGTCTTCGACGGACGCAGTTGACCCGCGGCGAGGAAGCGCGCTAAGCCGGTGTTCCGTTATAGGATTGCCCGTCGCAGAAAAGTTCCCTCCCCGGCCGACAATTTACCGGCTAAAATCCGTCCCGCCCAGCGGCCGCCCGGGCGGGGCGGATTTTTACCGGTAAATTGTTGACCTGGAGAAAGTTTTCTGGAAGGGTGGGGCGATTCTATAATAGGGAGACATTTTACTGGACCGGCGAAATTTTCATAAGGGGAGACATATCAAATTCGTGATTATCTCTCCCCGGGCGGATTTTTCATGTGGTAGACATTTTAGTGTGACACCGACGGGGCCAGCAAGTGCGCGCGACCACCCGCCACGACGAATGATCGATGGGTTGAGAACTGAACTGAACTGAACTGATCAGAGACGTACGGCGGTCGTTGCGGTCGGCGCTATCGTCAATAATTTTATCGCCGTCGACAAGTGGGCGGCAGCCGCAACGGCGGCGACTTCGCGACGCCGCACGGTGATTTGTTTGTGCTGTTTAACGACCCTCCGCGCAGCGCGAGTGCAACGTCAAGACTCAAATATGCGGACGTAACGACACTGATGACGCCTTTTTATAGGCCAGTGCGCAATACATCGCGTCACACTCAACACATGTAGATCTATCGCCTTGTTGCTTGCACTTGCTGGCCCTTTAATTTTATCGTACCTGTCGAGCGTGGGTTTCTATTCGCATACATTTATCATCGTTGGTTGTTTTTCTGTCAACTCAAACTTGGGCTTCGTTTTGTACTTAGATTTCACGGACAACTTTGTCAGTGCAATTTTGTTGCTGCCTTACCGTTTGAGTTACTGGTCTACTGTCATGTGTTTTGGGCAAATAGAATTATGACGATAACGACGATGGTGGTCTGCGCATTGGACCGAGTTGATACGGCCTCAGCGCTGGACAGGTGCTTAACCTGTTTTCCGCGAAGGTAAGGTAAGGTAAGGTAAGGACGATGATGATGAAGATGATCATTTCTTTTTGAGCACGCTAACTGTCATGTATTGGCTGTATTGTTTTTAATTTTGTTTTTTGTTGTGCAATAATATTGCGTTCGCTGTCAATTATTTTATTAAGGAAACATGTTATATTTATTTGAAAGCGTTTAACAGTGGAATAGGTCTCTAGTGGGCAAATCAGGACGGTTCCTATCGCAACCCGCAATTCTGTTGTTTCTTGGTGCAAAGGTAAAAATAGTGTATAACTCTGTTTTTCTAAGTTTTCAACTACGTTTTATCCTGCCATCCGCTCGTGGCAATGGAGCAAGGGCAAGGAGAAGGGCCCTCTTAATTATTGCTGGTTTTTAAAAAAATGTCTAAAAATCTTTTTTGTTGTGCGCAAAGTTTTGTCCAAAAATGCAAAAGTTGGGACTGAAACCTCCAATTTTCAATTTATGGGCAAAATTAAAATTGTGAGCACCCATAATCTATTTATCGGATCAATCGGAAATTTGCAGCTGTGTGTGAAAAAATTGTGTCTTCAACTTTTTAAACCAACAAGTCGCTGCGTTTTTCGTCTCAATTGGACGCACGCAATTTTGCACAGGCTGACGGCTGACCATTTTGCAATTCCTTCGGCGCTTATTAATGTACTCTGATAGTCTACTAAGCTTATACATTTAAACAACTCGGGGACGTCTACACCATATAAACACCATATGCTACATGAAAAAGTAGGGGGAAGGTTTTTTGGAAAGTTAGGGGAAAAGTTAAATATTTTATGTTTGCATTTCTGATATATTGCATATTATATCATAAATGCAGAATCATAAATTTCAACTTTTTTTCTCCTAATTTTCCCAAACAAATCTCCCTTTCCCTAGGAAGGTTTTCGTGGGAAGGGGAAAAAAGTCAAAAGTTAAATATTATAATTTAGCATTTCTGCACTATATCAGAAATGCACAAATAACATTCATTTTTTTTTAAATTTTTAATAAAACCTTTGAGAAATTAAGGAGGGAAGTTGAATATTATAATTCTGCATTTCTGATATGAATATTGCATGTATGTGCAATATATCAGAAATGCAAAATTATAATATTCAACTTTCCTCCCCCCCTAATTTTTCAAAATCTTCCTTGGAAGACTTTTGGGAAAATTTTGCGCGTGAGTTAAATATCATAATTCTGCATTTATGATATGGGTACTACTTGTCTTGTAAATGTAATATATCAAAAATGCGAAATTATAATATTTAACTTTTTTTTCCTTTAAATTTTCCTCAAAATCATTTTTTCTTACACATGCAAAACAACACCAAAATTGTTTTTATTCATTATTTGAATTAATTACCCGTAATTCTAATTGCAAAATGTCACAAAGTTTGAGAGTTTTTGGTATCTTAGAAATTCAGAACAGTTGTTTTAGACATCGGAGTAGGAGGGCAGCATTGTGATAATTTTTTGCAACCAGCTGAACTGATCACAATATCAGAAATGATATAGAAACTTTCTTGACACCAATAATATTGGAACTTGTTGCAAGAGTGTCTGAATGGTAAAAGACAAGTATTGAGTGTCAAACTGTCAGTAATACGCCAGTGTCAGTGATGTAGATGTCAGCCAATGGACTTGAATGATGTCAACTTAGTTGTGTATAGCTGTCTTTTTGTGTGAACTGATCAATACTCAAGTTACCGGTATAACAATTCATTAATAATCTACACTGTGTCTCAAAAACATCCCCGACATTTTCAACTGTAACTTAAAAACCAATTATCACATTTTGATAATTTTTGGTACAAATATTTCTGACACAACTTGCCATCAAATGGCTGCGTAGTTTACCACCTCACCCAGTGTATGTTTCTGCACTACCTGGGCAAAAACACAACCAGCGTAATATCACTTTTTTATCCAATGCGATATGATTGCTTAATTAACATAACGCTTAAAACACATTTTGTTTATATTTCTGACACTGTGGCTGACATTTCATCCAGCTGTCCATTTTTCAATTACCTGTAGTAAAATTGCTTGAAGTGTTTGCCCACTATGCGAACACAGGCAAGGAGATGCTTTCTCCATTTATTGACAGCAGTATGATAAAGTTCTGTTCCAGACCAATCCAGGCTGTACCAGTTACCTGAAACAACTATTACTTTTTAAAAATTGTTCAACATAATGTATGTTAAATGAAAAAATAACTTTGGGACATGGTTTTAAAATTAAATCATTAGAAATAAAAAGATGTTTTATACTGCAGAAGTTTCTCTGGCGGTGATGATGCCAAATGGCAGCAAACGATGGCGATGATTTGAAAAAATTTTTGTTCATTAAAAACTCTAAAATTGTGCGTAGACTTTCTAGTTTTGTGTTAGGCCTAGGCCTAAAACTTTTACTTAACGTGTGGACGTTTATTACCCTATATATTCATACATCGAGAACGGCGAAATGGTGGATAAAATGATTACAACCGATTACTGTCATTAACAGGCGTTTTAAAAACCGTGTGAAGCCAGTCTATACAATTCGGCATTTTAGACTAATAATAATATCGTAGGAAAAGGGAAATGGAAATAAGGTGTCGTCATGGAAATGGACAGAAATTGGAATGAGCATGGGGGGAAATGGGAGCAGTAAAAATCAATTCCGCACATCATAAAAATGAAGCCAATCGATCAGTCTTGATCCATAAAAAGTGATAGGAAAAGGAAGAAAAACTAAGCTATTTTAGTTACTGTGTTAATAGTCGCTATGCTGTCAGTAGCGTGGGAGGATACTTTGACCCAGGTCTTAAACGTCCATCTATAAACGAACACATACGCCGGTGGAATGTGAAGCGCTTACCGGTAATTGGCGGAGGAATAAAATTTGCACCACCGCACCATAAAGCACGGAAAGTCGGCAGCATATCGTCGTAAAGACGACCACGAAATGATCGTGCAGACAGCAGGAATTATCGGCATTCAGTTGGAAGACTCAACATAACATTAAGTTCAGGCGATGTGAACACGGTTTAATGTAGCAGCTGTCATTTGTATCGCTTGATGCGGGGCTGTCTGCCAACTTGCCATGAAGCGAAAAGTGGACCACAAATCGTGAACAATATGGCGGAATATAAGCTGATTATCTGTCGCCGATGACATTTCGTGAAAATCGAAAAAAAAGATTTTTTACACGATGCATTTACACTCTTTTATTTCTTGTTTTGTCATTCTGCCACCGAAATAAACGTCAACAATCATGTCTTTTAGACCGCCGTCACAATAGACCGAACACAACCATACAATGCTCTAGTCGTGACGTAATCGTCATTGCGATAACGCTCCTACTGCAGATTTCCTCGTAAACATTTTTGCCCACACAAGTTACTCCACACCTAAGTTAAAAAAAGTCTTAAATTAAACGCGGTGTTGTGAATTATTTTGCATCAACATTTTTGTGAATGCTAATAGACTTTTAAATTTTTACCTTAGCTAGCTTACGAAAGACAGCTTAAACCGAAACAGGCAGACGTCGCACAGATGTATTACATAATACAGCTCGGAGATGGAATGGCAGCGAACAGGGAAACGGCACAAAAGTTGAGAAAAAATAGTTTAACGGCGACACACAAAAATGTTACGAAGTCTAAGCAGAAACAGTGTCAAAGCTAACAGGCATACTCGCAACAAAACAGGTCAAAGGTCAAAGGTCGCATATAGCTCCTAATGAGCGAACCCATCTCAGAGCTACGGAGCGTCACTTGTCATATGGGATCACACAGTGTTACCTGCCACCCGACAAAGGTGAACGCGCCCCGCCTTAACCCCAGCCAGATAGGCCGGTACTCGATTTACCTACCTCGGAGGGATGGAAGGCTGAGTTGACCTAGGCGGTTGGTTACATCCCGAGATGGTTTACCTGCCCGCAGGCAGTCACCCTCACCCATCGCAGTATTAACCGGACCCGGCGTACAGTAACTTCGCTGATCGGATCAGACGCGTTACCACTACACCACGCCTACCGCATAAAGTCAAACGTCAAAATTCATGCGGCTCTGAAGTGGCCTAAAAAGAATTAAACCGTTGAAAGTTGAGGTGGCGCGTGTCACAGTGCCTCGCGGCTGCCAACGCCAATGGGTACAGGTATCGGACAGGCGCACAGGCAATGAAGATCACATCAGTCAAAGCGTGACAGCATGGGAGTGGGTGGGAACAGCGTCGACCTGGGTAAATAGTCCCCCCCGTGCAGTCAATCGTAGCCTACCTGGCTCCGCAACTCACGAGCGACGTCTCCCGAATTTCCGATAGCAACGAACGCAGCGAACGCCGGCCGCGAGATCCTCGCTCGCAGTGAGATTGTGTAACGATCCATACACTGCTTTTGAATTGATAGCTGCAGTAAGACGATCTGTGTACTACTGAGAGGAAGTGCAAATGCTGCTGCTCTGTTGCGTTATTGGCCATAGTAATTTTTTCAATGCAAAGTGAAATTAGCCAGATTACCATTAGTACAAGTACATCATGAGCTAAAAAACGCGACACATTTATTTTCTGAATAGTTCCTTAAAACATTGGCCGATTTTAATATTTTTTGGCATGTAACATCAAAAAGCAATAAATGTAAATTACTATAGTTCTGCCCACCTTACCATAATACTGTCACTATACTACCTTGTGAAATGCAGAAGTCGTAGGTTGGCCATTTATTATAATAATAAATTCATACTGAGTAGTGCTTGTGCCAGCTCAAAAAATGATTAAGTAAATAGCGAAAAACACGACTGGCGATTACTGTCTTTCAAAAAGTTACACTTGTCACATGAAATCATCTTTATCACAGCATGTGCTAAAATGTCCTACTCCAGCACGAACGCAAGCGCGTAAACGTTGACGCAACTCGCCAACAACACGTTCACTAACTGCGTGACTCAGAGCAGTCCACTCGCTGTTGATGCGTTATTTTGATGGGTCATTTTAATTTGTCGACGTACGATCTTAAAATGAATACAATAAATGTTAAATAAGTAACAGATTTTCAGTGAGTTTGTCTTCTCAGTAATTTTTTGAGCCGAAGTATCTGCTACTCAAAATGAACGCATTAATGTTAAATGGCTAAACTACAACTTTTGCATTTCACAAAGTAGTGCAGCGACAATACTAAAACAAAGTGGGCAAAGCTACAGTTATTTATGTCAAGTTTCTTCATGTTATTAAAATGGGCCATTGTTTAACGGAGCTATTTAAAAAACAAAAGTGGCACGTTTTTATGGTGCGGGCCACAGTGTGCATTTTACGATGTAGCACTGGTCAGGAAATGACGGATTAAATCATACGGCTAAAATATTTTTTGCGACTTAAACAAAGACTGAAGTAATTTGATAAAATGCGAAATCACTGATTGATGCCACTTTGTACATCACAAATAAGCAATTGCAACTTTGCGCTGAGGGTTTGACGCCTATAATCTTTTCTTCCAGTGACGTAGACAAAGGGGGAGAGGGTGCAGGTCTCTCAATCACCAGACAAGACATGAGAATACTAAATTTGCCAATTTGATAATCTTATTCTAAAGAAGAAAATTAAAATTTCTACCATTGACTAGATTTCATCTTTTAAAGCTAAAATGCACCAAATTCGATTTTAACTGGCGCTTCGCTCCAAACCCCGCTGGTGGTGCACAGCGCTCTTCTAGACTCTTTAAATAGATTTCAGGGGGTTCTACTTCTAAGGGAAGAGAGAGGAGGAAAAAAAGGGAGGTCAGAAAAGGGAGGGATAAAAAAAGAAAAACGAAGCGGAAAGGCAAAAAAGAAAAGGAAGGGAAAAAGACGAGCCCCCTAATTGTCTTTTTTGGTTACGCCACTGTTCCATTCCGCTTGGGTCCGAGACTCCCATCTGACACATCTGACACAGTGTTTTTAGACCCCACGTGTGTAATTGCCGAATCACTTCTAAAACCGTTGAGCGGTTTAAGCAGCGTGCACGAATGTGACAGACGACAGACAGACAGACAGACCACGCTACAGAAAAATGTATGGCCACAGTCGGAATCGCTCGGGCTGCGAAAAGCGATTCCGCTTTAACATTTTAGTACAAAAAATAGCAATAAATATGATGCATAATTTAATTCGTCCGTCCTCCTAGTACACGAATCGTTTCACAGCATCGTCGTCAAAGGCGGTGCACGGATCGTCTGAATACCGGCGATGCGATGGGCTCGCGTGCTGGCACACCGGATGACCCGGTAGCACTGTCGGCGAGTGCGTAGTGCTCAGTGCTCACTCAGTGGCCGCGCACACCGCGCAGACGCTAGTCTCTCTGCAGAGCGCGCGCGATCGCCGCGTACCTTACCGTACGTACCCTGAGTACTTACTGACCCGTACGCGTGCTTGGGCGCCCGCCCGTACGGCCTGTCGCCGAACCGTTAAATACCGGCCACGCGCGACGCCGTGCCATCAGAACAGACAAGCACTTTCAACTGATAGCAACAACAACCAACGAACAACACTGAAGATGATGACGGCGACTCTGAGACGCCTGGGAGGAGGGATGATGATGGGCACTGTCCGAAGTCCTGGTGGGACCCTGCGCTTGGTGGCGATCCAGCAGCTGAGTCCGCGGTCTACTACGGCCGTTGACACGAACAGCGGTGGCGCAGGGTGCCCCTTCAACGTCACCGGGACAGAGGAAGACCTTGGGTCGGTTAGACCGATGAACGAGCTTGACGGTCCCATTGGCTGGCCGATCGTCGGCAACTTTCTCACCTACCTGAAGAAAGAGAACCAAGGAAAGATGCACGAAGTTCAGGTTAGTAGCAATTTTACAACACAAATTTTAAAAAACGTCGTTCTTTATGTTGTGACTTTTAAACAGAATTTAATAACACAGTAATGAAATCTTGTTAATAAATAACATAAGATAGGGTTATTATTGTGTATATTACGAATGCCTCATGATTATTAACAGTAGCAGTTATGTTAATAACTTAACAATTTCGGCACGGTCATGCTGATGCAGATAATTTGAATGCATGACGTGCGAAGATCGGCCCACTTATCAGTTTGATAGAAAAGGCCTAAAGTGGATTCCGATAGTAAATTTGCCGTTTGTCGACAGTCGGTCAGTGTATCATCATAGGCCTGCTGAGTCAGTGACGCCTCAGTGGTGACGGGCGACCATTTGTGGACAGTGGCGTCGCCGGAATTTAGCCCAAGGCGGCACGAGATATGGAGCAAATAATTTGGGGAGAGTTACAAAAGTATACTTAATTCTGCAATAAACAGTTACAAAACTATACGCAGAATACGCTATGGTTCGAACTGGACAGGCAACAACAATGAGTCGATGACAGACTTTGTGTGGTTATAAAGTGATCAAAAAAACTAAACATTTGGAAGTTGAGGGGGGCAGTGGCCCGTAGCTGGCGACGCCAATACGGACTATCGCTGACGGCCGGGCCACGACGAAAAAACATTTTTCATCGTCACCGGTGTTTTCAATGACACGGGTTGGCAATGTATCGGTAGTACTACCGCACCGAGTTACGGTAGTCTTCTTGACAGTAACATATTCATAGCTAAGTTTCCTTGCTGCGCGTTGTCACTCACAGGTTGCTATACCCACCCCAGCCCTACACTGTCATCGTTTTCAGACAGCTTTTCAACTGACGAAAAGAGCCATATGCACCGTTCACATTAAATACGCAAGAAATTATTAGGAAAAAAATCGTTATAAGTACTTGGCCGATCGTCGGCAACTATAAGTACTTGGGTAAAGGGAGAAAGCTGGTTATCCGCATCGGCGGTGCGCATCGTATTGGCTGCTGATAATTTGGATACAGTTAATGGAGATTTTGATCAAATACGCTACGCAGAAAAATCGAACCGGGCAGAGACGGGTGTTAATCACCATCATCTATAGGCCTCAGCATCGTGATATTTTTCATGATGCTGAACGCACGCAAACATACAGAATTTAAGTCGAAATAAAAGCATGAAACATTGAAACCTTGTTAATGAGTTGTTAACTTCTCGTTCGATTTATGGAGTTATCTGTTTCGTCGACGGACACTTATCTTTTAATTGCACGTCGGAACTTGTGTCAAAGAGTGCAGTAAGCATATAATGGATAATTATCTAGGGTGATGGTGCTGTCATGAGCTGTTTTGTGTAAGGATAATGTGTAGTTATTGAAAGTGTAAGCGGCGCATGAATTGGCTTTAAAGTTTGCCGACCAACGATGAGTGCGCGCCGTGACGACGAGCACGGAGTCCCACAGATCGAACTGTTTGTTGCCGCCATCATCATCTTCACTTCGTTAGAATAGCGATATTCCACCACGCCGCTCTGTTTTGGCGTGTACGACTAGAAGGACACATGAACGGCACAAACCTCCGCCAACGCTATGCCATTTTCCGTTGTATTCGCCAGGCGAATTCAGTATATTCGGCGGAAGTTTGCCATATCTAGAATTCTTTCCTAAAACTAGATGTTAATTCGGATCGCCACCAAAATTCAATCACCTCTAACTTGGGCCGTGTCTGACATTCGCTGAAACATTTAGCCAAATCCGTCACTGACTTTTTGTATAATCTTGTTAGCAAAAAAACGAATAAATTAATAGACGCCTGGTATCACATAATTTTTTCGGCTCCTTGGCAATACAAACTAATAAAGAACTGAGTGCAAATGAGTGAAAAAGAGAGAAAGAAAGAGAGAGGCAGTGCAAAGATTATCTGTCAGCCTCCTGGTGCACGCAGAAACGCACGAGATGACTACAGCGACATCACGCAAGAACTGAGAAAAAGAACCTAAGTTGAAATTGTTCGCCTGGGTACAGTATTGGAGGCAGGTACAAAAGGTGCAGTGTTGGCGATATACGTGCAGTGCATGTAGCGACACGAAAATCATCAGTTTTTCAGCTGCAACTTTGCCTGTTTCCTGAACGTGGACACTGGACAGCAATAAAAAGTTATCGGATAAAAATAAAAACAAAAACGTTTATAAAATCTTGTTTTGCATTTTTAAAACAACAACATAATGTGCACGTTAACTTTTTGTATTTTCTTGTATTTTCTTTTGTGCTGTCAGTGTTCTGACGAATAAAGTTGTATATATATTTCGTCCGAAATATCGACTCGAGTCGAGGCGTATAATTGTATATACGTACAATGCACCTGGCGGCATTAAAATGCACCGATAATTAGGGGGGTCAGCGAGTGTCGAGTGCCTTGGAGTAACGAACACTTGCCCGCTGGCGCGGTGCGTGCGCAGAAATGGATGTTAATTGGCGTTCGGCAAAATGTCGGTGCTCGCACGATTGCAGCATTATTTTTTTTCTCATCGATTCGGTCATTCCTGGCGCACGTCGGACGAGGTGTACCGACTGCGTAGATTTCGATCCACAGCTTCGGCGGCGTCCGCGCGCAATACGCATAAAGTAGGCCTACGTTATGTGCCAAAAACAAGTCCACAGTTTCGCTTTCTGCTGTGCGGACACTGCGGAGTATAAAGAAAACTTTTTTTGAAGAAAGCAACATCTGAAAAAAACTGTTAATAGTTTATTATCTCACAGCTATAGTCAAGTTGTTTTCGCTGCTATATACGTGATCGAACCAAAGGGTAACGTTGCTGCATTGCTGATGACACGCATTTAAGATATAAATAGATTGAGATAATAAACTTAAATCAAGTGCACGGCATGATGCGCTTTAGGTTATATGCCCAGCAGTAGTTAATCACGTGCAATGCAGTATATCTGCTCATCAGTCAAAGATCAGAACTGTAGTTGACATTGGCGGAAACTAGATGGGGGACAAGGGCGCGACGCCCCAGAAACATTTTAGGTCTACTCAAAACTATAGCTTTCTTCTACTCTCTGTGAAAAATTTGGCGTCGTTAGTGTTAGCCCGTCCTAATTTTGGTATCCTGTAAGTTTGACACTTTTTTGGTTACTTTCCACAAGTTTGTTTTTGTGCAAAAGCGGATTCGATAAAAATGTGATGTTACGTTTGTGCTGGCGGGTTGAAAATCCGACAAATGATAAGACGATTTCTGGTTAGCGTTAGCCTATGTTATCTAAAGCTTATATTTCACTACTTCGACTTGTGAGATTTCACGATTTTAAATGGAATTTGGTTTTTAACCGGAACGCTGGCAGTATAGCTGGTCGTCGTCCGTTGTATAACAGACCGTTGCGACGCCATGCGAATAGACTGACTTAAACCTAGTTTCCATCAAACACACACTCCGCTTCTATCCTTAGCTTTGTTTTTGATGATCTACCGGGATCTAACGCGTTATACAGGCCCATAGACATGTAGGCCTGTATTATAAATACGCTAATTTCGTTTTATTAACGTGACGTTTTTTTCAATCTCAATACAACAAAACCCAACTCTTTCGAAGTTTTCATTTGCCCTGCCGTACAGCAGAAATTAGAACGTCTTTGACGTGTATGCTGACAGCTACCGCACTTTCACCGTGGTATTCTTGGGCACGAAATTATATATATATTTGTAATATACGTATCTATGAACTAACCAAAACCGTTAGGCCATCAAAAACACAGCTGTTGTGTTTTGGCCGTTGTGTGGCTTGCGTCAGCTGCGTCTGTTACTTCACTTGCGTTTCTTGCGACACGTGCGTTACTTCGTTGCTTTGGGTGTTAATCAGGCTTACCATGTGACCAGAAACAGTAAGCCGGCATGCAGTAAAGTTCTACGAAACATCAACGTCTAGTCTCCAGTCAGTCTGACACAAAAACCATGCATGCGGGAAACGCCGTTCTACTTGATGCTTTGATTTACTCGTCATTAGAGCAGATATTTAGTCTCGGCGCAGATTTATTACTTGATTAGCATGCTAAAGACCTTAGCCGTGTTTTGTGCTACTTTTTGCAGCAAGTCGATAGCTTTTATTTGTGTAACTGATTACATAACAACTATACTTACACAGGGAATTATCCAGCCCTCCCCCTGTGGGGTGTACACCCCCTACTAAAATCTTGACACCTTATGAAAAAGATACCAAAGGGTGTTGTGGTTGAAACCAAATGTATTTGCTAAAACCTATGTTATTTCTGCATATTGTTTTTATTATTACTGTTTTATTAATTCACAGTGAACTGTGACACAACTGCTCTCTATTAAACTTCTTTTTTGCAAGAACAACCGAAAAATTTCATTTGTTAAATTTCCAAATTTTAGAACAGGCAGCAAATTTGCGGTATCCATTGCCCAAGCCCAAAGTGTTTCAGGCTTGACCCCCTGACCAGGGGCTTTGCCCCTCGACCCCACTGGGGCACCGCTCCCAGAGCCCAGTCCTCTACCCGTAGAACTTACACCCCCAAACGTTGATCTGAAGCCCCTAAATTAATAATTATTCTGCGTAACTCCCTGTACTTACATGTATATTACGTCGTATACTGACATGATATTACACGAAACATGGCAGCAGCTGCAACATTAAAACATCAGAAGATACGGAGAAAATAATAAATCTAAAATATAATTATTATGAGCCGACATTTAAAAAAGACAAAATCAATGTAATGTACGTTTAGTTTACGAAATGCAGCAACCGAGTTGTGACGATCTGAAGCTAAAAATTATTGCAAAAAATATGTATAGGTAAATAATAGTACGAACTTGAAGAAAAACTGCACGGCGGAACAGTTAACATAATAGTTTACGTTGACGCTGTTTTTTTTTGTTCTGTGCCGCACTTTCATATATTTGCTTTCCTATCTCATTCTCTGCTGCAAGTTCAACTTTCATCCGATAATTTAAAAAAAGATGAATGCCTAAAGCATCTTCGCTTTTGTCATGACTTCATGCACTTGACGTCTGTTATCGTCACAATATTCAAAGTCTGTCTCGTCGTCTGGTTCATTTTCCGGTTTTTAACCAACCGTTCTTGCCTTCTGATGAAAGGCGGGCCGGTGGAGAAAAATTAGCGTACGCTGACAGACGCGTTCACGTGCCCTGATCGATGACTCCAAGATGCAACATCGCGCAACAGAATACGTCGTGTGCGACACGAAGAGCGCGCACGCGATCAACGACAGTGCTCAGGAATTTATGACGACCTCTGTCGCCAGTTATGACGTGTTTATAAACACGGAATCGCCCGCGACAGCAGATGCAGACAACTACTATGTTTCATAATCTGATGGCAAGAAACGCGGTTTATTATCACTTAATGTAGGGCATAGACGGTGACGCGCTAATCGGCTGCAGTTTGTCACGCGTGAATTTGTAGTGATGACAAAATACCGACTAATGAGTGTCAGCGCGTCGGAGCAAAACTATCGCTTCGATTAATCACAATTTATGTACTCGACGAGTCGGCAACATCAAGCGCACGCGGTCGAGTATGACTATTACCAAGATAATAAATTACAACACTTGCCCGAAACCTTTCAACTGCCATTTTTTGCAAATTGGATAAATAAAAAAGTAAAAACGTCCGGTATTTGCTAAAGCTACTTGCACTTGCAGGGGTAAAACTCGTGTCCAAACGTTTTACAATGCCAGAAGTGGCAGCTGATCGACATGAGTTAATGATACCGCGGCACATTACGCGGCCATCCGCGCATCGCCCGCGCCAGCAAACAGTTCAACCCGCGGTGCAGCCCACAGGCATACCACTGCCCCAATCTATCACGCTAGTCTGGAGCTTTACCTCTGTAACCCGTAAACTGCCCGTGAAACACAAATGCTTATTCGAGTTCTGCCAACCGACCGCGTTTCGCGGCAAACACGTATCCTCTAGCTAGGCCTACTACTAGGATTATTTCGGTCACACGCTTTCCCCACTTTCGTTGCAAAGCGCAAATTCCCATCGTGCTCAACAGACAACTGTCCATAGTCAGTTACTCATTTCTGTCACGATGGACATTTGTTAACCCAGTTCGTTCGCTCTTAAGAGGCATCTTCGTATGTATTTCGGGCCTATACGTGGCCAAGTTTATACGTGTTTGACCTCGTAAACGATGATTGGCTGTTAACGTGGGTGTGTTGTCCACATTCTTTGTCCCTGGCATACCCCATATACTGAACCGACCGACATTGAATATGCGCAAAATAGTAAATCATTTTGAGTAGTACTTCGGCGGCCGTTAAATGACGCGCTTCGGTAGTTCTATGCGCAGGATATGCCTAGGTATATTATCGTGACAGCTGAGCGCATGACCGCAAGACATCATATAACGTCTGGTCCTCGAGAGTCTTGATGATCTACGGCACCCAGGTTATAGTCCTATATACACACGCGTGTTATTATAATTCGCTATAAATAAAAACCGGGTTCATTCGGTAAGCTTCTGTGGTGTCACCAGAAACGGGCCCGCCACTTTCTGTCCGAGAAAACTAAACTTTGTTTTCGTTACACGTACGCCCTAAATTAATCGAAGCTAATTTTAGAAAAAAGTTAAAAGCTAAATCATTGGCGTTTTTTTACAATATCACAGGCTGAACGGTAGTTCAAGCCCTGTGTTAACGGCGACTTCTCTTTCTTATGGGAAAGCCAAAAATTCGACCCCCCACAGAATCAAAACCCCTGACCCGATTAAGATAAAATTTGGC
>Ga0209367_1003182_pt1 | contig 22189 bp, 12 predicted proteins | sample WorMetLIZISLAND2_FD_187412 | JGI IMG/M metagenome (GOLD analysis project Ga0209367, IMG submission 187412) | Marine gutless worms symbiont microbial communities from Max Planck institute for Marine Microbiology, Germany - Olavius geniculatus... ... | reverse complement strand
CCCCTATATCCAGATCCTGGCTACGCCACTGGGAGTACATAAAAATTAATCGCAATCTAATAATATTTCTTGTTATCTATCCTATTGCTATAGCATAGCATGGGGCAGATTATAAAATCACTTGCGTCTGTCTGTCATTCTGTCAGTCTGTCTGTAAACACTCCTACGGCCGCAAATTTTGAAATTTTGCACAGTGATTCGGGGCCCGAAAAGTAAAATTATAGGGATAAAAATCTAATAACCCTTTCTCCTATTTTACCCCAATTTTAAAAATTTGCATTACGGCCTATGGGGATTTCAAAGCGGTATAACTCGATTCCCATAAAAAATAATTGCGCACTGTGTTTGCCTACCCCCTTATTTTCGGGGTTGAACAATCTAACGGTGTTATTTAAATTTACCCCCTATCAACCCCTGTTCCCATAGCAACCATTCAAAAGTTGCAAAATTTTGCATTACAGCCAACGGAGATTTCAAAGCGGTATAACTAAAGATTGCACGCTGTTTGCACCTACCTCCTATTTTCGGGCCTGCGCTATTCGGTGGTGTCATGTAAATTTCTCTCTTGAAGACCCCTGTTGTCATGGCAACCAACCGTTTTTATTCAAAAACAAAATTGGCTGCAGACTCACAAGAGCGTCAAACGCTGAAACGCAGCTGCTAGGCTATATAGCGTGGCAATGGGACAGATACACCTTGTTCTACAGAACGTATTTCTAGTAAAATCATAAAATCATCTGCTGCTGGATTGGGTCGTCTGATGAAAAAGTTGCCAAAGTTAGGGGCGGGGGCGAATCGCTGTTCGCTTAATTACGATGACGTCACAAGCTAACATTGTTAGCTTCGCGTTTATGATATCAAGTCTATCATATTCCAGACGTGAAAAAAATGACAGACGAGAAAAAAAACAAGCGACAAAAGAGACAGCACAAAAGCCGCCGAAAAGCTGCCTTTCGTTAGGACGTAATTAGCGTCAACAGAACAGCGTATGGCGCGCGTTCGGCGAAGAATTATTTTATAGACTAAAAACAGGCGCGCGTTATCATCAAGAGACGCGACGAGACACAAGACTGGCATCGTCTGCTAAAACGAGTGCCGTATTTCAGGATGCCGCAGGTATAGCTCTGGACATAGTGTCGCACGGTTTGGACAATAGACTAACGGAAACTCTATCCTGCCCAACCCGCCGTGAAGAAAAGCTGCGAAGCCCGGTACTCGCCCAAACACTCGCAAACTTTTGATCTACTTGATAGCAATAGGCTATCGGCACTGACGTCGCTGTTGAAAGCGGCTGCATGATTAATTATCGCCTATGACAATTAAAAGCGCGTACAGAGCGACGTAACTGAACTGAACTGAACTGAACTGAACTGACAAGGTTTAGTTTTTGACAAACTGACCAATGGGCGGGTAGAGCGAGCCTATTGGTCATTGTTTGACGCGTATGTGCTCGTAGTTACGTAGTCGCCGACGTAGTTAGACGGTGCCTACTGTAATGCATTACTGCTCGCCCATTCAGTTACGTTGCTCTGTACGCGCCTTAACGTTCGAGCAGCGCGCTTTTTCCGTCTGCTATAGCCAAGTATCTACTGGATTCCTGCCCTAATCGGTTTTCCGCAACTAGACATTGTAATTAATTATTACGATTATTACCAATGCAGAAAAAGCGGTCTTGCAGGGTGCTCCCTAAGCAGCGAAGCCACCAAACGAACGATTTTTAACGTGCAAAAACTTCATGCGACAAAAACGAGAAAGCAGAAAAACAAACCATTTCACATGTTTTACATAGGCCTAATTATGTTCCGAAAAAAATACTGTCATTGATGGGAGGTTGAAAGCCCGAACCAATCTGTATATAGATTACTAAACAGCCAATTAAACTTTTTACAAAAAGTTTGGTAATTTATTCCACAAATTTTAATTAAAGTATTAAGACAGGGGTCCAAAATTTGATTTCAGCATATCTATATACGGGTAAGTTGTTAGTAGAGTTTCAGCAGCCAGTCAAACCGTAAACTTATTTCGGGACTGGTAGTTCTTGGTGCTTTAACGTAAAATAATTATCTCAAACTATATTTTACGACGATGAACAGTTTTATATAATGCGTATATTTTAATAGGCTATTTTTGATATACGTCTACTCTTTTACGGCAACACCCAAATCTCTAAAAATATTTCACGCAAATTTGTTAATAAACCCAAGTGCCCAACTTTCAAAGCTGTCTTGCATACAAACCTATACAGATTCAAAACAACTTTTCGGGGGATGAAACTGACCGTGACGGCGTGATCGGAGCATTAAAAATCAGATCAAATATGTGCCAATAAAAAGTGCCTCCAAACAAAAAAGTTTAATTTAACAACGAAAAAAACTCCGAACAGTTCTGTCCGAAATGTCAGACATGATAGGCCTAACCAAATCAAAAAGAACGTCATGTCAGTTTAGAAAGAAACACACGATAAGATCAAATTTATCAGCATTTAAAGTGCGTCACTGAAAACATGAAGCCACAGTTTGTGCGCTCCTTCCAAATTAACTACATGTAAAATATTAGCCATTAATTCAAATTAACTGAATTTCAGTTTAACGCAGTTATTGACGACGTCCCAAAAAGCTCAGGGCCTTTTATTGGGACACAGTGTAGATAAAAAGCCCATAGCTCATGGAGGGATTGACTTGATATTCGAGACATTGGCCACTCAAAACTTCACATTTATAAACAATCACATTACCTTGCCGTCAGAACAGTCGACGCTAAGCGCCGGTTGATCGTCTGAAGTGGTTGCTATGACAACGACGATGCTACACACCATCAACATCAGCAGCATCTTGAGCACGAAACACGTTTTCATCGCTTCTACAGCGTTCGTCACGATGACTGCCGCGTGAACAGAACTGAATGGAAGGACACTGATTACTACTACCACCGTTACGAGCAGCGAAAAGTGGGAATAGCAGACAGACCGAGACAGAAAAATAGTGCTACCAGGGCTGCTCTTCTCTCTGCAGCGCAGCAGCTGAAGCACAGTCACTGCACTGCGCCATGCACTGCAACATCTGAAACGTTGTTTAAGTGCTGCAGCGAAGTTTTGATTTGGCGTAGACCAAATGCTTGAAATCGATTTTCACTTTTTCACCTTGTATTCACCGTGGCATGTAATTTGGAGAGAAAAAAAACAATATAAAAGCGTTTCGGCTCACTGCCGACATAAGATGCGGCCGTCTACCTATATAGCCTAGCTACGCAGATCCGGCACTTACTTGCGTTGCATTTAAATAGAAAGTCTACTTTTACGTTGCTTGGCGCATGGCGTCTTTGAACCTACGGGAGTCGTATGCGTAAGACATTTTGTTGCATTCGCTGGGTAGGCCTTCGTTTTTGACGTCCGACGGTACGGTGATCTTTTGAGCTGAAAATTGGCATACAACTAACTCCGGCCGATAGGAAAATTTACGCATTTTTTCTTACGGGTTTTTTGTTGTTTTTGAGTCACGAGCCCTACACGGGAGAGAAGACAGAAGGACGGACAAGACTTCCAGTGCGGCTTATTTGGACGGCCGCATAATAACCAACACGATTTACAAACCCAGATGTCACTTAGCCTACTTGGCTGCGAAAAAATTTGCACAGTAAGTAATTTGTTTGATAAGGCTTTCGTGGTATATCACATAAGATTTTACAGCGTTATTATAACACGGGTGCGTGGTGTGAATTTTTAAACGTTTTGGTCGAAAAGGTCACGAGCTGTTAGACATCTCATAGCTAACTGATGCCCAGCGGGCGGACAGCATTATAGCATTAGAACATTAATTTCGCAGATGACACCACGACTAGAACGACTTGTAAGTTACATCGCATCCTGTCTGTGAAAAAAAAATCAATGACTTCAAGAACGCCACGGGGTAGAAGACCTACGTCTGCAACGCCAACGCTTCAACTTCAACGCATGATCCGCCAAATCGCATATTAAATTTCTGGCTCATACTGGCCTGCTAACTACCTTAGTTTGGCCCGTTAGAACGAACGAAGACGATGCAACAGAAATTACGGAGTTTCGAGACAATCTGCTACAGGCGAGTTGTGCGAATATCACAGACAGAAAAAAGACGAAATAATGACATTTTGGAAGAAGCAGGTGGAAGAATGTTACGTGGTTAGAAAACTCAGCTATCTGTAGACACATTATGAGGAAGGAAGATACAAGCTTGGACAAATGCGTCATCACAGGAATGGTAGAATGCACTCGTGGTGGGAATAGATTTTGGAGGGTGTGGTGCGACATCTAATCAAAGATTGGACAAATCTATCAAAAGAAAGTTGCTGCAGTCGACAAAAGATGGCGCAGCTTAAAGCAGAGTGGAAAATCCAGCAGAAGCAAACGTCATTGTGAACTGTTGTTGTAGTAGCCCACCCTCCAGACCCGCGGGCCTCAGCTGGTCCACAGCCGAAAACCCAATGGCGGAATAAAGGGGGGGAATGTTGACGGACTTTGCAACCACATCGTTTGGATGCAGCTGTCGGATTCACCTCTTGAAGGCTCCGTCTTGAAACCCCTCCGTCTTGATCGAGCAGTGCACTGATGTTATTCAATGGACAAGCTGAATCAAGATGGCATCGACTCTGAAGACATTGGCCACAAGATGAGGAGGGCAAAACTATAGAGTTTATGTCAAGTTTTCTCACAAGTTTTCAAGCCAAAAATTATTAACAGGAGCTAATGTTTCACGGATTTATTTGAATAATAAAAGTGCCTTTTTGATGGACCGAGTCTGCCAAGCCTACCGTTTCACTGTATCGAAGTGTCTTTTGATCCTCCTGGCATGGCCATACTAGCCTACTAGGTAACTGACCGAGCGGACTAAATACTGCACCTCGGGATACATTTGTTAAATTTTAAGTATTAAATAAAGTATTTGTTCATTTCGTAACATACAATTATTTACATATCAATGGTCACAATTGTATTGGCCAGCTCGTAGCCTATGCAAACCAATTTTTGCAAGTACGAGACTCCCAACAGTGACTAATGTTGAAAAATAAAGTTTAAAATGTGTATGGCTACTGGTATCATTCACAGTGATAGAAGCATAATAAGCATTGCATGATTAATATTTGTCTTAACTGTTACAGTAGTAACTACCAGAGAAAGACATCTGCAAGACGGATGGCCTCTGGGCTCCCAAACTAAACACATTCAAGAAAAATGCACCAATCAAACACAATGGTATTTTACATTATTTCATCACTTCCTTCTATACAAACGCAGAAGCTGGAACGGAAGAAAATACTGACGACAGTATACTCAATAACAGCAATGATTGTTAATATGACAAGTCAACAAAATCACGAGACTTCTAATACGATAACTGTATGTATTCACTGTCCGTAAAAAAACATAGTTATGATCTAGATTACAAAAAAAACTTTCAACACAAAACAATCAAAAACGTAGACATTAACTAAGACACGGCGAAAACACCGATGTTAAACAAAAACAGAACACCAGTGAAAAAGCAACTGTCTGTTATCTATGGTATCTGCAATTACAAAGAAAAAAACTGTCAATCAATTAATCAAAAACATTCTATAGCGCCATGTTGTGAACGAATCCAAGTCGTCTTTTACACGCAAATTAAATATTCATGCTTAATCCCGGGATTAAACATATTCGTCAATAATATTTTCCACAATCTATACATCAGTGAAACCTGCATCCTTTACGAGCTCTAACGAGTTGGTTCTAGATATAACGTCTTTGTAATTTATGACGTCATTGAGCTCTAAACCAAAATGATTTATAGCGCTAATGCAAACAGCATAAAACCAAGCTCATTGTTGCATAACAATTTTCCACTCTGTAGCTAGATTTACCAAAGTGGAGCCCCGTGGCACCTGATTTTGTGAATACATTTGTAAATTTCTCATTTGCATATGTGAATATACGATAACCTATATTTGCGCTAGCCACAAATGAGAGCATTCGAGTCAATATTGACTTCATGCAAATACGAGGGGCATTCAAAAAGTTCTGAGCTTCAATATACTGGACAAAAACTTTTTATTGTCTATATATCAGTAAAAGCTACCTTCCTTGCGTATTCGTGTGAGCAGATTGTGGTAGTGACGTCATTGTAATTCATGACGTCATAGAGCATTAAGGTGAAACGATTTGGTGCGCTAACGCAAGCAGCATTTAAATCAGGCTGGTAGTTGCATAAAACTTTTTCAGTCTGCAGCTCGATTTACTAAAGTTGGGCTCAATAGCATCTGATTTTATGAAAGCCCTGACAAATATGTTTATGAATTTTTCATTTGTGTCTGTGAATATACTATAGTCTAATTTGTGGTGGCCACAAATAAGGGCATTTCAGTAAAAATACGATGAAATGCCAATATTTGACAATATCAAAAAAATTTGATTTAAAATTTAACTGTTAATTATATCAGAAAAGAAAAATCAGAATTTGTGAGTAGTTACATGGGCCCCTGATGGATAGGGGGCTGGGAGCAAGCCCTACTCACCCTCCCCTAATTTCAGCGCTGCAGTCCAGTCCCAACTCTACAGTTACCCAGCTGGCTGTTCATGACTATGACTTTGTACGCTAAGACCACTCCACGCTCAGCAATGACCCGACCTCAAGTGACTATTCTGTTTTAAAATATGAAATCTGGTTATGATAGTGTCCGCTATCCATGATGATGAATAACTCAAGCCTAGTTTGTTGATGCTGAAAATCGTTTCTATTTAATTCTCATAAATAAAAACGACGTCATATCTGCAGCAGACTCATATGAGTCAGTAAAAAATGCACATTTCACTGATGTATAGATCGTGAAAAATATCGTTGTGCAATATGTCGAGGCCGGAAACTTTCGGGATGACCCTCGTATGCCAGCACCCTGCTGCAGGCAACAAAAGTGTAAACCATGGATAATATACAATAACCAAATTCCATCTGATGCAGAGATTTACACAGTGTTTCATAAAAAATGGTCCCCTTTTTCTTTCTTTCATAATTCACTTAAGTGATGATCAATTTACACAAAATTTTAACCAGTTGTAGCTGAAGAAATACTACTTCAAAATATTTCAACAAAATATGGCAGTTAATTTAATATTCTTCGCTAGTCGTGACGTAACGCTGACAACATAATGTGTCGTGAGTACAAACTTGCTTGTCTCAACTTGTGTGTCAGTTGCTACACTGCTCCGATGATGAACCTAATCTGGCTTGCTGATGACAAATTCTTAAAGCCACACAAAAACGCGCAAAGCGGTCGCATATACGTGTCTGTGGGGATAGTTTGACTTTTGCATGTTCGAGCATGACAGTGCACTAGCACACAGAGCTTGTGAGATGGTTGAGTTTCTGGCTCGATAGACAACTGACTTCAGCCCCCATGTTGCTTGGTGCTGACAAGATGAACATTTTTTCGTCAGCGAACCAGATTAAGTTTACTATCGGAGCAAGGTAGCAACTGATGCACCAGTTGAGACAAGCAAACTTGTACTCATGACACATCATGACGTCAGCATTACATCACGACTAGCAAAGAATATTTAACCAACTGCCATACTTTGTTGAAATATTTTGAATTAGTGTTTCTTCGGCTACAGCTGGTTAAAATTTTGTGTAAATTGATCGATATTTGAGAGAATTATAAAAAGGGGTCCACTTTTTGTGAAACCCCGTGCAGAAGTGGTTATAATAGAGTAGTGTGCATCAGAGACAAGGTACGCCGTACGGGAGACCAGGTTGAAATGGTTTGGGCATATACAACGTCAAGAAGAAGAGGATTGTGTCAGAAGAATTTTGGAGGCAGATGTTCGTGGACAACGGAGCAGGAAAAGGCAGAGGAAAAGGTGTATCGACGTCGCCAAGTACCACACGGAGGACTTGCGGCTCGACATGATGGACGTGGAGAATAGAGCTGAGTGGAAACAAAGAAAACGAGTGGCTGACTTCTCACTCGAGGGATTCACAGCCTGAAAAGGAGAGAAAAAGGGGGGAGGAAAGAAAGAGATAACTGAATATGTATTACACAACTTTGCAATTACATAACTTGTACATAAACTGTTTCAGTGTTTGAAAATGTCCAAGATGGTGCCTTCACAGAGAGGAGTGGCAACGTGACAACACAGAGTAGAACGTAAAGTTCACATTAGTCCACGATACACAGCATTATGCATGCACTGAAAATACTATGTATGGACTACACAATGTACTTCACCAAACGTGAAGCGACTGATTTATCGAAGCAATCAACTGTCGACAAAGACAAGTACAAATCACATATAACTAAACAGGTCTAGCAGTTAAAGATGGGTGGTGACTGGCTGGCCACTAGTCCGAAGAAGCACTAGTCTGAATTTAGTCAGATTTCATTCCACCGTAAGCAACGACCACCATAAACAAGGTCTGCCATAGAAAGAATGCAATCAATCCGTATTTCTAACCTTATCACTAAACCTAACCCTCATGCCCATGGGTGGCGTCAGAGAGAAGGAAGCCCCCCTGCCCTTGCCCCCGGACTGCCCTCCAAAAAAAATTTTGATGGTGACAAAGTGCCCTCTGCCATGCCAAAGTGTGACTTTATTAACATCATTTTTGCAAGACAACACATACATCTGTGATGTTTTAGTGTTTCCAAATATTAAAAATCAGGCAAATTTGCGGCTTCCATTGCATGTCCAGAAGCTAAAAGTGTTTCAGCTTCCGGGGGGCTTTGCCCCATGACCTCCTGACCACAGGCTCTGCCCCTGGACCGCGCTACACCTTTTCGATGCACACAACAGCCAAATAAAGGTCGACATTTGGCCACACAAACACAAAAAAAATATTGCCCCCTGTTGTCCCCAAGCTTCAGATTTCTAGCGCCGCCCATGCTTTTGCCGTTTGGACTTGTGCCACATCGGACTAGGAACTGTTCCCAGGACAGGCGGCCACTAGGAGTTGCGTCGTTTGAGCCAGTGAAAAAACCAGTCCATCTTGGTCGTCCAAGCGCCGCCATAAGCCTCGCTAAACTGACGCTGAAAGTAGTCCAAGGCATCACGCTCCTGCTTACAGTCCACCTTCAGCGTGTTGCGGATGTATCCAATGTCATCGAGGGACTGGAGCTCCGGGATACCACAGGATAGCATCATCGTCAGCAGCGTTATGAAGATGTTAGCGTGCTTCCGTAGGCACAGGTAAGCTTTGCCACACAACTCCATAAACCTAACACATTACAAGTACATATCCATTAGGTCTCAAAAAACGTGCAACTATTATGTTTGGAACAACTCTGAAACACTGGCCATAAGACAAGTTTTTTCACGATGCTGCATGCCAAAAATTATTAAAATCAGCCAATGTTTTACGAAGTTATATAGCCTAGCAGCCCCACCGAGGTCAGCCACCTTGCCGTGGTGGTGGGGCTTAGCACCGATGACCCGAAAGATTTCTAAAATCTGGAGGCGAGGAGCAACTAAGCACTGATCAAACTCGTGTAGGCAGATTGCTACGTGTTTATCAGTGCTCTTGTGCTGGTTTCGGCTTTACAGCCGACTACGGCTTTATAGTGGTCTACTTACGGCATTACAGCCGTCTATTTACGACTTCACAGCCGTTACGACTTTATGGCCGCTACCTGTAACCTTCTGGTTACATTCGGAGACGCGCATTGGGCCGAGCTGATATGGCCTCAGCGCTGGGCAAGTGTAAGAGCCTGTCCATCACGGAGGTAAGGTACGTCACTATGACGTCATGCCACTGCGCGCACATGCAGACAGAATGATAGACTAAAATTCAGTCATGCCTGGACGTGTCTTTCTACCATGAACATTGGCATTCACTGGTGTCGTGACAAAAGTCGACTTGGTGTCGGCACCGACTGGTGTTCTAAATTGTTTCGACTTGTGACTTCTGTCTTTGTATTTTCATTTCAAGTATTTAGAATGGATAGTCTTGTAAGGGCCAGTCTGAAATTTAACACGTGATAATATCGGCAGGGGAGAAATTTAAATGACACCATTGGATAGCGTGGGCCCAAAAATAAAGGGTAGATGCAAACAGGAAGCAACTATCTTTCATGGGGGCCAAGTTTTGTCCCAAAATTTGTTGCCATGACAACACGGGTCAGCAGGCGAGAAATTTAAATGACACCATCGGATAGCCCGGGCCCGAAAATAGCGGGGTAGGTGCAAACAGCATGCAATTATCTTTTACGGGGACCAAGTTATACTGCTTTGAAATCCCCATTGGCTTTAATGCAAAATTTTGCAACTTTTGAATGGTTGCTATGGCAACAGGGGTTGTTAGGGGGTAAATTTAAATGACACCGTTAAATTGCCCGACCCTGAAAATAGGGGGGAAGGTAAACACAGCGCGCAATTATCTTTTACAGGGACCGAGTTATACCTCTTTGAAGTCCCCATAGGCTGTAATGCAAATTTTTAAAAATTGGGGTAAAATAGGGGAAGGAGTTATCACGTTTTTATCCGAAATAAACTCGATCTTACTTTTCGAGCCCTAAATCACTGAGCAAAAATTCATCAAATTCGAATCAAAATTGCGGCCCTAAGAGTGCTTACAGACAGAATGACAGTGTGACAAAAGTGATTTTATAATCTGTCCCATGCTACACTATAGCAATGGGACAGATAATAATAAAAGTAACATGTCTTTTGAGACTAGTACAATTGTAAAACCCCATAATGATGCTAATGGTCACAAATTATAGCAAACACTGTCAAACTCTCTTGCCTGTCCAAGAAATCAATCTCTAAGCACGCAGAAAAATAATCCTGCAGCTTATCTGAAGACTGAACCCAGGCCCAATCGATATCCGCTGATACTATCACATTGCGAATGAGTTAACAGTTGTTAGCAAAAATCAAAGCAGTAAAATTCTTCCACAAGTTCAAGTCGCTCACTCCATTAACATTTTTTCCAGTACCCCAAATACCCTCAGTTGATCTATTAAATATAGCAAGAATGCGCAAAAACAAACAGTGCCAGAAATAATAACACTGCTATTTCTATGAGTAGCAAACAAGTAGCAAATAAGATAAGAAAATATGAGCCCTAGTTCAGGGACAAAAAATGTCGTATCCATCACCATTTCTATCAAATAAATATTTTTGTGCAATTCTGCAAGATTATGAAAATTTTCAGGACAGAAAATCAAAGTACAAGTTTCAAAGTTCAGAAATTTCAGGACTGGCGGGAATTGCAGTGGAAAATATAGTCCATGCCTCAAAAGAGCAAAACAAGCAAAAACCTGGCAAATTCGTCACTCTTCTCCGGATTGTCTTGACCCTTGGCAATGACTCGTATAAAGTCTTCCGTCAGCACAAATGGAACTCTTTCCCGGTTGACACCAAACTTCTTCTTGCGGTGGTCGAGAAAATGTCCGAAGTCAATGTGAAAAACCTGCCACATTAATCCAATTCAGCACCTCTCTGCCTCATATATAACACCTCTGTAAATACATGCATAATATACAGAAAATAATAATAAACAGTACGGTAATAGGAAGAGTAACAAACACTGTTACTGATCTCATGCTAACGCCTAGTTTTGCTTGCAAATGCTGAGATCTATGCTGTCAAACTGAGTAAACAGTATGAGTAATTACACGGCAAGTTGGTGATGATTTTTTTTCCATCAAACAATATCTTTAAAAACCACAATACATCTACGGTAATGTTATAACTTGGCACAAAGGTAAACTATGAAGATGATACCCATGTTATAAATGATTTAAACTGTCTCAACAATAATTAAATATGAGTTACTTAGACGTTAATTAAAAGCACTGATCACACAGTGTTAGGGAAACAATACGAAATTGCGAAGAAAATTGCATGTAACTTAGCGTGTCTATTTATTTATCACCAGCATAAAATGAAACACGGCCTGAAAGCCAAATCGTAAGCATAAACAAGTTGTCTGCTATTCTGGACAGCAAGCAAGAAGAACGAACGCTCTCGCACGAAGCATACAGTAACTAGCCAATGGTCCAGTGGTGAATACCTGTCCATCCTCAGTAACCATGATGTTAGATGGATGTCGATCACCAATGCCGAGGATAAATGTTGCCACGCAGTAACCGGCACAGGACTTAGTGAAGGTCTCGATGGCTTGCAGATACAGAGGATCAGAGGAGCTGAATATACACACACATCAAGCTGTTGATTACAACTCCCGAGCAAAAATAAACACACGGTAGCATCAATGACTTATGCTTGAAACAAAACTACATTGTGATTACCTACAAACTCTGAAGCGACCTTCTGTTTAGTGCTTTCTAACTGCTGGTGTCAATCTGATAAATTCCGGCTGGCCATTTCAGTCAAGTTTTAATCTGAGAAGCAAATATTAGCACAATGATCATGCACTAAAATAGCTACTATAACAAACGTCTAAAAATCCTAATCAGAGAACGTGAACTAAACATTTTAGACTGTCTACAAAATGGGATAAAACAAACACTTACTGTGTCTCAGCACATGTGTCATCTGTCGATGGAATAACTTAAACAGTTGTCAATCAAAAACAACCATTCACTTGAACAACTACTACTCTCAGTTCCTAACTGAAACAAACGATCATTTAAGATGAATTAAACAATCAAGCCCTAACCCAAAACAACTCGAAACTAATGGCTATTTAAGTGACCAACGACTAGAAATGAACGACAATTATTATTATAATAATTACAGAGTGTCCAAGATATGTGTACCCTTCTGAAGATGTGCCAGTTTTGTCAACGGTGGAAGAAGGGCTTCGATTCTTCTCCTTGATCCAACTATGAAGCTCCTTGGTGCGCACCATCATGGCCGAGCGGATGTCCTGCTTCAAGATGTGCATCACAGTCTTGGCATTGCGCACTACTTCTATCATCCCAACGCTCTGACCCGTAGCCAGGCATCCGTATGGGATCATCCTGAAGTGCAAAATAGTTGGTGAAAACCAATCCTTGAAAGGCTTCATTACACAAGCACTATCAGCTGTGTTTTTACTTCCACGTAATTCTTGTGCAAATGCCACTTGTCAATTAAAAGATATTACTTACAGTACTTATTTACAAATTTCCAAAAAAGCCTATAAATAGTAGTGCATAGAGGAATTGATGGCCATTCTCCAATGCTGTAAAAATCACTGCCATGTCCCTGAAACTTTGCAGCAATCCTAAGTTTTTATATTTCCATTACAAATGTCATTAATAATAACTGTACAGGGTGGTCCAAAAAAAACGACACAAAGTTTATGGCACCATAATTTTGCAACCGTACATCACAGAGTCATGCGGTTTTCAGTAAAATGTTCTGAAAAAAATTCTTTACATGATTAAAGTCAGTGTTTAAATACAGCAATTAAATATTCTTTGTTTTTGCCGCTGGCAAGTGAACTATTGAAAAACAGTATTACCTTCAATGTACCTTGGTCCATAAAAACATGCCATTATTATTTTTTTAATAGCTCTGTGAAACATCGGCCGATTTCAATAATTTTTGGCACGCGACATTAAGAAGAAACTTGACGCAAAAGTCTGTAGTTTTGGCCACCTCACCTTAATGTTGTCGCTACACTACCGTGTGAAATGCAGAAGTTGCAGTTTGGCCATTGACAACAATGAATTCCTACTGGGTAGCATATGTGTCGGCTCAGAAATTATTAACTGAATAGCGACAAATGCAATTGACAATTATTATCACTCAAAAAATTACACATGTCACATCACATCATCTTCATTTCAGCATGTGCTCAAAATGTCCTCCTGCAGCACAAACGCAAACGGGAGATGTTGACACCATTTGCCAACAGCGCGTTCAGTAACTGCATGACTCAAGCGGCCCACTCGCTGTTGATGTATTATTTCAGTTTGTCGACTTATGACACTTTTAAATTAAAGACAAAGTAACAAATTTTCAATGATTTTGTAGTCTCAGTAATTTTCTGAGCTGACGTATGCACTACCCAGTCAATGGTCAAACTACGACTTCTGCATTTCACAAGGTAGCGTAGCAACAATTTTAGGGCGAGGTGGCCAAAACTATTGACATTTGCGTCAAGTTTCTTTTTAATGTCGCATACCAAAAATTATTAAATTGGTTAATGTTTCACGGAGCTATTGGAAAATAAAAGTGTCACATTTTAATGGACTGCGGTGTCGAGGGTAATACTGTTTTTGCACAGTTTGATTGCCAGCGACAATAACAAAGAATATTTATCTGCTGTATTCAAATACCGACTTTAGTCACGTAAAGAATTTCTTTCGGAACATTTTGCTGAAAACCACATGACTCTATGATGTACAGTTGCAAAATTATGGTGTCATTAACTTTGTGCTGTTTTTTTGGACCACCTTGTATAATAATGAAACATAACAGCAGTAGCAGTACAGTACAACAAAATGTGGCAAAAGATGTATCATCAAATATATTTGAACTCCCTGACATTTCCTTGACAGCTTGTCAAAGTCATGATCATTCTAACTTCCTCCCCCCCCCAAAAAAAAATCAGCCTGTGTGCAAAATTCTTTGCCATTCTTGACAGTATGTCTACGTGTGTAACAATCAGTGAAAATCCTATAAAAACACTGCATCTGGACTGAGATCGAAATTGCTAGCTTTGCTTGACCACACCCCATCCCTCAAAAAAATTTTCCACAAAACTTCGTTCATGTAACTTCCTGAGTAATCACACGGTCAAAGAAACAGACAGAGGTAACACACTACTCGTACCTTTATCACTGTCAACATTAACATAGAGCAGTTTCAGTCGGTCACACATACCGCAAGTCGAGGCCTTCACTCTGCCAGATTGTGTCCATGATTCCTATGATCTGTAGAGTCAGCATGTCTTGACGCAGGTCTACACAACAATCAATATCAGACATGTATTCTGCTTATGGAGATGTCATTCGATAAAGAAAGTGTTACTTAAAATCTCTCAGCCTCACACCAAATAGCTGCATTTGACTTCACTAATAGTGTGAACGCTTTCACTTAAGCAAGGTTCCTACCTCTCCAAAGTCCTCTGCAGAGTAAGAAAATAATTTACATAACACGTTAGCTGTAATAACCTCAAACGCACTCAGTGTGCCATTAAAACAAACCGAGAACTAAAGATGTTTTAGACGATGTTGAAAAGTAGTTAAGAGTGTGTGCTGCATTTAAGAGCTTTCGCAGCATAAGCAAAGCTGAATGTCTGCTGAGGAATATACACATCAGTTTGCTTACTTCATTCCACGTCATACCGATAGTTTGTTTTTGTTTACATTTCCATTATAAATGTGCTTATGTAAGAATGAAATATTGTCAACGTTCCAGTAAACAATCCAAGTTAACATATGATCAACCGTGACCCTGGTCCAACTGTCCAGAAAATTTCATCAAATATCCGTTCGCAGCTTGCTGTGCTGAGTTTTCCTGTCATACAAATGGACAGAGGTTTAATACTACAACACTGAGAATGTAAGTAGGACAATGTACTGACCATCGCCACTCTTGAAGATGATCTGGAAGTCGGAAGAAAGGCACTGGGCCATTGGGTCGGGGTTGGTCCAGACAAGGAACAAAGGTCGTTTCTTTGAACTCTTCACATCACACTGGTCGACTCTAGAGAACACAGACACTTCAGCTCATTACCAGACATGAAAACAGACCAATGTTAACCTGAACACTGCGTTCTTGTGTTCTTAACCACCCTTCAAAGTCAACAAGCTGACTGGTTTCACGCAAAGGGATCAAAAAGACTGTGTCTTCATGGAAAACCCATCGCAGAGCTATGGACTACAGAGCGGCACCTGCCATACGAGATCGCACCCGACACAGATGAATGTGCCCCACCTTAATCCAAGCCAGTCAAGCTGGTACTTGCTTTAACCATCTCAGAGGAAAAGAAAGCCGAGTTGATCTCGGTGGTTGGTTATTCAAATTACCGCAGACACTGGACAGCCACCCATCCAAGTAACAACCACTTGATAGCGAACTGTCTGGAAGTCAAACCCGCAACCTTTAGACTGCAAGTGAGAGTCCAGCCACAATGCCACCCAACAGCGCTCTTGGCTCTACAATGCAAGCAGGGTTCCTCTGTCTCCAATAGTAGAGCAATGATGTATACTGCACAGAGACAAACTGAATCATGTTAATTAATTCAACCCAAGCCTAAACTAACAGTCTGAACACCATTGCTTAAAAGACGGAGCAACGCTCCTGCCTTTGCTAACTATAATGAGTGACTATGCTGCACTTGCTTGTGGATAACAGGACATTTCAAACAACCACGTCATACCTGCTAAACGATCAATCATAAACCCTTAAAAACAATCTCAGCATGAAAAAAGCTGAAGGTGAACAAAGCACCAACTCACAGAAGTTCTCCAAGGATATGGCTGTAGTTGAGTGGTGAAGGAAAGTTCTGAAGAGCTTCCACGTAATCCGCCATTCTGATCTGAGTCCGCAGCACTCTCTGTTGCACATCCTAACAACACAATAAATATATGTATGCATCTTAAAACTTCAAACTGTGGTACAACTTTTACCATCTATTTATTCAACAAGAACAACATTCAGATAGTTCCGAGCACCTCTGTTAAAATCAGCATTTTACTCTCAGCTGTTTATAAAGCTAGCGAAATTAAGCAGAAAGCCTTTATAAATCCATCAAAATCAAAATCTACTATCAAAATGTATCTGTCCATTCTTTAGGTTACTGTCCACCACTTCACTCAAATTTTTATACAAATTTGTTTAAAGTGTTTTAGTAATCCTGCAGACATACAAACAGAAGAAAAGTGTTTTGGCAATTGTGAAGACAGAAAAACAGACAAACAGTCAATAGGTATATATTTAGTTAGAGGTAAAGCACAATGCACCTCCTTTAACAGAAAAAAAAACTAATGGTCAGGAAAATGTAAACTGTAAACGCGCATACTTCTTTTTCTTCCTTGAGCATGTCAGATAGCTTGATGAGTTTCTCTATGGCTTCAACCTGTCGGCAGAGAGAGTGCAGATAAGTGCCACAGCTGCGACAGTAAGCTTCCAAAATAAGACCAAACCGTAGTCGAACGGTCGTCATGTGCATCGCCGACCTGGATAATGCAATAGAAAATTTCATGCACTTTTTCAGCCATGTTTTCCCTTTGACTTGGCCCATACATGTTCTACAGTGTGATGGATAAAATTCTGCTACATTAAGGAATCTGACCATGTGGTGAAATGTGGGTCTGGCTCTGGACAAGCACGCTTCATGTTGGATAAAACATATTTGCTTTCTTTCATGCTTCAATTAATGAAGAATACCGCCCACATTAATCGGACAAAAAAGCCTCGCCAATGACAGTGCAGTGGCAGGCTGATCCCTGTTCATGTCGTGCAATCTGAAATCATTTATATTCAAAATCATTTTGCAAAGACGACCATTGTAAAATACAAAAAAATTCTTCTAACACTTCGGCAAAGTTGAATGATGCTATGCAAGATCTGATCTACCAAATATCAGACATGTAGCACATTATGAACAGTAGGCAGACAGCTAAATACATACCGCAAATACCAGAAGAGAAAATGTCCAATCCTTTGGCTAAGCAGAGCTCGCCGGAGCAGAAACCATGTCAAGTGATTGTCAAGGTATGGCTCAAACTCTAATACCTACAATGTTAGTTAGTTAGTCAGTTAGTTAGTTAGAACATTTGAAGGCATCTGTTCAAAATCACAGACGCTGCAGCCACTGTTTAAAGAGATGGGTCTTGAGTCTGTTGCTGAAAACAGCGAGTGTCAGTGATGGGTCGCGAATGGATGCAGGTAGACTGTTTCACACATGTGGTCCGTCGACGGCAAAAGATCAGTCGGCAAATGTTATTCTCGTCGGTGGGACCTCCAGTGTGGTCGCTGACGACGACGATCTAAGACCAGACCGGCGGCAGCGGATCAGGCAGCAGTCATCTGCCAGGTAGGCAGGTGCACGCCCATTGAAGCACTGAGTGTGTATAGACAATGTAAAACAGAATTTTATACTCAGCAACCCTAATAACAAACTGTACTCAGTAATTTCTAAACATGGGATCGAGATTATATATTCTCCTCAGCTAAGTTACGTTTACCTATAAAATGACCATCATGTGCACCATGAGATCAGGTCTCCAAAAACATTTTAAACAGCCCAATGCAGCAGGTTTTAGGTTTTATTGAATTATGGGCTTTATTGGTTTTGTGAGTGGATCAAAGCACCTCAGAAAGAATGTTCTCCCACGCAACAGACCCTCAGCATATGTGAAAATCTTCTTCATCAGTGCTAAATGCCGTCAGATAAATATACAAAAACAAAGAAAAAAGATAAAAATAGTAAAAAAGCAAAGAAGATAAAAATATATTATATCTCTAAACCCGATCTGACACTCAGACACTGAGAACGTGCAGCTACCTGAACAAGTTGCAGCATATACAGCATCAGTTTGTCATCAGTGATTCGACTCTCCAGACATTTGACGGCAAACTTGCGAACTGTCAGGTCAGTGTACGTACAGTAGAGAAGCTCCATGGCTGACTCAAGCGGAATGACTGGCCATGATTTCAGCAGCAAGTATAACTATAACAGCATCAGAATCAGCATCAGTCATGATGTAATGAAACCGGCAATTGACTCATCTCCAACTGATAACAAATGTACCAAATAACTCAACCATTTACTTCACAGAACACTAGTCACTATGACTTCACCCTTTTAAATCTGTGTTCACACAGACACAAGTACAAGTCTGAGTCTGGGTTTCCGTTTACAGCCAGTAGAAGCTTCACTCGTATGAGCGGAGCATTCACGGTCACTTGTACAAGCACATAACTAAACGCGTGTCGACCATATTGAATAAAATCAAATCGAAGAAATGCTTCGCCATTAAAACAACAATATTCCACTACAAAGTTAATATTTTTACAAACCGCACATCTCTAACAATGAACAATTTTACGATGACGTTAGTTCTGACGTCAGATATGAGCCACGGTTCTTACAAATTATGTTAATGCTATTTACAAGTAGTTTACTTTCTACGAGTTCGATAAAAACATGACCTGCACAGAAACTACTCGTACAAGTGAAATTTACAGGTAACCCGTACTCGTATGTATGTGAACAGCCACCACTGAAATACATGCAAACTCGTGTTTGCCGAAACTCGTATCTGGGAACCCGTACAGTGTCAGACTTGTACTCGTGTTTATGTGAATGCAGCCTAACATCCAGTCATTGGTTGCAACTAACTTTTCTGAACTATCCAAATATTCGGCAGACATTACAGTTTTAAATTTTTTATCAGACATCGAGCTCATGCATTTTGATCCAATTCTGTACTGTGTCTTTAAAGCTTTTGGGCTACGTCATAATAAATTTATTTCAATAACAAAATACTAAGAACAGTAAGCATGCTATAACATGCCTGACCTGTGCTACATCATCACGGCAACTCCATTTCACGGCCTGCAAAAGCTTGGGCAGCGATTCCGGCACCTTCATGCAGTAGTACCTGCACAGCAATTAGTATTCAGTGTAATAACTGCACACATGAAACAAAACAGACTTCTGCATGGACCAAGGTCCATTATGTAGGAGCTCATCACATTTTTCGGTGCTTTGAGCCAGCAAAAGTTAAACCCAATTAAGCTAGCATAAAACCCAAGTTACTAAATGGCCGGCTCTATTAACAGCCAGCACATTTAACCGACTAGGTCAGTATGCCAGCTGTCCTGGTAAAAAAGCCTACTGTTTTACAGAACCCATCCTTTCTACTCTACCGCGGCTGCAACCATCGCCAGTACTCATGATGCCTACCCACAAAAGGATGGCCAGGCTGAATTGACCCGATTCTCTTGGTCAAATACTAAAATATCCACAAATATATCCATAAATGGTCACCCACCTCAATATTAACCTGGTTCAACGTTGAGTAACTCTGTTGATGCACACAACAATGTTGCTACTGGACTGAACTACCATAAAGAAATATGAATGTATTGAATTTTTAGATGTGGTAACCAAATATTCTCCAATCGTCTATAAAAACTGAAATGGTAGAATACAGTGGTGCCAACCATGCACCATCAACTGGAGACCGTCAAGTGACAGGGCAAAAGTTATGACAAGATTTACAGCAGCAAACAACTATTACATGCCAGATTACAGCTCTATGGTTTGAACAGCAGAAAATATGCACAGACTACCTTAACCGCCACAGAAGCTCCTTCTCTTGCTCTGAGATCTCTGAGAGTGGATCGCGCTTGACAATTTCATCCAGCAGGTCGGTGTCCAACTGATAACAACAGCAAACACAACACACACGTATCAGTCAAAGTCGAATCGACTTCAAAACTGCCACAGTGATGCACGCCATTCTTGTCAATGCAGCCCGGCATATCTCAGCAACGTCAATAAATTGAACAACACTAAAAAATCTGGACGCCAACAGCTCTGTACTTCTACAACTAATGCAGCTGTTGTCACGAGGACCTGAACCCAGTTTGGGAAGCACAAGAATCTGTTCCGGTAACAGCAGCCATAATGTTAAGCGATAAACACGTACAGGTGGAACAAAACCATTCAAAATCGCAATGCCTACATAACAGAGGCTATGGCACTTACGTAGGCATTTCGAATTTGAACAGTTTTGATCAGCTTGTACACTTTTATCATTAACATTATGGCTGTTGTTAATGGAACAGATTCACAAGTACATGCATATTTGAATGGCACTTTGTTTTCCTGCAGTAAAGTAATTACACTAAATAAGTGTGGTGAGCAGCATAACAAATACGTTGCAAATTTCCTCAGCTACATTTCTGCCAAATATTGTAAAGTTTCATCAACATTTGGCCAAGTTATTCGCAAAATAAAAAAGTGCCAATTTTTATGGTTCACAGTGTAGTTGTAAAAGAAAGCTGGGAAACATTCAATATCATTCCTGTGTTAAACAGCTGTAAACATGAAAAATGACTACCAGTAAATACAGCTTCACTGGCCCTTCTGGAGGAAATGGTTTAACGGCAGAAGAATAGGACAGTTAAAAACATTAGCAACAGCAACAGTGGGAATAGCAGTACAAAACTTTCTCCATAGCTTCGGTGAGAAAATGCTTCAAAAAGCGCTATGTATTTAAGTTAACAGAAGCTCACTGCAACTCCCTATCATATTTTTCTGCAGTCACCAGCTAACCAAGTCAAAACTGTAAACAAGATAGAAACTGTAATCACATCATCGACCCTCTCACCTTGGAAAAATTTGTCATTGCCTCGCCAAGCCGTGTTGACTCCAGCGACCGAGCATGGTCTTCAATCACGTCGTGGCTTGGAAATGAGATGGGCTGATTAAACTTCTGAAACTCCAGTTCCAGACACGGAGCATCACTGCTCGTGTTGGACCCTTGCATAAAATACATTGCACAATGAGATCATCGTAGGTTGGTTACAGCATTCAACATATCAGCACTTCAAAGATCACATCCCAGTCTGCTTTTATTGAAAATACTGCCATTATTTTGCTAATATCTTTACTATTTCAGTATAAATACATATGTTTCTGTTTAACAGGCATTTTTTTCTGATGTTACACTATAAACGTTAGCATAAGTAGAATACTCTGACAATAATTGTAGAAAAACATTTTACAAGCTGAATGCCCTTCAGACCACAGCACAGCATAAAAACATTGAATTATGCCAAAAAAGCACAAATAACATTAACCAGAGATCGAAAACCAACACTTCTTGCACTTTTAGTACTATATATTACTTTATAGCAAACTTATACATTGGCTGTTATGAAATTATAATAATATACCACTAGAACATCTAAAGAATTTGACATAAAAAAATAACCACTTTAGTCGAATAATTTTACTCTGTTGTGTCATGGCTTCATTTTGGCATATTTCAATACGCGATTGTATCTTTCAATGTCACTAGTAGCAATTATACCATGCTCCCAACCATCCATCCATTTATGTCAGGCCCATAAAAAACAGAAGAAGAAAAAACAACATATAGAACAAAACATACAATATATCACACCTCACATGGTAGTGTGAGTGTTGTAAGGATGACCTTCAAAGTATATGGGAAAATGCAAACTTTGACCCTCAGCCAACCAAAAACCCCTGAACCGATCGTCACCAAATTTTAATGGCGTGATTACGTCATGGACGCCTAC
>Ga0209367_1003181_pt1 | contig 22192 bp, 12 predicted proteins | sample WorMetLIZISLAND2_FD_187412 | JGI IMG/M metagenome (GOLD analysis project Ga0209367, IMG submission 187412) | Marine gutless worms symbiont microbial communities from Max Planck institute for Marine Microbiology, Germany - Olavius geniculatus... ... | reverse complement strand
GAGTAGAATGTACCAATGTTTTTGAGGCTTGAATAAAAAGTCAGAGAGCAGGACCGTATAAAGCCGAGCGGCAGCTAAAAGCAGACAATTTTATTACGCTTAGGCCTAAACATCATAAAATATATACAGAGAAACCGTTTCTGGCGCAACTATCAATAATAATTGTAGGCGCCAATTTTTAGAAATTACGGTGGGCGTGGCGCCTTTCCGTCCTATCCATTGCACGTTTTTGCCTCACTTGCCGTTTTTTTTTTCATTTTTCCTCTCTTTTCCACTTTTTCTTCCATTTTTTCCACCGCTAAATCCAGCTAAATATTTATAGGAGCGTTTTTAATCGTCGGGATGATTGCCTTATCAGCCTATGGAATCGGCGCCTGTGCCAGCAACGAAGTTTCGTTAATACACCGGTAATACATTTGTTAGGGAGTCGAGCATTGAACAGCGAGAGACTTGAGTGAATTAGTTCAAGTTGAAAACGACTGACTGTCTCTTGCTTTACTGACGAAACAGTTACGGTGACGGGTTCGCTAGAACGAGAATTTGGCTGCCGGGGCTAAAAAAGGCTAGACAATGCATTGACGGCCGAGGCCAACGCCAAGGCATAACATCCCTGCTACACTAGTCATTCACCATGCCGTTTCTTGCACAATATTTGCCAGTTGACAAACGCAAATCCGACAGTTTTTGCTTACGATAAATACAGTACAACAACACCGCAAACTCAGAAAAACTGGACACACAAGAGACACGGTGAATCATCTCTACGCTATATAGCTTTGTTCCGTATGATGACAAAGGCTTGAGTGTTTCCTCTGTTTAATGCTTGCCGGTTTCTGCTCGCTCAACAAAGAGCTGAGCACTGGAAGTAATTCTACCAAGATCATTGACTCCTGTACATCCATACTCCGCCATGTCGTCCTCAGTGCAGCCAAAGATCAGCAGAGACCATCGACCGTCTTCCGCGATCCCCTCAACACTGTACTTGCATCCGTCAACGGCCAGTTCAACACCGTTCTTGTGCCAGCTCATTGAAGCTGCCGGGTTCCCATCAATTCGGACTTCAAACCTCGCCGTCTGACCTTCTACCACATTCACGTTCTTCATCCTTCTGATGAACATCGGCGGCTTCTTGGGTCTGGGCGTGTCCCTGGTTGCCGTAAGAAACTCCGCGTTTATGACTCTTCGTCTTGGCGGCTCAACTCTGCCAGGCGTTGAGGCGGTAGCGGTAGTTAATACTAATCTCGGCGGATCTGGTTTGCCATTCGTTGAAGGAGTGGTTGACCGTGATCTTGGTCGGGTTTTTTTGCCGGATGTCGAAATGGCAGTTTTCACTGATCTTGGCGAATCCGGTTTATCAGCTGTTGAAGGGATGATTGACACTGATCTTTGTTTTCCAAGTACTGGAGCTGTGGTGGGTACTGATCTTGATAGATCCGGTTTACCAGATGTTGAAGCTGTGGCTGATAATGTCAGTAAGTCTTGTCTCTCAAACGTTGAAGTGGTATTTGACGCTGATCTTGGTAGATCTGCTTTGCCAGGCATTGAAAAAGTGGTCACTACCGATAGTGGTGAGAACTGTTTACCAGGTGCTGAGGTGCTGCTTAATACTGATTTTGGCGGATCCGGTTTACCAGGTGTTAAAGTGATGGTTGATACTGACCTCTGTGCATCTGGTTTAGCAACTGTTAAAGCCTGGGTGGCTATGGATCTTGATGGTTCCTGTTCACCACGTATAGACGTGGGGATCGAAATCGATGTCAAAGGAACCACTGACGCTGTCTTGGGTGGAATTTTGTTGCCAGTTTCTGCATACATCACATCAGAATTTCTAGACGCTTCTGGAGAAGCCTCGCACGTCGCCGACATTGTTCTGAGTTTTAAGGAGGATCCAAAACCAGCAATCAGGGATGAAGCCGCAGCAAACAGGTCTAAATTGTCCCATGCTAAAGCTGGCTCTGGATCCTCGGCGGAAACTTCTTCTGATGTAGGAACTCCTGAATCAACTGCATCGTTGTTTGAATCTGTTCTACCATCAGCTCGAGAGTCGTCAGAAGAACTTACTTCTGGCAAAGATGTGAAAACTAGTTCATCTGCAGTGGACAGTGTTCCCCCGGGAACGATGGTGGATACGGTATTCTCATCATCATCATCAGCAGCAGTAGCAGCAGTGGCATCAGCAATCACCGTTGAGAAAGATTCTTTTGTCTCTTTACCAAGAGAAATCATCTCAACGTCTGCCACTGGTTGCTTCGATGCCTCCAGATCCTTGCCCTCCTCTTCAATACTTGACAACAACGAACTCTGCGCGTTGCTCAATCTCTTCGCGAGAGGTAACTTGCCGTTGGTCTTACTAGTCGGCGAAACTTCTGCCGGCGACGAACTGGGCTTCTTAGAAGTACCTGATAATCCAGTCTTGTGTTCCAATTGTCCATCAACAACGTCATCAGGATTATCATCATCATTATTCTCGTCATAATTCGGGGTTTGGCCGTACACCGAGCTATATCGACCAATACCGGAGTCACGGTTGCATTCGTAGTCATCTGACTTCTCATGTAGAGCAGTCCGCGTCAGTGGCAGCTCCGCAGTTGCATCGACGACCTTAACTTCCTCGCCCTCACTGGAACCATGTCCTGAGGATGACGTCGCAGGGGATGATGGTCTACCTGCTGCGGGGGTGGCCTGACCGTTGCTTGCAGCCGACTTACGCTTCAGATACGTGATGCGGTTCAACGCCTGCAGTGCACGCCAGGTTTTCTACACATCAAACCACACGTTAAGTTAATATAATTATAACTGAAAGCATTCGGAAAGCACAAACGTTTGCCGAGATTGGTGCTGCCACCTGGTGAATAAACTTACATGCGAATAGACAGAAATAGACAGAAATGATCCGATTCAAAGTTTGTATAGTGGGTGCAATTTTACGTATAGACAACAAACCGCTCTAACGTCAATATATGTAAAAAAAAAACTTACCAAAAGTTACTTTTCAATATTTTGGCCCTCCAACGTAATGCACATGCCAAATTTTCTGCAAATATGTGCAATAATAAACAAGTTATGAACGATAGATGAAATTCAAAATGGCGGCCGCCGCCATCTTGAATTTATTATTTTTGTCCATTTTGGTCACACGATCTACTTTTGGTAGCAGCCGACGACATTACTGCAAAATTTCATTAATAATGTCAATCGGAGGCTCAATTACTGAATTCTGAATTATAATTTTGTAATGCTGGACCACCCACAAAGTCCATTTGTGCACCTGAAATTCCCCTTGAAATTTTGTGTTAATCGAGTGTGTGCTTTTGAAGATATCGCGATTCGAAAATTTCACAAATTTGGCTCAAAATGCCTACTCAGGTCCCCAAAAATCATGTTTTTTGGAAAGTTTTGACCCCCAAACATTATTTTTTTATCATCGAGACCCCAAAAAGCCCTATCTTACACAGAAACACGCGTTTTGGGCCATAAACGGTCGTGATCGGTCTTCTGGTGTGACCTGTAGGCGTGAGCAAGAATACAAAAAAAGATGGAACACAAAAAGTAACCAAAAATGCCCTCCCTATGCAGACCCTCTTCCCGTCGTCCCACATCAACCAAATTTTGCATGTGGGGTCGTATTCCGGATATCTTTCTTGTTTCTGAGTTTCATTAAAATCGGTTGAAAATGTGGGAGCTGTGGGGGTCGAAATTGCGGCCTTCCCATTGACTTGGCACATCGCTTATATGTAAGCTTATATGTTGGTGGCCTTGTTACTGGATGTTCTGATGTTCTGGGAATTAGCTCCATCAGGATGTAGACAGGCTGATTGTGTCGCTCCAACGATTAGACTGCTTCATACTGTCTAACTGAAGGTTCTACGGAACACAGACGACTCAGGGTGATGTCTAGATTATTAGCATTTAATAGCGAAGGTTCTACAGGTTAGAAACACACAGTTACGACGTCACGATAGCAGTGAGCCGCTACCACAAGCGCTACATTGCGACGGCTAGCAGAGCTCCGTACAGAACGATGTCTAGAGCTCAACTGACTAAATACAGGACCTGCACTGCTGCTAACGCTTTCTCGTGGCCAGACAGAAATATTCTAGCTCTAGCAGTTTTACGTCACAGACGCAGCCTGAGCCAAATGTGCCTAGTTTTCCTAGCTACACTTTCAGCCAGTACGAGCCAGTTCTATTCTAAACCTAGCTTGCTTCCTAACACTGCTTCCTTCGCCACAGCGTAAGATAAATGTCTCTAGCCAAGCCAAACTATAAACAAGCCTTCCTCCATGTACAACAGCTTGTTGCTATCGCACAAGCCGTGAACTGTAAGACTGAAATAGTACACTGACCTGCCACTTTCGACGTAAAATGAACTTTCGATGAGCTGTGGTACTAAGACGCTTGGCTCTCATGTACGTCACGTCTTGAGCTAACCAGCGGTGTTGAAGACACACCTCCGCCAGCATACGATTTCTAGCAACAACACAACAAGAAATCTGAGCTTATGTACATGAGACGCGCGAGAGCCTATACCAGTTTCTGTTCGCAGTTTGTCTTAGTCTATGTTCATCCATTTCGTCGCAATTTACTCTTCTGCAACCACAAATCGCACAAAATCAGTAAAAATTCTACTTCTGAGGTTCAAAATCATTTAAGGTCATCGATGCACGTCAAAGCACACAGTGGCGTATTTAGGATTTGGCAAAGGGGGCATGTCGAGCGCGCGAAGCGCGAGCCTATAACGGGGGTCTGGGGGCGAAGCCCCCAGCGAGGTCCAGAGGCAGAGCCCCTGGTCGGGGGGTCAGGGGGGCGAAGCCCCCTTGAAGCTAAAACGCCTTTTGCTTCTGAATGTTTAATGGAAACCGCAAATTCGCCCATTTTTCTGAAATTTGGAAACGCAAAAGACCATCAAACATTGTTGAATTTTGCAATTCTTGCTGGAAAATGGCAAAAAACGCACCTTTTCATATAAAGTCGCTTGTAAAAAATTTTCATGGTCTGGCCAAAGGGGGGGCATCGCACCTTGGCCCTCCCCCTAAATACGCCACTGGTTTCGCGGAGGTATTTAAAAAATAAAAGTGGCACGTTTTTATTAGACCACGGTGTAGGGGGCGTTATTGCTAGAGAGCTGCGAGAAAATTGTTGCGTTGGGCCACGAGGTCAGTCAATAAACACGATATTGGGTGTGATATGTTCGCGAATGATGAGAAGAAAAAGTTTTAAAAAGTTTTTTACGTGATTTCAGCGACGGTTGTTCAGCAGCTTGACAGAAATGTTCTCTATGCGCAAACAACAACTTCTATAAGTGCTCCTCCACCGTCTCCTCGCAGACAAGTAAAATAAAGTGTTTTATTTATCACTATGTAATATCCGACTGGAGTTAGACAAGGTGGAATCTTATCTCCTGTGCTGTTCGCTGTTTTTATGTATCATCTAATTATATTTGTCTTTCTGTTTGTATGTCAGCACGATTAATCAAAAAGTTACATGGATATTTGACTGAAGTTTTCGAGCAGGGTAAAACTTGGCCGGGCTTAGAAGTGATTCGATTTTTGTGGTGTGCCGCGAATCGGCGTCTGGATGCAGGATAAAAACTGGATTCTTTACTATTGCCAGATTGGGTAAATTGTTGTATTAAGTTTTTTCGTATTTACCAAATGCAGGAGAGTTTACAAACTCTGTGAGTACTATCCAGGTTTACATGACAACTGGATATTTTTAAGTTGGACACGTTTTTGCTAGTCTTTTGAAACATTTTTGCATTTAATTAATTAATACCTTTTACTCGTATCTCTAGGCCGTGCGCTTTTAAGTGTTAAGTCCACGGAAGTCGACGGCTTTTAATCTTTTATGTGGTGAATACATGATGTGATCGTCGCCACGACTGGTCGCCGTGACGATCGCCGCGACGATCGCCTCGTGTATTCACTACATTAAGCATTTTTACTTTTTAATTTTTATCTCCGCTAAGGTGAACGTAGTGAACACTGGCTGAGATACTGTTTTGGCTCATTCTGTCCGTCGTTCCTTCTGTGTATATGATGACTCATAATAGCAGTGACGTCATTGCATCAACAGCGCAAGCAGCAACGCCGGCTATTACTTTTTCCTCCTTTTTCCTTGCGGCGAAGCGGCACTTCCTTCTCCCTCACTTTTCTTGGTGTAGATGTAGTAGTAGTTTTTACGCGCGAAAGCAGCTACTGCTTTCAGCGCGTCTTAGCTATCGCAATTCGGTCTGTCTGTCTGTCTGTCCGTCCGTCCGTCTGTCACACGAGTGGATCAGTCAAAAACGGCGCAAGCTAGGATCACCAAATCTTCACGTCGGCTGCCTGGAAGACTCTAGTTTCAGGAACCGTAAAGCTCTTCCATAAATTCGAAGGAGATCACCCCGAACGAGGGCGCTAAACGAGAGGGAGTGAAAAAATTGCGATTTTTAGCCAATAAGTCGCTGTATCTCAGAAAGGGTGCGAGATAGGGCCTAGGTTACTATTAATCACTAATAAAAAGTTGTACAGTGGCTGTTGATTGCCACCAAATTCAATGACATTGGATGACCTTGAACGCCAAAATATGGGTTTTTATGGATTTTTTTGGCGATTTTGGGCTGCGACACAAGTCTATATCATTCACTTGGCGCCACGGAACTATCGTTATACGATCCAGATAGAGAATTTGGTATTTGTATATTAACTTAGCGTGAACACCTTAATTTTTAGCTAATCTACTGAACAGGAACTGCTATAGGCTTTCGCGCGTCTCGTGAGCATTAGCTCAAATTTCTTGTAGGTGTAGTGGTAGCAGCAGGTGTAATAGTAGGTGTAGTAGTATTAGTAGTAGTACTGTTTAAATTACTTCACTTGGCGGAGATATGCACTCTCACGAGCGCCTTCTAGTTTAAAATAATTTTTTTGAATAATGTTTTGTTATATGTGTAACCACATCACGCGTTTCGGCTTTAAGCAGCCCACAATATTTTCCTGACATTTTGCAAAGGTTTTTGCGTAAACGCCTAAGCGGCAACTGCACGGACGACCACCCATCATGGTGGTACTCGGCCTCGTATTAATTTCTTTGCCTAAATCATTTGTACAAGTGTTTTACTCGTGGATTGGTAAAATAAAACACGAAACATTTGCAATTTTGTTGAAAAGATAATGACGATGACGATAGCGCACAGTTGTGGTACATGATTATGCACTTTTGATTCCTTTGCGACGTATGCCTAAAAGCCTAAATGCGTTTTAAATTAATTGACTGATTGCTTGATTGACAGCCGCAGCCGTTGGACGCTGGAAGAACGACTTACAATGGAGGTGAAAGCTATGATATCTCATACGCTTACCCCTATGAGTCTACCTCTGCAGCTGCAAGCGAGAAATACCTTTCATTGCACTCATCCGTTAATGGGTTTGTTACCGGTACGCTAATCTGCTCGGTGGTTATTTAATTAAAATGCTTTTACAGTGTATATTGTAATTAAAACGTTATTTCTGACGTTCATTCCGTTAGTGAACGCAGCAAAAATCAAGGTAAAAATCGAGACGAGAAATATTAACGAGTAAATAAGTAGCCGTTTTTACGCGCGAAAGCAGCTACTGCTTTCAGCGCGTCTTAGCCATCGCAATTCTGTCCGTCCGTCCGTCCGTCCGTCTGTCTGTCACACGGGTGGATCAGTCAAGAGCGGTGCAAGCTAGAATCACCAAATCTTTACCGTCGGCTGCCTGGAAGACTTTAGTTTTAAGAACTGTTGAGCTTTTCCATAAATTCGAACGGGGTTACCCTGAACGAGGGCGCTAAATGAAAGGGAGGTGGGCAAAATTTGCGATTTTTGGCTAATAAGTCGCTGTATCTCAGTAACGGTGCGAGATAGGGCCTAGGTTACTATTAATCACTAATAGGAAGTCGTACACTGGCTCTCGATTGGCGCCCAATTCAATGATCTTGAATGACCTTGAACGCCAAAATAGGAGGTTTTATGGATTTTTTTGGCTATTTCGGGCTGCGACACAAGTCTATATCATTCACATCATTCACAAGCTGGCGCCAGGGAACTATCTTTATGCGACCCAGGTAGAGAATTTGGTATTTGTATATTAACTCAGCGTGAACAACCCATTTTTCAACTAAACTACCGAACCGGAACTGCTATAGGCTTTCGCGCGTCTCGTGAGCATTAGCTCAAATTTCTTGTATTTACGGACGTCAAACAGCGATTGACTGAATTGCGATGTACGCAAAAAAAAACTCGGCAGCCAATGACAAGTTTTAGGTGACGAACAGAACATTGTCCTACTCAATCCAGGTTTTTGGCACCGGAAAAAAAACTTGGCGCCAAAATGCATGACAGACGAAGAAAGTTTTTGGTGCTAGTTACTGGTACCAGAAACTTGGGCGAAGAATTCGGTCGTGTGCCATTCGCCTAACTCTTGTATTGAACGCTCGGCGAGTGCACGCATTGCCGCGTATCATGTCGATACTCGGCGCCGTATTTTTTACACGTAATCAGGATGGTCAACGCGTCGTTGAGTCAAGGTCGTCTACCTGTCTCACAGAAGCATGCAATTGTTACACCGCTTCTGAAGAAAATGGGGCTTGACTCATCTGACATAAATAACTTTCGCCCGGTATCCAACCTGTCATTTATTTCAAAGGTTGTTGAACGGGTTGTCACTATAGTCAGTTGCACCAGTAGCTGGCGGCAAACGACCTACTTCCACGTTTCCAGTCAGCGTACCACAAGTACCATTCCACAGAAACCGCGATGCAGCGCGTCTGGTCCGACATTCTGGTGGCGGCAGATGATCGGCAGGTGACGCTGCTTGGACTACTAGACCTCTCAGCAACTTTCGACTGCGTTGACCACTCCATGCTGCTGGAACGTCTGCGGTCACTGACTCTGTCCTTGACTGGGTGCGGTCATTTCTAACCGACAGAACCCAACAGATTGCCTACAGTGGTCAACTGTCTTCTGTGCAGTCGGTACTATTTGGGGTTTTGCAAGGATTCGTACTGAACCCGCTGTTGTACGTTCTGAACACAGCTGAGTTGGCCCTGGTCGTTGACCGTCATGGACTCAGTTTGCACCAGTATGCCGATGACACGCAGGTTTACATTAGCACACCGTCTGGTGACGCTGAAACTGCCGTCCGACGTCTTACTGCGTGTCTCGTCGACATCGAGGCATGGTTGAAGGCCAGCCGACTTCGACTGAACCCCACCAAGACCCAGGTGATGTGGTTGGGTTCTCCACAGCAGCTGGCAAAAGTCAACGTTTCGGAGGTTCCGGTGGCGTCGGCACGTATCAACGTCTCGGAGACGGCCCGTAACCACGGCGTCATCGTCGACAGACAGCTGACGCTGTCTGCACAGGTGGCCGCCGTGTGTCGCAGTGGCTATCTACCAGCTACGGCAGCTGCGGCCGCTCGTCAGATCGATGTCATCTGACGCCGTCAAATCGCTGGTCCAGTCGTTTATTTCGTGTCGTCTGGACTACTGCAACTCGATGTTCTACGGCATCACCGACGGTTTGATGAGCCGGCTGCAGTCTGTTCAGAATGCGGCTCCACGTTTGGTGTCGGGCGCTCGACGCTACGACCACATAACGCCGGTGCTACAGGAGCTGCACTGGCTTCCAGTTCGGCGTCGGGTGGACTTCAAGATGGCCACTCTGGTCTACTTGTTACTGTCTGGTATGGCTCCACCTTACCTGGCCGCCGACTGTCAGCTGGTCTTCGACGAATGTCGTCGTCAGCTGCGTTCTGCCAACTCAAGAACATGTGTCGTCAGAAGGACGTGCAGCAGCTATGGAGACAGATGCTTTGCTGCTGCAGGTCCGAGGCTGTGGAACAGTCTGCCAGCTCTCTGGGACAAACTGACATTAACTTTGAACAGTTTAAACGGCAGTTAAATACATTTTTGGTCGGGCGTTGCGAGAGCGCGGCGCATTGTGGCTATTGTTAAATTGCGCCTTTTAAATAATCTTACTTCTTACTTACTTACTTACTTAATTTAGTTTTTGTGTATAAATTTAACGCAGCTTAGGGTACAATCTGTCGTTAAGTTATATGGTTGTATTACTATTAGACAGTCAATTAATCAATTATTGCGCCAAAAGACATAAAATAAAATATATTACCGGCTGCCAAATCTTTCTTTTTGTCTCTTGGCTAGAGAAGCCAAATACAGTTTTGCTCCATGAAGCACGGTCTTGTGACAGCTGAACAGCTTCTCACAGTTACAGTTCAGTTTAGTCTCTGATGTTGTCAATCCACTTTTTCATAGGTCGTTCTTTCTGTCGTATGTCGCCGACTGATCTCAGACATATACTATAACACCGAATAAACGTCTAATCTATCAAATATTGAAACCATCATCATTTTACGACGTTGTTCAGACGTCGAAATGGCAGACGACAGTGAGGCGTTGTACTTGCGCATGCGCCGCTACCTGAGAGACCGAAACCTCGAGTTCGACGTCAGACGAAGTGAACTCGAGCTAAGTGACACGCTCGGTAGTGGACAGTTCGGATACGTCTGCCGCGCCACCTATCGTATCGACGGCGAACCGCCCGTCACAGTCGCCGTCAAGATGCTTAAGACTGAACGCCTGAGGCTGATTCGACACCCCTCCAGACAGGTAAGCTATAGGACTCAGTAATTAATGTGCAGAAAAAGAAATGGCGATACTGCGAATAAACTCTTCAAAGGCGCCGAGATCGAGATAAAAAGGCGTTAAAGGGGAATGGGAGAAACTCAGCCGACTAGAGGTTTGGGGGAGCGTTACGGTGTCTCGGCGAAGCTTGGAATGGAGCCCGGCCGAATACGAATTTTGGTTGTTTGAACTTGAGAAAGTCATTTGCTAATGGAGCGTAGCAATTATTCAAACGTCTGTCTTTGTGGCGTCGTGGCTGTGCATAGGGGGGAGGGGGTCAGTGCCTTCCAAATTTTACAGTCGGAGAATTTTTTTGTCGAAAAAATTTTCTATTACAAATACAAAATTTTGCGCTGAAAATTGCCAGTTTTAACACAGTTTTGAAGCAAAATTGAAATTTTGAGCATTCTTTTTTTCTCTGTCGGAAATACGGAGTTGTTTGTAAGAAAATTTCAACTTCTGTGAACTTTTACAGCCGACGTCTCCGCTGGTGACGTGTATAATAATGTGTGCGTTCGTGCGTTCGTGCGTGTGAGAGGCTGAGTTGGAAAAGGAAGCTTCAATCATGGCAGCGCTTGACAGTCCTTACATCATTCGTATGATCGGTCTGTGTAAGTCCGACTGGATGCTCATACTCGAGTACGCGCCGCTCGGACCACTCAGAGATCATCTGCGCCAGCATCGAAGGTCTGTTCACTTCATTTCTATTATTAGGGTTAAACAAAATCACATCTTGCAGTGCAAGCGATTCTGCATATTTACCTCCGCCAAGGAGGTTACGTTTTGCCAGACTTTGTTTGTCTGTCTGCGTGTCCGCAAGATAACTCAAACAGTTATAAACGGATCTTTCTGAAATTTTGAGGGTATGTCGGGAATGGCACAAACTACCAGTGATTCAATTTTGGGGTTGATGCGGAAGGAATTCTGGATTCTGGATCACTTTGAAATTTTCGTTACCATTGCTTTCAATGGGGCATAAGAAAAATCGCCGCAAAACGGAAGATGGTGCTGCCACCTAGCGAACAACATTGCCTTGGCGGAGGTGTGCGGGCTCTGACTGCTTTTTAGTTCTACATATTTCTCCGTAGTGTGGTCTGTCTGTCTGTCGTCTGTTACATTCGTGCACTCTGCTTAAACCGTTCGAGGGGTTGAGATGCCATTTGGCAAGTACACGCGTGGTTTCCAATGACACATTGCATCAAATGGCGTCCCTAACAGCAAAAAAAACAGAAAATTCTGGGTCGAGCCCCCAGTCAAACAAGCAATAATGTTTCCGATTTACAAAAACATGATTTATGATTTACCAGTTGGCAGCACTGATCAGCGATTTCGCCTTTGTCATATTACTTCGGTCTTTGTTTTAGCGGGGCGTCAGCGTAGCGTGCTCTGCTGAAGCCGTCTATAATAGGAATGCGTCTGTCTGTCAGTTCGTTTGTCACGCGCTGGTGCCCCGTCAAAACATCACATGTCATGCTAGAATCACGAAATCTTCGCTGTCGGCTCTGCGAAAGGTTCTGCTCTTGTGATTTGTGACGTTTATCCGACCCGATCGATGGCGTTAAATAAGAGAGTGGCTGCGTGGAAATTTCGCAATATTGTTTTTAACGATTAATTCGCTGTATTTCAGATCGGTGCGATACAAGACCAGAATTACTATTGATCAGATGCTCAGATGCGATTAGGCAGTCCTATAAACGCATTCGATTGATGTCGGAATCAACGACTCTGGATGAGTGAACGCGCACCACTGTAAAATGCGGTTTTCTCGCCCAATCACGAAAATTTGAATAGAGATAGACCAATAGTGTCAGCAGTAAAATGTAGCCCAAAGACTCTACTTTTAGAGATATAAGGCTTATGCAAGTGTTCCGCGGAGGTTACCCAGAGGGGACGTGAAACGACAGAGGGGTGGACTAAAACGGCGATATCGATGACGACATCGATGATAATGACTATAATGATGGTGATGATGTTAATAATTTTACATGCTTACCCATATATCAACAGTTTGTTTGTCACCGTAAGTTCTGTGGTGTTATACAAATCTGCTTTTAACTTTTAACTTTGATTTTATCTGTGACAGCGAGATGCGAATGACGAGCATCATCGAGTTGATGCATCAGGTGGCGAAGGGAATGGCTTATCTGAACGGACACAGCATTATCCACCGCGACCTGGCGGCCAGAAACATCCTGCTTGTCACACCGGATCACGCCAAGATCAGCGACTTCGGACCCAGTCGAGATCTCACCTGCAGGGGCAAAGACTACTACCAGGTCAGTCGGTACTAATTGATCACGTGACATTTGTACAGCTAGGCGAACTCAGCCTTCTATTATTCACAGTTTAGCGGAGATTCGTCTTGCAGAGGCAAAGTCAGTGCTTACTTATCACATGACATTCTAAGAGTAAGTAATTGAATAAGTAAGTAAGTAAGTAAGTAAGTACTTAATTTATATAGCGTGTTAGTAACCACGAACGCGCTGGATGTGCTAGTAGAAGGAAAAGTAAAAGTGTTTCAGATGATGTTTATGCTAGCTGTATTTGAGATTGTTCTGGAGAGCGTTTAAGTAAATGAACAGCTCGGTGAACTTAGCTGTCTATTTCTCTCAACTCGGTCAGTTAACTTGGCTTAGAGCATGTGGACCAGTGGACCAGATACTTCGATCGAACAACAGTAAATATGCTAGTTTTTAGCATGTTATATAAAACATTGGCATAATAATGAGTAAATTTACGGTTTTTTTGTTAAACAATCTAATTTTTGTCACGCGGATTACTGATTTTTGATATAATTTTGTACTTAAATTGAAGCAATGCCCAGCCAAAGAGGACGTGATTAGATTTTGGTAGTGATAAACTTGATTTTCTTGTGGGTTCTGGGTCATTATGCAGGATTCTGTACAGACTGTACCATTAAGATAAAGCTGCTGTAGCAATTAAGTTCTTTGTATTCGCTAGCTTTGAGCACCATTCTTGGCGGGAGTTTCAGATCTCTGATCGCTTCTAGTAGTTATCTTTGTTGTTGTTGTTGTGGCTGCAGTCTGCGGCAAGTGGGGACGAGCGATGGCCGATAAAATGGTATTCTCCGGAGTGTCTAAAGACGCACAAGTTTGACTTCAAGTCGGACGTCTGGAGCTACGGCGTCGCATTGTGGGAAGCCACGTCTTACGCCGACGTGCCATACAAGGTATAATGTGGTCTAAAAATGTGTATTGTTCTTCGTGAGAACCTAGGCTAGCTCAGAGCTACGAAGCGTCATCTGCCATATGAGATTACACAATGTTGTCTATCGCCTGAAACATGTTACGCCGCCCACCGTATCTTCAGTGAAGCAGGTCGATACTCGATTAATCTACCACGGAGAGATAGAACGAACATCAGATTAACTGTAAATGTAGGAAATATTCGCCGCAAAAACAGGCTAAAACACTTCGGTTTGATCGGTCACTGATTTCCAAACTATTGAACTATCGATCGGCTAGCGATGTTCGCAGCACGGTCGAAAACCAGTGGGTTTACTTTTAATGAGTCACGTTATTAATGTAGAATGAGCTCACAGGTTGAAACCATGCCAAATAGCATAGGAAGGTCCAGATTCACAAAGTTGTACTATTTTACGACGACAAACGATTTGTCAGATATTGTAGGCTAGTGATGCCCTAATCTCATTAATGTTATGTCGAGGGGATGGACGCGCGCCGCTATCGTCGGTTCATTGAGGAGCACAATCGACTGAACAAGCCGCCAGATTGTCCGGTCACCGTCTACGGCATCATGCTTCACTGCTGGGCGCACGAGTTTGTATCGAATATCTACGTGTAGCCTAAATTATAACTATACTGATACTAATAATAATGACTGGTGTGTAGCACAGTAGCTAGGCTACAGAATGTGTCATATTTGGTAAACAAAGATATCGTTTTTGTTTTACGCTTCCGTAGCTATCTGTGTTATGTGACATATAACAAAAAATATACAAAACAGATTTTGACGATATTTTGAAGGAAGAACGCCTATAGCGCACATTCTTTCCGTTTTATTACAAAATCTTACAATTAAAATTCAAAGATATGACAAAATAACGGCTGGCGTGTTGTATAAGCGACTGTGAGTTGCTTCTGCATGCATGCGTACAGGAAAAACGACCGGCCGACATTTGAACAGATCGACAAACTACTGAGTCGAATAACGTACGTGGACGACAATGACGTCGAAATGACGTCAGATCCACCTCCTGATCTTCTCAACGTCGACCACACGCACCCCAAGCTTCTCGCTTAGCCACGTGCTAGCGTCGGCTTAGTGCCGGCTCAGCCGTTAGCTTAGCTAACTGCGTCGTATGTTTTGCAGCAGTATGTCTACCAGATGACGTTCGTGAATTTAAAAAGCGACTGTAAAGCCTGGGTTGGTCTGGTGCAGAACATTATCGACGCTGCTATTAACGAATGGAGAAAGCGTATCCGTAATTCCGTATTCTGTGTTCGCGTAATGGGCGAACACTTTTGCTGTAAACTTCCGATTTGGTATATTGATCAGTTCTAAACTTCTAAGCTCACGGTGCCTATAAGGAGCGTACAAAGCGACATAACTAAACCGAAGTGAAACGAAATGAACTTAAATAAAAGCCGCTGTGCGCCTCGTTCTTTTTTCAATTAATTTATTTTCGACTCACTTCAGTTCAGTTCAGTTATGTCGCTTTATACGCTTTTATGTAGAGCATGTCGTACAATCGAACGAAGTGGGGGTTTGGCCTAAAATTAAGCAACATTTGCCGATAAATACCAAAGTGTTAGCTCCACAAAGTCACTCGGGCAGCACTCGAAGCAAGACCACCGCGGTGAACAGTGCAACATGTAACAAACACGTACTAAAGCAATGACTGATTGCAATCAGCTGGCGAATAAAACATCTGCGAGTTATGATAAACTCATGCGAAGCAACAGTACTGACCGTGGCCTATAGCAGCTATACTGTAATGCAAGTAGGCCCTGTCGGCAGTTCAGTGTTTTCTCTAGCTGCAAGATTGCTATTTAAGTCAATTTTCTACTCTGTTTATTCTGATTTCATATTGACTTTGAAAAGTTTAACTATATACAGTGGCGTATTTAGGGGGAGGGTTACGGTGCGATGCCCCCCCCTTTGGCCCGACCATGAAAATTTTTTAAGGCGACTTTATATGAAAAAATGCGTTTTTGCCGTTTTCCAGCAAGAATTGCAAAATTCAACAACGTTTGATGGTATTTTTTCATACCGATACAATATGCGATTGAAATCGCCATGTGAGATTGCATCTGATATGACGCTGTGATTTTCTGCGTTTCCGAATTTCAGAAAAAAATGGGCGAATTTGCGGTTTCCATTAAACGTTCAAAAGCAAAAAGTGTTTTAGCTTCAGGGGGCTTCGCCCCCTGACCCCCCGACCAGGGGCTCTGCCCCTGGACCCCGCTGGGGGCTCTGCCCCCAGACCCCCGTTATAGGCTCGCGCTCTGCGCGCTCGCCATGCCCCCCTTTGCCAAATCTTAAATACGCCACTGACTATATACATTTTCCTACAGTTTTTTTATTGAACTGTGTTGCTTGGCGACGTTTTGGGCGCCCCACAATTGAAAATTACGAACATATTTGACCAGGTCTATTTGACAAAAGTAGAACTAAGCTTGCAGTTTAACTACTGTCGGACTTACATGGTTTTCACTGTCCTTGAATTTTTTCACCCGATTTTTCTGATGCACTTAGGGTTCCTCAGAGAACCTAGCTGCACATACTAGGAATACTAGGTCGGGTACCGGGGTAACGAATTACCCGATAACGGCAGCACTAAAACGAGGTCGCTAGAAACGAATGGATGAAGAAGGATGAAAAAGAGAAAATATAGCCTAGGAGAGACAAGTTAAATGTGAGGGAAACGTATGTTCCCACCCCTCTGACTTTCAGAGCGTGTTGCACTCGTTTTTGTGTCGGCATCTCGTCACAGAAACGCGACGTTTTCAGTAGGCTGCTGTTTTGAGAGACAATGAGAGACTGATAATGCGCATCAGTGGCATCACTGCTAAAATGTCTTTGGCTAAAACTGGCGTGACGTTTTTTTCTCCGTGTCGACACATCGCGTGTCGACACCGTGCAGCCGACCGGCACGCGTGTCGGCACAGTTACTGCAGCTGGGATGTTGTAGGCCTACACGTGACAGTCGGTCTCTAGGTAGGCCTAGGTGAGGTAGCGCGTAGGTAGGCATCTCAGCATCTCTCTGTAGAGCACCGGTCTGTCTGGTTGGCAACAACAACAACAGACGCCAGACGCGGCGAAGCAGTCAGCTGGTCTCTCCTCTGATCTTTTCTCACTACCGAGCGAACTGCGCTCTTCTCCGTCTGCTATCACCGGCCGCCGGCAAAAAGTCAGTTGTTTAGTCTCCTTTTATTTTACACTAGGCAATATAGGCCCTAACGAAGAGTCGCCAGAGTGTTGCAAGCAAGAGATAATAAAATCTGGTACTGTCATTTTGTTCGTGTGTCGCGCTGCGTCACGCTTCTCGACTTCGTGGCAGTTGCTTTGTTTTTGAGGTTTTTTTTCATTATCTTGGCGTATCTCACTAGGCTAACGTTTTCCACTCCCCAAACTTCGCCTACTTCGATCTACTGTTGATTGTGTGTAGGCCTACAACAAATCCACAATAGGCTGTCTTGAAATGTAGCGTCAAGATATGTGGTCTACTGCTCGTACCACTCTTGCTGGAAAACAGGTTGACAGCAGATCGAATAAATGTAGTATGGGCTTAACTCAGCAACGAACCCAAATAAAAAAGCAAATATAAAGAACGTTGGCAACGTCGTTTTAATTTCATGTCGATTTAAATGTGGTAACAAGTTGCATGTCACGTGCTAGTTAAGGCGAAACGACAATACAAACATCAGGGTCGTTACATACATGTACGTAGACCGCGAATTAAGACGGTGACAGTATGAAAAGTTTGTACTTTTTGCGCTGAACACCGTATACATTTTGTGCTGCATTCAACGAAAATACACGAAGAAAAAATGGTCGTGTTAATTGTTTTGCGCTGGCTCACAACAGACCCTAGGCGTCGTCGGTGACCCTGAAAATCCCTCCCTCCTTTCTGGAATGTATCGACCCGAGTTACAGTCGAAACGATATTCACCATCGAATTCGATCTCTGTATGTTTACACACGTTTAGTTTTATGGCGCTTTATAAGTTCGTTTTTAACAACTTAACTTAACCGTATGGCGACTTGACAAGACAGCAGTCGCCTAAAATGCGTCATCGACCAAAATTTCGTACAGTTATGTCCACTGATTTTTGAGATATCGTGCTAACAAACTTTGTGTGACGCATTGACGCTTAGATGCACGGACGGACAGACGGACAACCGGAAAGCATAACGTCTGTATCTGAGGCGGAGGAATAAAAACATCGAACATCCTGCAGATGCAGGTCGGAACACGCGTGTGTGCGCTATCGGCTGGATAGGTCAAAGTTATCCTTGAGCGGTAGTCTTATCAGTGACGACGGATTTCATGATTCCATGTCGTCCGACTAATTGTCTGCGTGATCCGTAGACCATATAGCTAAACTGTTTAGTGTTCACTCTCTGCGGCTACTAAGAAGATAAGCTTACAGACTACGAAGGCAAGACGCTGCCGCGCGAGGTTTTCAGTAGACTAGTAAACGTTCGCTGAAGCTTTCAGTCGTCAGATGTTTTTGTATATATGTTTTGTATGCAGTTACAGAGCATGTGCAGGACATGCCCTGTAACTGTGAAGTCATTCGCCTCAGTGACTCCAAGCGTATTATGGAGCTTTTGACGGCGCACCATCCCTGCATGTAATTAGCGGTGGGTCGTCGTCCTGTACAGTTGTCGTCTTCGCTTGGGATCGGTAAACACAATCTCACTGGACTTTACACAGTTAAGTGTGAAGTTATTCTCTTCCGCGACTTATGTCGTATGAAATTATCTGCAGCGGCGTAGATCTATCCAACATTTGGGGGACGAAAAGCGGCGACTTGGTCAGATCTCGGAGGGGAAGCTTTCTTATGGGGTTTGTTTGGGGAAAGCATCATAAACTCCCGAGCGAGGTCTGGGACAGAGCCTCAGCCGCAAATGATTTTAGTGCATTCTGGAAAACGAGTTTTCTTATGCTACAAACGAGATAGAATCAGTTATTTTAAGTCATCATTTCTTTACATTGAGATAACAAAGTCATGTTGGTGTCCCCCACCCACAATCATGGGGGCATGTTTTCTTGCTTTTAATGCTCTTTCGTGTTTTACCTTGCAGACTCTCTAGTGACGCCGTAGGAATGGGGAATTCAAAACTTTCCACACTTTTGAGCGAAACAAAAATAGCTTTGTAAATGTTTTGGATTTTAGCTTGTAAGTACAAGTGAAAAAGATTAAGCTTAGTATTTTTAGCGATTGATTGCACCGCTGAAGGTAATTTATATGCCTTTAGCAACCAGCTACACAGCGCCATCAAGTGTCAAGATGTCTTAGATTTTGTTGTAGGCTTGCGATTGACTGAATCTGTTGTATAGCAGATTCACAACAAATAAAGTAAGTAAGTGGACCCTGGGCTTACTGGCATTCTACGATAGATTAGATTAGTTGCGGTGTGATGTAGCCTAAGCTGCAGTGATCAAAGAATGGAATGTGCGAGTTTGTATTTGAGTGTGTAGTCGATAATGCTAGAAGTGTAGTCATTAGCTTCACGCGTGCCTTCAATTAGTTGCGTTGAGTTCGATACGCACTAAAATCAATACAGTAGTATTTTTTCGCATACAGAGTGGTCCAGTAAAAGTAAGTCCCACGGTATTTTTTCTAACGGCATCAAACGTCTTCAGTGGCGTCGTGGCGAAAATTGTTTTTCCTAAACTTTGAAATGTGGGAAAATTGTCAGAAAAAGTTCTTCTTGTTGGAAAATTGTCTTTCAAAAATGCAAAATTTAAGTTATAACCCTATTTTAGAAAATTTTAAAGACAAAAATTGAAATTTTTAACACACATAATCCCCCCTGTTTGAAATTTGCCGTTGTTTATCAGAATTCTGTCGGAATTTCGCAGTATATGTCAGAAAATAGCAACTTTTTGCCACGTTTACTTTCCCAACCGACGCCGCCGCCGAATGTTTTCACTGATATACTCTGTGGGGTACATCTGTAAGTGGTCATTAAAGATTTGGCAAACGTCCAAGATGCGACGCTACAGACCATAAAATTTACAGCTTTCGGTATTCTAAAGCTGACTACATTTTGCAAAGCGTTTTTGACATGACGAGATCTTTGACAACTAGTATTTTTGACATTTACCATCGATTTTGCATTTTTTACTCTCTGCCGCGGACCAGCGGACTAGTGAAAAATTGTAAAAATTGGTTAATATTTGATGAATATATTATGAATTTCGTATTAAAGTTGGGGGTTTAATTTCTTACGGACCACTCGGTAGATAAGTTGGCTGCTGCCAGTGTCAGAGTTTAGGTCTATACGCGTGTCGATAATACTCGTTGGTGCATTTTCACTAGGCCTACGCCAATAAATAATGATCCCATCTCACCTGAAATGTGTCGATATATAAGGCGCCCACACAGTACCTTGAGAATATTAGCATTCAAACGTTAATGGCATTTCGCAAGATAGCGTGTAAGTGTTATCGACGCGTTTTGAACGTGCGTTGAGCTGCATTAGTCGCTGCGTGTGCCCAACGCATTGCCTACGTTCGTTCTTTTTTGTATGTGTTTGTTTGCTTTTAATTTTTTTAATGTATATTTGCGTAGGCTTATTTGCTAATTTCTGGTGAACGAAGATATGTATTAAGTTACAGAGTTATCGCTAAATGAGCCAGCAAAGTAGTCCAAAAGTTAATCAATGAAGTTAGGCGTATGTCATATACGTACGTATCATATAGTAGTACGCATAGGCCTACAAAATCGCTATTACTAAGTCGATTCTCAGTCTTAATTTACTGCGATCAAGACTCAACAACGCCACTTAAACAAGACCCAAACTCTACTTGCGTTGATTCGTAGCTGTCTTGTTGTACAACAGAACACAGCAAGAAAAAACATCGAAACTAAAATTTATTGGCCCTTTGTGTCGACCCCACATATTATTCGACCGTCCACCTGTAATAAAACTGATTAACCATAACCCTAATCGTTTATTTGTTGCCTGCGTCCTTGTAATGATTTTGCCATGTTACGGCGTGTTAGACGCTGTCGTTTGTTACTATTACTATTATAAAGGTAGAAATTGGCACATCGATTACTATGGCCCTGGAAAACATTGGCTTAAATTTGGGTTTTCTACGACTTGTCGTTTTCAAGTTAGGAACTGGTAAAAAAAAGAAACCCGTCTACGAGACAGACGGACGGACGGACGAGCAGGACCTGTATTGCGGCCGAGCAGAACGGCTGCACTGCCATGGATTTTGGGCGTAAAGCAGTAGTTGCAACGTCTGCACTCTACAGCGTATGTGGGTGTATCGTATGCTGTTACGGCTGAAACTTTGGTTCACAGCAGTTGTCAAAAAAACTTCACAAGAGATTAATAGCAAACGTCACTTCGGTCAGTTGGTAGAGCTGAACGGTAGAGTGAGTACAGAGAAGTTTTTTATCGCCAGCAAGACTCGAGTCTAGGCAGGTTGTTAATTCGCGTGCTATTTGCGGAATGGCATAGACGTTGCCAGAAAAAAGTACTGCACTGCACTATTGTTTTGCTGTGCTGACGTATCTGCTGTAAAGCTTTTGTTTATAGCGAACGAATAGACTGGACTGCAGGGAGGTCACATCAGTTTAGTTCTGTCGCTTTGTACACTGCTAGATTTGGGGGAAGGGCTTGGTTTGACTTGGTGCCATTTTTAGATGTCTACATTATGCGCCTCTGATTCGTTCGCGACACATGGCGCTATACAAATGTGTTTTGATTGATTGATTGACTGAAAAATTTTGCTTCTCGTTTTACTATAGTACACCAAGAGCTTTTGAGATTATTTACAGTAAACATGCTGTATTAATTACTTTCTTTTTACTCCTCGCGCGCTACGTTCCTAACGTAGCGAAGAGGTGTTTATGAGATCAGTGTAATATTGAGGACTGACCAACGACCGACCTCTGTTCCTGGAAGAGCCTTCTTGGAAGAACTTCAAACGGCCATATCTCCATAACGGTGCTAGATAAATGCATGTTCACAATGGACCACCCATAGGAAGTCGACTTCCGGGAGTCGAGTGGTCACGTGACCGATGACGTCAAAATGGCAACTAGCGTCATCGACCATTATTGGAAATTTTTTATTCTCAGTTCCTAAAATCGGACAATATTTTGTGAACTTTGGGGAGACAATTTCCAATAACGACCTCGATGCCAGTCACTATTAGTATAATATTAAACGGATTTCAATTAGATGCCGGGTCTTTAACCCTTTCAGTCACTACGTACTACATATAGTACACCGTGTTTGAAGAAGTGTTAAAAATAGTTCTGTAGCTTGTTGCCTTTGAGTCACGGTGGCATATGTAAAGTACAAGTTTACTT
>Ga0209367_1003179_pt1 | contig 22199 bp, 11 predicted proteins | sample WorMetLIZISLAND2_FD_187412 | JGI IMG/M metagenome (GOLD analysis project Ga0209367, IMG submission 187412) | Marine gutless worms symbiont microbial communities from Max Planck institute for Marine Microbiology, Germany - Olavius geniculatus... ... | reverse complement strand
TATGTCGGGCATGGCATAAACTACAGGTGATTCAATTTTGGGGGCAATCCGGCAGGAATCCTGGATTCTGGATCACTTTGAAATTTTCGTTACCATTGCGTTAAAGGGGGCATACGGGAACCGCTGGTAAAGCGAAGATGGTGACGCCACCTAGCGAATAGCATTGCCTTGGCCGAGGTACCTGCGAGCTATGATTGCTTTCTAGTTTAAGAAATGCGTCTAAGAGAATACCATCAGATCAGTGGCAGCATCATCATTCTGAACAGCATCGGTTCTTCCACCTGAGCAATCAGTGTACAGCGTGCAATAAAATACGAGTAATAATGCGTCTTGAAGAATTTATATTATATTATATATAAAAAAAACTGCAAGCAATTCATTTAATGTTGTATAAGCGCTGATGTAAAACGGCAAAAATCAAAAAGTATAAGCACGATCGAACTAATGTATTAGCTTAGACATTTGATCTGTTCTCAGTAGCCAGATATAAATGTCTAAGCTAATGCATAATGTTCGTGCTTATACTTTTTGATTTTTGCCGTTGTACATCAGCGCTTATACAACATTAAATGAATTGCTTGCAGTTTTTTTATATACAATATTTGCGGTTTTATTAAAGTTTGAAAGGTCATTGAACAGTTACTTTGTACACAACAATGACTACCACTACTAACCTCTAGCATCTTGCATTTTGTTATTTGTTTAATATAATGGCAAGCCTGTATGTGGGACAGCGAATTTAGTCTACACACCAAATTTCATGCAGATGGGTGAAAAAGCAGTTATAAGTGATGAACGACATTTAAAAAGGTGACCACCGCCATCTTGAATTTATTACTTTTCTCGATTCTGGTCATATGATCTATTTCCAGTAGCAACTAACCACATTCCTGCAAAATTTTATGAACCTTTTTCAGTCGGCAGCTGATTTGTTATGCTTTGTGTTAAAATACAAAATGTTGGCCGTCGAAATGTTCAATTTCATTTTTGTTCGATTTTATGGTATAACTACACGTAAAACGTCAAACTTAGCTCGCATATGAAATTTCATGCAAGTACGTGCAATAGAAACTAAGTTATGACCGATAAACGGGATTCAAAATGGCGGCGGCCGCCATCTTAAATTCATTATTTTTGTCGATTTTTGTCACATGATCTACTTCTGGTAGCAGCCGACGACAATACTGCAAAATTTCATCAATCTATGTCAATTGGCGACTGAATTATTGCTGTTTGTGCAAAAATCCAAGATGGCGGCCGCCGCTATCTTGGATTTAATTTTTGTGCAATATTTTGGCATACCTGCATGTAGGACCTCCTGCGTAATATGCATGCCAAATTTCGTGCAAATATATGCAATAGTAAACGAGTTGTGAGCGATAGATGAAATTCAAAATGGCGGCCGCCGCCATCTTGAATTTACTCGTTACTAGTGCTTGTTGTGATAAGCAATAGGTATGTATGGTGGATATCTGCAACTGTGCAGCGCTCCCCCAGACCCTCTAGCTGTTCTCACTGTAGACCCTCACTGTTCTCACGCTGAACGAGCCAATAGCGGTAAAAATAGCCACTTTTAGGGAGAGGGGTAGCAGTCTTTGACGCCAGTCTGCGCCTCCTTAAATCTAGATTTGGACAGCTAAAATCTGCATTCAATGGTGAAAATTTCATATGCAGGTTATCTTGGTCTATTTTTAGCCATTTCGTCGCAATTTGCTTTTGAAATGTGGTCTGCAGCCAAAAATTGCGAAACAATTTTAATAAAAAATCCGCTTCTGAAGCTCAACGACGTTGATATATTTAATCTAAAAATTCCGTCACCAGTGCTTGTTATGTTAGCAGCATGTCTGTACCTATTTGCAACCGTTTTTACGCGCGATAGCAGAATGCTTCGCGCTTCTTAGCCATGGCCTGGGCGTCTGTGTGTTCGTCCGTCAGTCCGTCACACTTTGCAGTCCTGTCGAAACGGTGCAAGTTAGGATCACGAAATTTTTTTACTGTGGGCTGCCATGGGAGTCTTGTTTATCGTGACAAAATTTTGTGGCCGTGGGTGCGGGGGTTTCCCTTGAACGAGGGCGTCAAATAGGGTACCCGTAAAAAACGTTAATTTGCCGTTATTGGCTCGTATAGTGTGAAAACGGTTGCAGATACATGTAGGTGCAGACATGCTGCTTATCATAACAAGCACTGGTGACAGGCTTTTTAGATTTATCAACATCGATGACCTTGATAACATTGAACCCCCAAAAATGGGTTTTAGTGAATTTTTCGCAATTTTTGGATGCAGCGTACATTTCAACACTGAATTGCGACGAAATGGCTGGAGATACACCAAGACAACCTGAGTATGAAATTTTCAGCATTAAACGTAGATTTTAGCAGTCCAATTACCGACCCTCCAGGTTTAAGGAGGCCGGCGAAGGCAGACGTCAAAGACAGCTATCCCCTAAGAAGTGGTTTTTACCGCAATTATCTCGTGCAGCATGAAAACGGTTGCAGATAGGCACAGACATGCTGCTTGTCATAACAAGCAATAGTGGCAAGCTTTTTTATTGGTGTCAACGTCGATGACCTTGAATGATCTTGAACTCTAAAAATAGGGGGTTTAGCGATTTTTTTGCGATTTCCGGCTGCGACAAACATTTTAAGAATGAATTGCGCTGAAATGGCTGGAGATGGACCTGGACAACCTGCGTATCAGATTTTTAGCATAAAACGTACATTTTTTAGTATAGAACGTACATTTGTAAGTTTCGATCTCTTAAATTTGAGGAGTCTTTCATACGGAGGCCTCAAATTTAAGTACTCTTTCAAGATGCATTAATATCTTACTTCTGTAGGCCTACACTGATTGCCAAAGTGGTAGAACCGCTGTTGTCGCGCGTCACGTGAGCTTTGTTCAAATTACTTGTTACACTAGACAAGCCAATTGCGGCAAATTAACGTCTTTTTAAGGGGTAGCCCTGTGTGAAGCCTTCATTTGAGAGAATCCTTTAATACAGAGGCACGAAATTTTGTTACAAAAAAACTAGAGTCCTTGGGGCAGCCCGCAGCGAAGATTTCGTGATCCTAGCTTGCACCGTTTTGATAGGGCCGCAGGGTGTCTCGGACACACACACGGACAGACGCCTAGACCATGGCTAAATCGCGAAGCATTAAATGCGGTCGCGCGTCAAACGTGATATGGCCAAAACAATTAGTGTCCACAACACGTTTAAAAGTGCTATCGTCATATCCATAGTGACCGTACCGAACGGAATGTTTGCTTTCGTCGTTCTCCACTTCAGCATTACTTCAGCCGTACTGAGTTTCCTACGATAGATTATTTTTATGGTTGTATTTCGTGACAGTATGACCAATGCGCGCTGATAGGCTACATACAGAAGTGCCTGTTTCGGCGTTTTCACTGTTGTGTTTTTACGACTTAAAGTTGTGACTTTATTTGAACAATTTTCGGTTCGTAATTTAGTGGCTGTTTGTAGATCTTTCCGCGAGAAAATTTCGACGCCGAAGGTGCTGCGAAACAACTGCGAGATGCCATGAAAGGCCTTGGTAACTTATACTTCAATAATTTATGGGCGATTATTTATTGCACGGTAGATTATAATCGTGAGTTTTTTCGATTGTAGGTGCAAGACTATAGTTAGCTTATAACTTATGATAATCTTTATTCACACAAAAGCAGTGTAGAGTGAAACAGACAGACAGAAAGTAAGACAGACAATAAACCTAAGTTATACAAACATAAAAAGCATACCAAACACAAGCTGTAAAATGTCCGTGAGAAAGTTTACCTACAGAATAAACTGAACATAATTTGTTAAACTCAAAAACCTAACACATCGTAAAAATATTGTGAACAGAAATAATATGAGTACTTTGTTTAAACAGAAAATATAATCTGCGTAAATCAAATACATAAGATGTAGGCAGAATACCAAGACAGTATTGCACATACAAGAAATTAACCTCATCGTTCAATTTAAATATTTTTTTACAACGCAGTTTTCCAAGTAACATACAGAGTTTAGCCTATAAGTAAAGATTCATAGTTTTGCATAGCCCTACTAATACTCGGAACGGCCATAAGTTTATATTTTTTAGTAATCTCACTTTTTGAGATGAAATATGCATATAGTTTAGTATTAGTTTAGTAACGGTCCATGTGCTTGTTAAACTGTGCATATATGGTGTTTCATCTGATGTTTCATAAAAATGGATCCCTTTTTCTTTATTTCATGATTCACTCAAATGTCGATCAATTTACACCAAATTTTTACCAGTTGTTGCTGAAGAAGTACTAATTCAAAATATTTTAACAAAATGTGGCAGTCGATTACATGTTCTTTGCAGATTTTAAAATTTGCTAGTGGTGAGGTAACGCTGACGTTATAATGTGTCGTGAGTACGACTGTACGAGCTTGTTTGCGTCAACTGGTGTGTCAGTTGCTACTTCGCTTTGACAGTGAACTTAATCTGGTTTGTTAATGAAAAAAATGTTCATTGTGTCATCATTAAGCAACATGGGGCTGAAGTCAGGTGTCTATCGAGTCAGAAATTCGACCATCTCGCAATCTCTGTGTGCCAGTTCACTGTCATGCTCGAACATGCAAAAGTCAAAATATCCCCACAGAGACGTAAATGCGATCACGTTGCGCGTTTTTTGTGACTGCAACTTTAAAACTTCAAGAATTTGCCATCGGAGCAGGGTAGTAACTGGCACACCAGTTGAGACAAGCAAGCTTGTACTCACGACACATTGTGCACATTATGACGTCAGCGTTACGTCACGACTAGCAAAGAATATTTAAACAATTGCCATATATTGTTAAAATATTTTAAATGAGTGTTTTAGCTACAACTGGTAAAAATTTTATGTAAATTGATCATCATTTCAGTGAATTATGAAAGAAAGAAAAAGAGGTCCATTTTATGAAACACTGTGTATTTTCCTGTAACCACCTATTACGCGGTAAAAAATGGGAACAAATGTGGAATGCTCACAAAATGAAAAAAACGCCATGGGAAAATTCTGTTGACATACATGATAAGTCATATCTCCGTATGTATGGTTCAAGTATAGCACTTTCTATGCTTGGCTAACACAGCAGTGACCGTTTTCAACTGCAGGTACAAATGAAGATGCGATAATAAAGGTGCTCGTTGACCACGATAACAACCAACGTCAAGTTATCAAGAACACCTACAAAAGCCTTTTCGGCAAGGTGCGTGCATGGACAGTCACGCTTACTGTTATGTTGTATAACGGAATATTTATGGACGGCTTACTTTTAGTGATAGGTCTGGAACGCAATCGAAGCCTTCGTGATGAAAATTACTTTTTTGCTGATCCAAACAAAACGCTTTTTAATAATTTATACCGTTTTTTGGTCATTTAATCACACTGTTCAGTCAGCAACGGTGTATGAACAAGCTGACTGTTGCCAAAGTAGCTTGCTAAACTGTTGATACGAGATGCTCATACATGTAAAAGAAAGTACGAAACATTTACCAAACATTTTTGCAACGGTATACGTAAATTTGTATGTAGATTTACGAAATAACTGGAGGGTCTTTTTCTGTGGCTTTCTATGCGTGATATCAAGCGTCACGCGGTCTTTCCGTGACAACTGTCAACCGAGTGCTTTGCTGTGTTCGTCAGTACAGCAAGTGACCGCGCGAGTATTTCACAAATCTACACACCGTTCTTGCGTACAATGCTTACTTAGTGTTTTCCGTTCCACTTTGACCGTTTATCACCGTGAATGATAAGCCTATTGAACAACCTTTAGAGTCACATTTACTTCGAAGTATTTATTAACGGAGAAAGTGTTAATAGTGCCGTAGGCCTGTAATAATGTTAGCACATACAAGTATAGAATCGAATTCCGTTAAAATTACACGCACTGGTCGTCAATCACATAATGACTCATACATGGTATTAACGTTCATTTAACGCCCTACTGTGATCCAAACTGAAAGTTTGACAGTACCCATACTGGAAGCTTGTCGAAGGCAATGCCATCTTATGACAGGTTTCATACGTTTTAACTAATATAATTATGATAGCTTGTGTTATGTGTGTTTAGGACCTGATAGCGGACCTGAAATCTGAACTCGGTGGAAATTTAGAGGACACAGTGTTGGCAATGATGATGCCCACAGTACAGTATCTTGCCAGAGAACTACGCAAAGCGATGAAGGTATGATAGCCACGTCTTTAGTATACTGGTGGCTTTTCGCTTCACACGGCAACACTTTTACACAGAGTTCGAGCGCGTCAACTTTTCGTAAGTTGAGTTGGTGAGCCAACACCTTCGTCTCATGCTTTTCTGCGTTTCAGATTTCTTTTAATTATTGCAATATTTACCGTTAATTTGTGCCATTGGCGCAATTATTTGGTACAAAACGGTCTTACATCGTTTTGGGTGATGGGTAAGTCATGTGATCATTATGGCTTGTATAGTGTTTTATTGCTGTTTGCGGTTCTTTGAAGAAGGTTCGGGAGAGCATTCGTGCTAAAATTAGGCCTAAGCCACTGTTACAGCATTATCCGAGTGTATAAAACGCTGGCTTTTGTTACGCAGGGACCAGGAACAGACGAGACGGTGCTCATTGAAATACTATGCACCAGATCTAACGACGAAATTAACGCGATCAAGGCTGCGTACCAGAAAGGTAAACATATGGGTGTTCGCATGATCGTATTTTCACCGGCATGTGTAGTCGTCTTGTTCATCGTCTGTCTGTCCGTCCGTCCGTCTGTAGGTCTATGTCTGTCGTAATCTTGTCGTAAAATTGCAACTTCCTGTTTCGCCTACTTTTGCCGGTCACGACGACGCTGTGCAGACATCACGGAAATAACGTTGAGAATCGATCGTTTTCATGTAGTAGTGAAGCCGGGAGCCGTGTGACGTCAGCGGAAGTTTGAGAAACATAGGCGATCAGCGTACCTAATGTGTCAAGTCGAACTGGGTTTGCTGATGTCAACTTTGGTTAGTTTCGCCATTTAGAGACTTGTTTTTGTTTAATAAAACAGAGCTGAGATGCTGATGTTGCAGCTGAACAGTCCATCTGTTGCTGAACTCAATAGTAAATCGTAACTTACTACTGCATGAGGATAGCTGTGTGAGCGGAGTAGGCCTACTGCATGTGTACCGGGTGGGTCGAAAAACGCACAATGAAATTTGGTAAGAGATATCTTGGCTAAACGTTGGCCAAAACGCTAAATTTGTTTGTTGTCTGCAACGTTTTTTAAAAATATTTCTGCCGAAAATTACATTTACATATATGTGACTCAAGTCAAACCCTATCCACACGCATATCTTTTGCATTGTATTTTACCTGGCTGTGCACTGTAAATAAAGTTTGCTTTTAAAATTTTTATGTTTATTTTGGCTATGGCTTTTTCTAAAGTAACACTTAAAATACTGGCTGTTTGAGTAAAGGCAGAAAATAGTAGTAATAGTAGTACTTTTGTGTTGCAATTAATTATTGTTTTCTCCAGTATGAATTAGTTTTATTGGATGTTTTATTAATTAATTCATTTTAACTACTAACTGCTGCAGAGTTTGGTCGGAACCTGGAGAAAGATATTGTGAGTGATACGAGCGGACATTTTCGTCGTCTGCTGGTGTCAGTCTGCACGGCTGGACGCGATCAAAGCACTAATGTCGACAACGTCAAGGCTCAGAAAGACGCTCAGGACATTTATGCCGTAATAATTAACTCTACCACTTTGTGCAGTATAAACAGGGCGCTTTCACCGTTTTGTCGTTGAAACTGCTGCAGCTGCAATAAAAAGTCGCAGCGTTTTGATAGTTTCATTAGGCTTGAGGGCGCTTCCACACGTGTGACAAAATAAAGTAAAACAAGATAAAACAATTTCTTTCGTGGTATTGCAATATGCCTTTTTCAGGAACTGATCACGGACGTAGCCGTTGTCAGGCTCGTTGAGAGGAGGCAGTAGGAGGGGGTAAGTTACTGCGGGCGCCGCGACGTTTTGGGACCCCGCCGTCGCTCAAACGTATAAAGTACACCAAAATGCGCCATTTTAAAAAAGTCAATTTTTTTGTTTTCGGAGGGGCCCCGCGAGAATGTTTCTCCGGGCCCCGCTGTGGCTCTCGACGGGCCTGGCCGTTGTTGCCACGAGTCGCTGACATGCCGCTCTATTTGGCACGACTTGGGCTGTTGTCGTTTTGCTGTCGACTTGAGAGTTTAACGAGATAGAAAATTATTTTTTCTTGAATATTCATACTGCAGTACGTGTGGAAATGGTCGGCTGTTGTATAGGCTGGCGAGAAGCGACTTGGAACGGACGAATCTGTGTTCAACGCTGTACTGTGCACGCGAAGCTACCCGCAACTGAGTGCCACGTTCGACAAGTACAAGGCGATTGCTCAGAAGGATATAACGCAGTCGATTGAAAGTGAAATGAGCGGATATCTCAAGGAAGGACTTCTTGCCATTGGTTAGTTTTTGATGTATTTTTGTAGTTTTTTTTGTAAATATTACCAATAATTTTATTTGAGTGTTTTATGCCTAAAGTGTCGTCACAACACACTTAATAATTGTAGTAGTACTAGTAATAATAATAATAACAATAACAAGATTAATGATAGCAATAATAAGACTTTGTTTTAACTATTTTTCAATCATTTTGCTTTTTGCACATTATTGGGGTTGTTGGTTTTCATCATGTTCATTATCCAGATTCTAAACCTTAGCTGCTTACTCACAATTTGCCATTACGCTTAGGTTTTTTGCAGTCTGTTATTCTATTTTATCCAATGAACTTGTGGCCTTGGAGACTTTGCTTATTTGAATAATAGGCTAAGTTTTATGCCTCCAAGTTTTGTGCCGAGAAGTACGAATATTTCGGTAAAACCTGCTTTGTGTGTTTATGTGAACAGTGCACTACATCCGAGATCCGAAGTCGTACTTCGCTGAGCGGCTGTACAAGAGCATGAAAGGTCTCGGCACGGACGACAGCAGTCTCATTCGAGTGATTGTCACACGTTCCGAGGTCTTCTCTTGTCTTTTACGCCATTCTTTGTCTGGTTTCTGAATTTTACTCAACTAAAAGCAACGCAGTGTACTGCCGTTCGGTACATTAGCGACATTTGCTGACAAGCACTAGACATAAATATAATATAAATTTTTGTATTGGATTCTGTTCGACGAGATTGGATTATTGGCGATCATAGGCGTTATAGTAGAGTCAAAGGGTCGTGGCTTCTGCGACAGTTTGCTGGGATGGGCCACATGGATTGAAATTTCGTTCTTGCCCTTACGCTGGGTTGTCGATTTTTGTCAGAAATAGCTTTGTCGTGAAGCACCGATGCTTTCAGGGGGTATATACCGTGGAATGTTTTAAACTGTGCAGATCGATCTGAAGGATATAGCGGCGGCATTTCAGCGCAACTACAAGAAGCTGTTGAGGGACTTCGTGTCCGGCGACTGCAGCGGCGACTACCGCAAGCTTCTGCTGTTGATACTCGGCAGTCTGTGAAAACTCACAGTTTTCTCTGCGATAAATTTGTTTTTTTTTTAAATTATTGATGTGTGCGCGGGTGTTGTCACTTTTTCAACAATTGATTGTGATTTGATTTAACAATAATATTACTTTTGTATGCTTACAAATCATAAAAGCCATGTCTGATGCTTACTGGTATTCTGATAGTTAGTAATTAGAATCTTTCTTTTTTTCTTAATAACTTTTGCTGATGATTGTAATCTTCAGATATGTACATTTCGGCTTATGTTCTGATGATAGCTATATTTGTTTTTCTATCATGGTGTCATTCCATTTGATTTTTTTTTGCTAAATAGACCTCTGTAGATGCATCGATACGTAGACTTGCATCCATCTTATATTCTCGTATGTAGACATTAGACAGTCATTTGACTAACATATTTTACAAGTGCAGCACTATTGTAAAGCTTAAATTAATAAATTTGTTTTCACTGGCACAACGTATTTACAGCAAGTTTTGCTTTTTTGTGGCTTAAAATATTTATCGCCCATGAACTTAGCTGCTGCGAAATTTTCTGCTGCGTTTGGATATTTTTTACTCCTTGCGCGCTACGTTTCTAACGTACACTTCAACGTAGGGAACAGGAGTATATGAGATCAGTGTAATATTGACGACTGACCGATCGACCTCCCTTCCTGGGAGAGCCTTCCTGGAAGAACTTCAAATGGCCCTATCTCCATAACGGTGCCAGATAGATGCATGATCACAATGGACCACCCATAGGAAATGGCCCACCTCGAGTCGAATGGTCACTTCGACATCGGGCAATATTTTACAAAGTTCGAAAAGAAAATTTCCAGTAACGACCTCGACGCCAGTCTATTATTAGTACAGTAGGTCTATTAGCCGGGTATCAAATAGACGCCGGGTCTCTAATACAAGTCGAAAGGAGCATAAAAGCAGGTAGAAGAATGCAGTTGAAAATAATGCGTGCGAGGAGTACATTAAATTGGTCACACTCAAAAACTATTTTTTGTTTTATTTTGGTCAGATTATTCGATTATTTTTAGTTAATCTAATGACAAATTTCTGGCAGATAAGCTGTTGATCTGTAGATTTGAATGTATTTAATTTTTGTAGTTGTGTAGCTGCTTACATGTTATAATTGTACACCGTATCGCAGAATGTCAAGAGGATAGTTATATAGATGTGAGAACTGAGTAGGCCTGTAATATAGCAGTGGCGGCGCCACGACTTCTTGAGTGTGTATAACGGCTAGGGCCCGAGGTCTGGAGAACCGCTTAAGCTCCCTTAGCGTAGGCGAATCTGGATGATTTCTAGTGCATTAAGCTTATCGTATTCGGTGAGCACAGTCGGGAAGCCGCATTGTGTGAAACAACAGACTGTGGAATTCTGGTCACCAATGCGCATCTTGATTTAATTGTGTTGCTGTGGATAAATTACGCATAGGTTTCGATAAACAACACTGTCTTGTGGAGTGTGGACACTTTTAAAATCATGCACAAAATACAGATCATACAAGACTACACTTTTGTTTGCATATAAGCAGCAAGTCTGTTGCGACGCTTCGTTAGTGCAAGTGAAATCGAACTAAGGAGTGCTAGATGGCAAAAATGTGTTGTACCAAACAAAAACAGCATGTTCTTTTAACATTGACAAATCTGTAGTCTTTACTGTTATCATTCAGATACAGTAGAGTATGGATGTCATCCATACAGTATAAACTTTTTGTGCAACTGTGCAAACAGGCAAACATTGCCAAAAGTGCGGCAGTAGATAATAAAAAATTTCTAAATACTAAATATCCTTTAAAAGTTATTTAAATACCACTTCAAATACCAACCATTTGAAAGTATTTAAATACTTGCTGTTAAATACTGTCAAAGTATTTAAATAGTATTTAAATACTCTAACAACACTGTGTAAGCCTATCGTTGTTTTTCTAGACAACTAACTAATCAAAGTACCACTACTTACAAGAATCGCGTATTAGGCCTATAGGCTAAGCAATAACAGTGTACCGAGTAAGTCAATTAACTAGAGAAGAATAGAATCGCTGTCAGTCACTGAGAAATTCGCAACCATACTTATTGTCTGTTTTTGTGGGCAAAAATTGATGAGCCAGGTGAAATGCATTTCTTCTTGGACCATGACAATATTCGACCCTGGTTTCGATGCGTCAGCTATAAGTGTCGATGTAAAACTTTCGTGTCGCTTACGACGTTGTTTAATCACGCTTTTGCTTATGTTATCCAACACTATGCGAGAAATTTCGCGTTGGCTCCGAAACGAAGTCAATGCCGAGGCGTAGGACTATTACCCATAGCCTACGCATTCAGCGAATTCACAGAAACTATCAGTGCCTAGCGGCACGACTTTTGCCATCATGCATTGGATCACAAAAACACAGGCATGACCTCACGCGCATTAGTGTACTATAGGCTCACTAATCTTGATTTTGAACAAAATTTGTCCTCAACGTGTTTTTGAACCTCGTAGGCCTATCCCCTTTACTTCTGCTACTGGGATATGGACATAGGCTTGCATTTGTGATGCATCAATATTAAGCCGGATATCCGTCCATAACCATGTTAGCCACGGCTAGCATTTCAGAATAGCCATGGTTATATTAAGTGCCGATCCCCCCATAACCGTCGTCTGTCAGCCACACTGTGGAAAAGGCTGTTTGTTGCAACTTGCAATATTTCAGAGCGGACTTCGGTTGACCGTTATGATATGGACGCCTAATGAAAGGTAAGTTGACGTGTAGTCATAACATAGGCTTGGAAACAAATATGTTGCTCACCTGTAGCATCTAAAAAATAAAAATGGTGATTACACAGCTTACGCAACTTGACTGCTGCGTGGGCCCGAAGGTGATTATATAACCACTGATTAGCACACCGTGCAACAGTCATGGTCAATGATAGACCCATCATTACTTAGTGACATTTTAATGTTATTTTTTAACATTTCATGCATTGTAAGGATTGTTGTCGTTTACTGCTAGGTTTATCAACGCATCTTACGTTCACCGCAATTTCAGCAATATTTAGAAGTTTTGCTGTAGGCCTAAAAGATTATTTCTAAAGTTCGATGTAATATTGCGGTTTCGTACATTATGTAGTCCTGTCGTACATGTCCTGGACTGGGTACATGTGATAAGCCTATAGAGACATAAAACTATGACGCACGATCAAACGATTTTTTTCTATGTTATGCGGCGCAGAATTGGCTGCATTTTTTTGCATGAGGCTTAGACACGTCATCGCTAGAAAACACCGCAATGATGTCATCAAGGGGAATTTTTTGCACCAAATAGGATTTTGCTGAAGTAATACTATGCGTGGGTCGTGATAATAAAGTTATATAAATAGATTTCTATTAATAACTCCATGGTCGTGATCTATCAATTATAGCAATTATGAATCATGGTATCCACAACTTCTAACTTCTGCGGTTAAATATAGGCTTACATTTTGTTTGTGTTTCAGCTTATAGCCTAGCACGGAAGCCACAGTGAGTGAGTGAGTGAGTAGTTTTTTAACGGCACATCAGCACAAAAAAGGCCATTCAGTGCCAAACCTGGCTAAAATTAGTTAACTTAAAAGCAGTTAATATATGTACTAAAAGCAAAGCTAAAATACTTGTTAAGATCAAGGCTATTAAGCTAATGTAAAAAAGCATTGTATACAATTGTAAAAGTCGATATCTATAACAAAAACAACGATATGTTGCGAGATGCAACATTTTCAAAAACATCCTTGAGTGTGTCCACTCCAAAATATCTCTGACGTGCTGCACTGTAATGGGTGCAGTCTACCAAGATGTGCTTGACAGTGAACGGAGAATGGCAAGCTTGACATACCGGTTGACTCTCTCCCTTTACGAGATAAGAGTTTGTAAGTCTGGTATGATTAGTATATACTATATGCAACGGTAAGACTTGAGAGAGTCGGCTGCTGTGAAAAATCACGGCTTAGCAGTACACTCTACTATAGGCCTACAGCCAATTAAGTCAGCACGTAATAACTCGTAACGATTAGCCTATAAAAAGTGTTGTACATTTTTACGACAATATTAAACATTGTCTATAGGGTTAGTCATAATAATAACGCGTTAGTAAATACTAATTTTATTGACCTTTGCAATAAAAAGTAACTTACCGTTTTTATCTTTTGATTTTGACTGTTTTAATGTCTGTAGATATACAGCCTAAATGTAGCTATACCTCTTAAACAACGAGCGGGTGTGTAATGAACTGCTGAAGGACGACTCACGAGATATGAAATGTCCTACTTAGGCCCAGCGGAGTTCGTGGAGCAGCCCCAGCGCAACGGACACGTGTTCTATTATCGATATCAGATCAGACTGAATGGCGCCGACTGTTTGAAAGGCGAAAGCAGTACTGCCGCTTATACTACATTTCCCACTGTCGAGGTTCGTCTATTGCATTTTACTATTTCTGTTAGATTTTGCTGATAACTCCCAACATAAACGATTTGCTGGTTTTAAAAGTTACCTATCTTGCCCAAAAATAGGTTCCCGCAAAAATTATTAATGACAAAAAGCGAGTGGAGAAAAAGGAATATTTCTTTTGAGAGGATATCATTTTTGGTGGACTTGACGGTCTGGAGATTGTCGTAAACTCTCCATTGGTGCGCGGTATGAAGTCCCGGCCCCCAGATCGAAAATTATTTGGCGCGCATTTTAGTCTCACACAATTAACACTTCTGGTGAAACGATACCCTATCGAAAAGTGAAAAAAATCCTTTTTCAGTATACATTATCCCCCTCGAAGAACTGAAGCACGCGTTCTGGCTATGTTACCTTATTTGGCTACGTTAGTGACAGAATCTGAGAGTGCACGGGCTAGAACCAGGTTTAGTGAGCGTAACGAACAAGAACTTTTTTGCGCTTTTGTGTTTTTTTTGTTTCTTTGGAAGTAATTAGGAGTGATGCTTACTGGCGCCATTGTTGATCTTACCTCCATTGAACTTGTACCTCTGATTTAAGTTTTCTTGACACTGATGCGTCACCATATTTACTAGCGTACTTCATTTTTTTATTTTGCCCTTACCCCATGGATTAGTGCAAAAGAGGTTGGAGAATTTGATTGCTTTTTAGATACGACCGCAGAACGGCTATGTTTCGACTCAGACGTCCGGGATATCGGTAGAGATCTCGTGCGTTACTGCTGATGAACCTTACAGTCCACATCCACATCAGCTTGTTGGCGATAACTGCAGTGATGGCGTCTTTAGAGTTGCACTCGGCCCAGGCCAGACAACAGTTAAGTAAGTGACATCGAGTTAATTTAATTATCGCGGTTTGCTCATCGAGAGCCACAAAGTGGTGACTAAAATCCCAGTCGGCTTATACTTTCAATGCGGTGTCTTCTATGTCTCAATTCTCGACGTCTTTGCCACTTCGTCTTGTTTCGTCCGCCCCAGATTGCAAACCGTGGATACGCCCATGGCAGGGGTCCGACAAAGTGTAAGTCATTATACTCTTTGCTATAACTATGTCAATGTGGAGCCCCACCGTGGTCGGTCACCTTGTCGTGGTGGTGGGGCTTAAAGCTCAGATGACGCGTAAGATTTCTAAAATTCGTAAGCGAGGAGCCAACCAAGAGCCGACCAATTTTTAATGGACAGTTATTATACACTTTATCGGTGCTCACGTACTGGTTAATCTCCGGCTGTAATACCGATTTCTGCTTCACAGCCGTTTACGTAACCTTCGGTTACTGAACTTTCTGGAGATGCGCATTGGGCCGGACTGATACGGCCTCAACACTGGGCAGGTGGGTAAGTCCGGTAGTCGGACACTTCGGGTGGTTTCGATTGTTCCTTGGAGACGGACACAATGCTGACAGTTGTTTACACGACCTTCTTCCCCAACGACGAGACTCAGATACTATTTCTCGACTCCGACGACATACCGCCTATCCCATACCACGGACGAGAACTAACAAATATCGGTCTTTTATCCACTTTGCCCTGGCTAAATACCAATAACTTAAAAATATAAACACATAACAGTGTGTGCTCTGTTTTGGTGTATCTGTTTGGAGTATATGTGGATGTGAACCAGACTTAAAGGAGTGTTGAGTGTGGACTATTTCGTATTTTGTATGCTCTATTAGATATGTGTAGTTGCTACTTTTATGTTTGTATATTTTTTTAGCCATCGGCTATCGTTTTTATTAAACCCGAGTTGAGTTGAGTTGAGTTGAGTTGAGCAAGAATACAAAAAAAGATAGTACACAAAAAGTAACGGAAAATGCCCTCCCTACGCAGACCCCCTTCCCGTTGTCCCACATCAACCAAATTTTGCATGTGGGGTCGTATCCCGGATATCTTTCTTGGTTTCGAGTTTCATTAAGATCGGTTGAAAAATGTGGGAGCTGTTGGGGGTCGAAATTTCGGTCTTCCCATTGACTTGGCACATCGCTTATACAACTGCTTGTTGCTACCGCACAAGCCGTGATGGTGCTTGAATAACTTGTAAGGGTGCCCACGTGTACTGCTAAATGAAGAAGGCTTTAGACTATGTTATTGCTTACCAACTAAAGTCAGGTTAAATGGGGTCACGTCACATGGGTTTGTAAGGGCAGCCAGTTCGTCGTTCTATCACTTTGTGTCCTAGTAAAATGATTTTTGCTGTTTTGGATGTGTGACTTGGTCGTTCTTACACAGTAGTGTAAACTGGTAAGTTTTTTATATTTAATATCTTTTAAGTATAATGCACCCACAATGGTTCAGCAGTGCTCTACGGATGCGGGTATTGCACATGGAACTGTATGTGTATGTAGACGTACTGTATATGATCAGTACCCCATGGACGTCAGCGGATTATCAATGACCAGACGTCGCCAGTACGGCATTGGATCGAGCGAGACGCGTTGTTTGCGGATGACAATGGAGACAAAGTAATGGCCGACTGGGGACGCAACCAATACACGACGTAACCTAACCTAACGTAACTGCGTTGCACCGGCATGGACTGACTGAGCAGAATAATGTGACTGCATGCGGGAAGCCGGGTGCTCGTTTACGCGGGTGTCCGGACTCAGCCCCCAGGACAGAACCCCTTTTCCTACCGGCAATACGTGTCCCTGCAGGCAGACTAAAGCTAGCATTGGGGGGGGTTCTGTCCTAAGGGGGTTATGTTTGGGGTAGCGGTTCGGTTTTACTTTCGTTTACGCGTCGCATTGGTCTCCACGGACAGTTTGCACTAACAACCAATGCATTCGCTGGCTGTCTGGCTGTTGCACGCGATCCGCTCTTTCTGTATAGCTATACAGACGCGGCGCAACGTGACGTCGCACTGCGTACAAGTCATTCTGTATTTCTCTGTAATGTTGGTAACAGTGAGCCTACAGTGAGACTTTTGATAAAGTTAAACCACACTCGGCTCGCACTCGTGCTGTTTTCGCAGCTTTTGGCTGCAGTCATGCATCTGCCTGTGACACTCAAGCTTGGTCTAAGTACGATATCGCGCTGTCTGGAATGGCATAAGCTCGTACTGCGTACTCGCTTATCTACTCCAGCAGTGCGGTTTAAATGTTAAGATAGTACACGTTAAGCAATCTTTAGGCAATCAGTCCGCAGATGAGTTATGGGTTTCGCACTGATAATTTAACGGTTTTACCGCTATACCGTTTCCTTAAACATCAAAAAATCATTTTGTTTGCAGTATTTGGAACAACGTAAAGAGGAAACAAGTTAACGACTTAAAAGTTAATCCGTTGCAGCATAACACGTGCCGTAGGACCTACGTTTAACGGAATCACGTGGGTTCTGTACCGGTGTAACTGAGTTAGTGCTCTCCAGCATCCGAATCAATCATAAGAGCAAAGCGCAGCGTCAATAAGTGGATCATTCAGTGAATGGCTGGTGAGTGAGTGAGTGAGTGAGGGAGCAATGTGCGGAGCAGTCATTGTTGTAGCCAAACGTTATGGCTACGATTGTCAGACGTATTTTCAAGTTAGATATAAGCTTTGTTGTGTGGGAGTTGTTGTAGTGCGTATCTGCAACTCGTATGATAAAATATAAACTGCACAGCGGCATGTACAAGAAATTTGAGCTAATGTTCACGAGACGCGCAAAAGCCTATAGCAGTTCCGGTTCAGTAGTTTAGCTGAAAATTGGGGTGTTCACGCTAAGTTAATATACAAATACCAAAATCTCTATCTGGATCGCATAACGATAGTTCCATGGGGCCACCTTGTGAATGATATAGACTTGTGTCGCAGCCCGAAATCGCCAAAAAATCCATAAAATCCTCTATTTTGGCGTTTAAGATCATTTAAGGTTATTGGATTCAGCGCCAATCGAGAGCCAGTGTACAACTTTCTATTAGTGACTAATAGTAACCTAGGTCCTATCTCGCACCGTTACTGAGATACAGCGACTTATTGGCCAAAATCGTAAATTTTTCTCACCCCCTCCCTCTCATTTAGCGCCCTCGTTCAAGGTGACCCCCTTCGAATTTATGGAAAAGCTTTACGGTTCCTGAAACTAGACTTTTCCAGGCAGCCGACGGTGAAGATTTGGTGATCCTATCTTGCACCGTTTCTGACTGATCCATCCGTGTGACGGACGGATAGACAGACAGACAGACGGACAGAATTGCGATGGCTAAGACGCGCTGAAAGCTGTAGCTGTTTTCGCGCGTAAAAACTGTAGAGTACTGTGCTAGACAGTTTTCGCATCTATTTGATAGTATATAATTATATTAAACGCTAGCGATTACTCTTTGAAGGTCGTTATTAACGAATATGAATGAATGAATCTTTAGGCCTATTTAAGGACCACGCACAGTAATATTGCAAGTAAATACGACATTTTCTGCACAACCAAATAGTTTTATTATACTATAGCTTAGTCATGTAGTCAGATGGTGTCCAACGTTTTCCGCACGCCCACTGTCCCCACACCGGTACACATAACGTCCGTCAACAGTGTGCGTAGAATGGGCATAACGTCCCACGATCATGATGCTGGTTCGGCGACGAGTTGCAGTCAATTTAGCATCGACCGTGCTGCTGCAGCGCCGGTTGACGCCGCACAATGCCGTGCCGACCGACACTCGGTGCGTCCGTCCGTCCGTCCGTTGCTGCGCTTATCGTCAGCCAAGTATTCCTGCTGCTCGTCGTCGACGTGAGCTTGAAGTGCGGCTGGAATTGCATCTCGACTCCGCTGAGCTGCTAATCACATTAGGCGCGCCAGACCGACCGGCCAGTCCCGACTCTATGTCGTTATCGAATATTCATGACATCCGGTCGCTAACTTGTGACCGACCCGGCCGGCTGCGCAGTGCCACGGAAATGCCGAATAAGGGTCCGTCCGTCGTCTAGTATACGGCATCCGTCACGCCTGGAGTGGATTTAACAATAACGACGTGGTGCAGTGTTCAACGTGAGATACTCCACGACTCTCGTTGTACATGTAGCTTCGTCGATACTGCACGGGCTGAACTATACAACTATACACTGTATAACAGCGAGAAAGTAGTAACTCTAAATACGGTATTGTAATGCACTGTTGGTTGCGGAAAAACATTTCTTGACAGCTGCGCGAAGAGCCGAAACAGAATAAAGGTTTGCGGTGTGGGTTCCAGATACATGTATGCGACTTGGACGGGGACCGCAGCTAACTATAAGATGCACTTTCCAAACTAGGCTCGTGTATTCAGGAAAAGGGCGGCGTTAGTTGTGGAGGAACGGAGCTGTCGGCGCCCGGATTCTTCCGCGATGTTGAATTTGACGATGTTACTGAAAATGCTCCCTTCGCCTCGCGTTAATGAAGAGTGGCCTGCTTCATGGCGGCGATCTTGAACTCAGTTCTTGCATATGCAAACAGTCGCTGAAGATTCTGTAGTGCAGGCTTGATGTGCGTCCGGTGATCCAATCTAAGAACTAGCCTAGCGGCCACGTTCTGCATACGCTGCGGAGGTGCCATAGTAGATTCCGGAAGCCCGAACAGCAGAGACTAGTCTGTTGAAGGCCCGTGACGTCACTAGCTGTTTCATGTCTTTACATGATACAAACAGCGCACAGTAACTTTGCTTTTTTCGTCAGCTAAGACCGAAACTTGTGAAAACGACAGAAATACACAGCAAAAAAACATGCACTCGTTTTCAGCCAACCGGAATCTGAAAACTCTCGTACGTCTCCTAACATCGTCTCCGAATTCTTTGATCAGTAATTTAGCATTGTGTGTGTGTCCGACCGAACAACACAGAAAAAGACTGTACGGTGGCTGCTTTGATTCCGGGTCGTTGGCGACTGACATCGTAAACTTGACTCCACTCATGCTGCAATTCGTCAACGCTTACGCAAGCGCGCAGCGAAAACATTGAGTTTCGAATGTGTACATCGTGAGCCCCTTAAACATTTTGTTAAATTGTGTGTGTGGAAAATTTCATTTGGTTTCGTGCAAGCCGATGATTGTTATTTCTAGGTTTTAAGGGGCTTGTTTTTTGCACATGGATGCTGTAAAACTGATTGTGCAGTTCTGCCGTATGGCAAAGAGCTGTTGAGTAAATATGAATTTGGCATAAATATAGGCCTATATATTCTGATTAAACGACGAGAGTTTCTGAGCAAATCAATTAAGTCATTTGGAGCATAATGTCAGTTCTGTGAAACTGTGTGTATAGAGATACAATTCTGCTGTAATTTATGGTGCATGCGTGTTAAACGTTTGACGCAAATTTGAACAACGCGTTATTAATGCCATCCACTTCGAACACACGCTGTGAAGTAAACGCGTCAACGATTTTCCCCACTTTTGTATTAAATAACCACTGAAAATATGTGCAGTTTAACACTAAAATCTAGCAGGGTATAAGGTAAATTTTATGTTCGGTGGCATGTTTTGTTTTGTTTTGTTTCTTGTAGCTCTCAGTGTTACAGCGGAGAAATATAAAAAATCGATTTATATTCGACAAAGTTATCATAAAAATTAAATAAAAGTGAAACCGTTTTATTAACCATTTGTTAATTTTATGGCTATTTGTAAATTGTTTACAAAGTATTTTTTAATTTAAACTGAAAAATGGTATTGCAGTCAAAATTATTATCAGATAACTACCTCGATTACGTTAAATATACACCGTGGGCCAATATAAAACGTGCCACTTTCTTTTTGTTCATATCTTCGCTAATTATTGACCGATTTTTAATTTTTCTACTGACACACTCTGCAGACAGTTTGCAATAATGTGGTTATTATATTTCCTACCACACTGTAAATGCGTCTTTACACTACTTTGTGAAATATAAATGTAAGAAAAAATTAACGATAATAACAAACATTTAAGTAAATGAAAAACACTTCAGACCAACATTGGGGTAAACGAGGTGAACATTTTGTATGACACTAGACTGTGCTAGACCCACACATTTTAATGTCATACAGATCATTCACTGCAATGTTGATCTACAGTGTTTTTTTTCATTTAGGCTTACTAAAATGTTTGTTCGTTATTATCGTTATGTATGTATATTTCACTTATATTTCACAAGGTAGTGTAGAAACGCATTTACGGTGTGGTAGGATATATAATATTCTTATTATTGTGAATTGTTCGAAGAATGTGCCAGTGAAAATTTTTAAAAAATAGGTCAATAATTGGCGAAGATATGGACAAAAACAATGTGGCACGTTTTTTATTGGCCCACCCTAAGTCAAAATCTAAGTGCTGCTGTTTGTTCTTAATGATTTCGGATATATCCGCTGAACGGTATGGGGCGATTGCGATACGTTACGGCTGTACTATAATTCTTGCCAATCGGCGATTCGCGCTGCGACATTAACATGCATTATGAATACCTGAACGTCACTTGCGGTGATATGAAACCTGATGCGATTTAAATCACCCGTCGTCGACGTCGCCATTCGCCTCTGCTGCCGATGCAATTTGCGTAGCATTAGCACTAGTCATGTGACGATTCATGCGCTTTTGCCATTAGTACAGCTTCTAAACATTTTCCACATTACAGCGCACTTCGTAGCTTTAGATTTCATTGCAACACACTTCCATATGTACATCTGCAGTGCCCGCTCTTTTGTATCTTTCGCGGTGGCAATCTTTGCCCCACGTTTTCAGAATTCAGTTGTTTTTTTTCGTAAGACTACTACTAATGTACCTCTTTGTCATGCTTGCTTCTGTCTAACGGCTAGAAATTCTGTTATTATCAACGTCGTTACAAAATGGGAAGTTGTTATTGTATTACGGATTATCACAACTATGATGATGCTTACAACAGATTCAGCTACAGACGAGAAACAGTTCGTCAACTGTGTATTTTTGTAGCCTAATTACTCGCTATAGCCGTAGTTACTGAAACATATACGTCCCGTGAATTTGCAAACATAATAGCTTACACCCAGCGAATAAGCTGCAAGCAGCGAGTATCAGGACCTCATTATTAATTAATTAGTCGATAATAAGCACCATAGGCGGATCCAGGAGTTGAAGTTGGGGGGGCCAAGGTCGAGCGCCGAAGGCGCGATCCGAGTCAAGGCGCCGAAGGCGCCAAGGGGGTGGAGTGTGGGGAGGGGGTGCCCCCTCCCCAGAAAAATTTTTTAGATCTTAAGGCCAAAATGGCGTATTTTCGTGGCCTCTGTGATAAATTTCGTTTTTTTTCTCTATGACCATAACAGTATAGAAATACAGCAGTGATACAAAGAC